>Ga0335073_10005318_pt1 | contig 18077 bp, 14 predicted proteins | sample Lox_Sample_22_FD_207093 | JGI IMG/M metagenome (GOLD analysis project Ga0335073, IMG submission 207093) | Soil microbial communities from Loxahatchee National Wildlife Refuge, Florida, United States - Lox_Sample_2.2 | ecosystem: Environmental > Terrestrial > Soil > Wetlands | place: USA...
CGTCGAGGTGCATCTCGCTGCGGTAGGTGCCGGACGGAATGCGGCGGATGGCGTCAAGGCTCGCCTCACGCGAGCGCTCGCGTATATGCGCCGAGAGCGCGTCGAGGCCGTCGATGTGGAACTCGTCCATCATGGCGTCCAATCGCCGGGCGCCCATCCGGTTGCAGGCCGCAAGCGAAAAGAGATCGCCGACCACCTGCGTTGGTTCGCGCACATTCTCGCGGACGATCTCGATGACGGCGTCGTCTATCTTGCCCTCGCGCGCAAATCGCATCAAAGGGATGGCGATGCCTTCCTCATAGACCTGCCGCGCGTCCGGCCCCAGCCCGCGGCCTCCCACATCCACCATGTGGCTCGTCGAGGCGAAGAGTCCGACGAGCCGCCCGTCGCGGAATTGCGGGGTGACGAAGGTGAAGTCGTGAAGATGTCCCGTGCCCCGCCACGGATCGTTGGTGAAAAAGACGTCGCCGTCACGCATCGTGTCGACCGGAAACTTGGCAAGGAAGTGCAACACCGCGCGCGCCATCGCGTTGACGTGGCCGGGCGTGCCCGTCACGGCCTGGGCCAGCATGTTGCCGGCACAATCGAACACGCCCGCGGATACGTCGCCCGCTTCGCGGGTCGAGGTGGAGAATCCGGTCCGGATGAGGGTGATGGCCTGCTCCTCGGTCACGGAAATGAGCCGGTCCCACATCATTTGCAGCCGCAACCGCGAGCGAAAGTCGGTCTGGGGGTAAAGGTCATCCATGGTCCCTGTCCCGCTCCATGACGATGTGGCCGAGCGCGTTGACTTGCGCGCGAAATCCGGCATCGACGAATGTTGTGGTCTCGTTTTCGGCAATGAGCGCCGGCCCGGCGATCTCGGCGCCCGGGACGAGGTCGAACCGCCAATAGACCGGCACCGGGCGGCGCCGGTCGGAATGGAGGTCGTAAATCTCGCCGCTATAGAGGGGATGCGGGACCGATGCGGGCGGCATCGGCGGACAGGGGTCGAACGGGGGCTCCGGCGCGGCGAGCCGCAAAGCCCAGCTCATCACTTCCACCTCCAACGACGGAACCGCGATGCCGAACACGCGCTCGTACTCGCGCACGAAAATCTGTCGAAGGGTATGCGCCATATCCGTCCCGAGATCGTCGAGCGGCACATCAATGGTAAGCTCGTGCCCCTGTCCGCGGTAACGCATATCGGCGGTCCAGAACTCCACGAGCGGCGCGCTGCCATCGCCGGCGCGGACGAACCGCTCGACCTCGGCGCACATCTCGCGTCGGAGCCGCGCGAGCGCCGCGGGATCGAGCGTCGCATCGAGCGCCATGTAGGACGAGCGCACGATTTCAAAGCTGACCGGCGCAAGCAAAAAGCCGAGCGCCGATCCCACGCCGGCATAGGTTGGAATCAAGACCCTCTCGATCCCGACCTTCTCGGCAAGCCGTGCGGCATGGAGCGGCGCGGCCCCGCCGAAGGCGATCAAGGTGCGGCCTTCGAGATCCTTGCCGCGCTCGACGGCGTGGACGCGTGCCGCATTCGCCATAGTCTCTTCCACGACCGCGACGATCGCCGCGGCGCTCTCTTCTGCGTCAAAGCCGAGCGCGGACCCGAAAGTCTCCTTCATCGCCGTGCGGGCGCGGTCGGGCTGAAGCGTGATCGTGCCCCCTGCAAAGCGCTCGGGATCGATCGCACCGAGGGTCAGATCGGCGTCCGTCACGGTGGGAGATGCGCCGCCCCGCGCATAGCAGGCGGGCCCCGGTTCGGAGCCGGCGCTGGCCGGTCCGACCTGGATCCGGCTCATCGCATCGACGCCGGCGATCGATCCGCCACCGGCACCGATCTCCACCATCTCGATGACGGGAACGCGCAATGAAAGGCCGCTGCCCTTGAGAAAGCGATATTGCCGCGCGACCTCGAAAGTGCGGGAATAGAGCGGCGCGCCGCCGTCGATCAGGCAGATTTTGGCGGTCGTGCCGCCCATGTCGAACGACAGCACATGGTCCAGTCCGCACTGTCGGGCAACGCGCGCCGCAAGGATCGCACCGCCCGCGGGCCCCGACTCGACCAACCGGATCGGCAGACGCGCCGCGGTATCGAGATCGGTCAGGCCGCCCGCCGAAGTGATGAGAAAAATCGGGCATGCAAGGCCGCGTTCCCGCAGACGCTGTTCGAGACGGCGCAGATAACTCGCCACCAGCGGCTGCACATAAGCGTTCGCGCTTGCTGTGGTCCATCGCTCGTATTCGCGGATTTCGCTCGAAACGTCCGCCGAGCAGGTGATCCAAAGCCGCGGCAACAGCCGCTGGAGCAGATCGCGTGTGCGACGCTCATGTGCGGGCCACCCATAGGAATGCAGATATCCGATCGCGACGCTTTCGACCCGCTCCTGCTCGAGGGTCTCCGCGAGGGCCGACACCGCGTCCTCGTCAAGCGGGCGGAGGATATTGCCGCGCGCGTCGATCCGTTCGGGGACCTGCAACCGCAATGGACGCGGAACGAGCGGCGGCGATCGATCCATGAAGAGATCGTACTGATCGAACCGGTTCTCGAAGGCCATCTCGATCGCGTCACGGAATCCTTCGGTGACGAGCAACGCCGTTTTCGCACCCTTGCGCTCGATGAGCGCATTGGTGGCGAGCGTCGTCCCGTGAATGATCGTGCCGATATCCGACGGCGCGATGCCGGCCTTTGCAAGCAGCACTTCGATGCCCGCGAGGACGCCACGTTCGGGCGCTTGCGGAGTGGTGAGCGTCTTGCCGCTGACAATATGTCCATCAAGATCGAGCGCGAGATCCGTGAACGTGCCTCCGATATCGACAGCGAGGCGCGCCGCCGCACTCATAGGGAAATCTCCATTGCGTCGATCGTGCCTTTCAAATCCGGACCTCGTGCCGGCGTTGACTTGACGCGCCATGAAAGATCATCATTCGATGGTATCGCAGCCATGCGCGTGCAGAAAGCGATTGTTGCCGAGCGAGAATCGCGCGTATATTTTTTTGCGGTGTTGAACGCCTTGCCGCACGATGACGGTGTGCGATGGATCGCTCCAAACCTTCCTCGAATATTCCTTACGCCGCTTATTTTCGCCGCGAAATTCCGGCACCCAATCTCGAGTTGACGCAAGTCGGTCCGGGAACGACGGGCGGCGAATATATGCGGCGTTTTTGGCAGCCGGTTGGGTTTTCGTCCGAATTGAAGGACCTGCCCCTGCGCATCCGCATAATGGGCGAAGATCTCGTTCTCTTCCGCGATCGCGGCGGCCGTGTTGGACTCCTTCAGCTTCATTGCAGCCATCGCGGCGTGTCGCTCGAATATGGACTCGTATCCGAACGCGGCATCCGCTGCTGCTATCACGGTTGGCTCTATGACGTGGACGGCACTATCCTCGAGACACCGGGCGAGCCGACGTCGAGTCCGATCCGCAACGAGCTGTGTCACGGCGCCTATCCCGTTCACGAGCACAACGGTGTCGTGTTCGCGTATATGGGGCCACCGGACCGCAAGCCGCCGTTTCCCTATTACGACACGCTGCTGCGGCCGGGCTATTTCCCCGCGAAGTTCATCATCCCATGCAACTGGATGCAGATCCTGGACAACGGCATGGACCCGGTCCACGCGGTCTTCCTTCACACGCGGTCGAGCCAGGTGCAGTTTTCCGAAGCCTATGGTCTTCTTGGCGTGTTCGAGTGGCAGGAATCGCCGTTGGGCATGATGTATATCGCCACGCGACGGATCGGTCCCAATGTGTGGGTCCGTATCAACGACCTCATCCTGCCCAACATCATTCAGGTGCCGCCAAATTCGGAAGACGGCACGCAGGAAAAGATCAATAGCCGGCCGGGAGCCACGATCTGGTCGGTGCCGATCGACGATACGAACACGATGAATCTCAACCTGCGGCAACCGGAAGGCGAGGGAGAGATGACCTGGGAGAAGGCGGCAAAATCCGCATTCGGCGAGCTTCCGGACCGGCCTTACGAGGAACGTCAGCGCATTCCCGCCGATGTCGACGTCTTCACCGGTCAGCGCGAGATTGCGATCCACGCGCTCGAGCATCTCGGCACCACCGACCTCGGCGTCGTGAAGTTCCGGCGGCTGGTGCGGCAAGGTTTGGACGCGGTGAAGGCTGGCGAAGACCCGAAAGGCGTCCTGCGCGAGGGCACCAATCCAGTCCCGACCTATTGCCAGAACACGGTCCTGAGACTGCCGCGCGCCGGGAGCGACGAGGCTGACGAGGCATTGCTGCGCGAAACCGGACGGCGCGTGGCGCGCGGCGATTATCAGCAAATCCAGGCGAGACGGTAAGAGAAAGAGACGCGCTCCATGGCTCATAAACCACGTTTGGCCCTTTTGCTCCCGAACCAAAGCGTCAGCTTTGGAGCCACGACGCCGATCGAACTGCTCGACCTCGCCGAGCTTGCCGATACATCGGGGGGGTTCGACGCGGTGTTCGTCGGCGATAATCTGTTTGCGCGACCGCGGCTTGAATCGATCGTCTTGCTGTCGGCCGCCGCGGCCCGCACGCGCCGCGTCAAGCTCGGCGTTGCCTGCATGGCGAGCTTTCCGCTGCGTTCGCCCATCCTTTTGGCGTCGCAATGGGCCGCCCTCGACAATGTGTCGGGCGGACGCATGGTGCTTGCCGCTTGCATCGGCGCCGACGAGTACGGCGCGAATTTCGGCCGCGAATACCGGGCGTTCGGCATCGAGCCGCGCGATCGCGTCGCGCGCCTCGAGGAAGGGATCGAAGTGCTGCGTGCGCTTTGGACCAATTCGCCCGCTAGCTTCAGCGGCAAGTTCTTCAACTTCGAAGGAATCTCGATCCATCCGGAGCCGGTGCAAAAGCCCTGCCCGCCGATCTGGATCGCCAACAACCCGCTGGTGAGCGGCAAGCCCGCGATCATCGAGCGCGCCTTTCAGCGCGTGGGGCGGTTGGCCGATGGCTGGATGTCGGTTGGCGTGACCGTGGAACAGTTCCGCACGTCGTGGCAAAAGATCCAGGGTTTCGCGCGGGAAGCGGGACGCGATGCCGAGCGCATGGAGTCGTGCCTCTATTACAGCATCAACATCGCCGATGATGAGGAGACGGCCTACGCCGAAAGCCAGAAATTCCTCAGCGCCTATTACCGCGCGCCCAGCACCATCTCGATGCAGACGATCAAATTGTGGGTCGCGGGCGGCCCGCCCGAGCGGTGCGCGGAGAAGATACATGAATATGTCGATGCCGGCGCCAAGACCATCAGCCTCCGCTTCACCAGCTATGATCAGCCGGGCCAGATTCGGCGCTTCCTCACCGAGGTTTTGCCTCGGCTTTAGCGCGCCATGATCTCCTACCCCCTCCTGGCAGGCGGGACGATGACCCGCGTGATCGAGGCGGGCCGCGGCACCGACGGATTGATCTTCGTCCACGGCGTCAGCGCCTATGCGCATCGCTGGAGCCAAAATCTCGAAGGGTTTGCCGCCGCGGGATATCGGGCATGCGCCTTCGATCTTCCGGGGCATGGATTTGCCGCAAAAAACGACGGATTTCCCTATTCCGTGCCCGGCTATGCCGCGTTTATCGGTGCATTCCTCGACGCGATGAGCTTCGGTACGCCGGCGCTTGTCGGCACGTCGCTCGGCGCGCATATCGCCGCGCTCTTCGCCTGCCACAATCCCGATCGGGTACGCGCCTTGATCCTGGTGGGCGCCCTTGGCCTCGTGCCGGTCGGCGAGACCGTGCGGCGAGCCATTGCGGCCGCCGTTCTGGACACGAGCCGCGCCGGACTTCGCGCCAAACTGCAACGCGCGCACGCGGATCCCACCGTCGTGACCGACGAGTGGGTGGAGGAAGAATTTCACATCAACAATTCGGCCGGGGCGGAGCAAACCTTCGAGCAGCTTGGCGCCTATATCGCGCAGTCGCTCGACGATGATTGCGTCGGCGCGAGCCTCCCGCCGCTGACCCGGCGCATTCCGACCCTGCTCGTCTGGGGGGAGCATGATCGCTCCGTCGGGCTCGCGGTCGCGAGGGCGGCTCATGCCGCACTTCCAGGCACCCGTCTCGTGGTGATCCGAAACGCCGGGCATGCTCCCTATTTCGAACGGCCGGACGTGTTCAATACCGTCGTGACGACGTTCCTTGCCGGCGGTTTCGACGCGGTGCCGCCGCACGAGGTCATCGAACGGTAGCGGCGCGAGCGTTTTGCCGCCGCCGCTGCACAATCATCTCGTCGTATAGCCGGGCGACCCCGTTGCTGGCCGTGTTGGTCAGAATGAACGGCAGCACCGCATGAACGACGCAGGTGCACCCGTACAGGGCGAGCCGCGCGCCGAACGAAGCCGCATGCAGAAGATGCTCCCCGTAGGTCTCGCCAACCGAGGCGGGATGGCTGAGGAACAGATTGTGAAGCCTTTTCATAAGGCAGAATGATAGGGGCGTCCGAACGGAAACGGGTTGCAAATCATGCTTCAATTTCGGTTTTCTAAAGAATATTCTACCCACCATTAGATAAATTGAGGCATTGCCTTGCAGCTTGATGCCATTGATCAGAAAATCCTTTCCCTGATCCAAAAGGACGCGACCATCCCCGTTGCCACCCTTGCCGCCCATGTCGGGCTGTCGCCGTCGCCGTGCTGGCGCCGCGTTCAGCGGCTCGAGGAAGCGGGCGTGATTCGCTCGCGCGTGGCGCTCCTCGACCCTGAAAAGCTCAATGTGAAGGTCACGGTGTTCGTCGCGATCCGGACCAACCAGCATGAACTCGGCTGGCTCGAGGCCTTTGCCAAGGCCGTTGCGGATATGCCCGAAGTGGTCGAGTTCTATCGCATGAGCGGCGAAATCGATTACCTGATGCGGGTCGTCGTCCCCGATATCGCCGCCTATGATATGTTCTACAAACGGCTCGTTGCGCGCGTCAGTCTCGTGGATGTGAGTTCGAGCTTCGCCATGGAAACGATCAAATACACGACCGTACTCCCCGTCACCTATGCGAAATGACGGATTCCTCCGCGGCATCGACCAGCCAGGAGGCAAGGTAGGGCGCGAACGAGCGACGTACATAGAGCCGCCACGCAGGCAGGTCCCCTGTTTGTTCCAAGAGAAGGGTGGTTCGGGCAAAAGTCGTCTGGGCGCATCGGCCAGGCGCGAAGGCACGTGGGTGGAGATCGATGCCGCAGCCCTTCATCAAGAGCGTGCGCGAGGCGCGGCCCGTCAGCGACAGCACCACGCGATGGGAGCCGACATCGACCACGGATGCGTGCCGGCCGCCAAGTTCCTCGCCGAGGCGCGACCGGATCGCGGCATCGACACCGGCGTCGCCGACCACGAGCCATTCATCCGGCCCCAGCCATAAAGCGGTGACGCCCGCCGCCCGCACCGTCGTGTTGGGCGTCGTCGGCAGATCGAGCTCAAGCGCGCGCCGTACCGCGGCCAGAAAGGTCGTGTCGCCGGGGTCGCCGCGGAGATTGATCTGGGCCAGCGGCGCAAGTTCCCCCAGGACGATGGCTCCCGCCGTCTTCGCGGAGAGCGCCGAGAACGTCGCTCGATACGCCGCGAGCGCGCTTGCGCGGGGCACGCTCTCGAGCCCGCAAACGTCAGCCGGACTGTCGTTCATTCTTCTTGTCCCAGAACACCGGCTCGACGATGCGCACGGCGGCCGCGTTGCCATCGAACGGCGCGTAGACGACAGTGCCGAGCCGCGCCCGGCCGCCGGCAACGAGCGCCAAGGCAAAGCTGCGCCCGAGATTGGGACTCCAATAGCTTGAGGTCACGTGGCCAAGGGACGACGCGGTCGAACCCGCGGTCTCGACGAGTTGCACGCCCTCCGGCAGCACCATGTTTGCGTCTTCCGGGAACAAGCCGACAAGTTGTGGGCGGTCGGGCCGCAGCATGTCCGCGCGCGCCAAAGAGCGCTTGCCGACGAACATCTTCTGTTTGGACACGATCCAGTCCATGCCAAGGTCGAGCGGAGTGACCGTTCCGTCCGTGTCCTGGCCGACGATGATGAACCCCTTCTCCGCGCGCAGGAGGTGCATGGCCTCGGTACCGTATGGCGTGATCTCGAAGCGTTGGCCCGCGGCGATGATCGCTTCCCAGGTCTGGGCTCCGTAGGCGGCGTCGACATGAACCTCATAGGCGAGTTCACCCGAGAAACTGATACGGAAAACACGCGCTGGAATGCTCGCGACCTCGCCGGTCTGCATGGAAAGGAAGGGAAATTCCTCACGCTCGAGCCGCATCCCGGGCGCGATGATCTGCATGAGCCGACGCGCGTTGGGCCCCGCAATCGCGGTTGCAGCCCATTGATCGGTGACAGTGGTCAAATACACGTTGAGATCGGGCCAATCGGTCTGGAGCAGCTCCTCGAGCCAGTCGAGCACGGGAGCGGCGCCGCCGGTCGTCGTCGTCATGAAGAAATGATCTTTGGCCAAGCGGGTGGTCACGCCGTCATCGAACACCATCCCGTCATCGCGGCACATGATGCCGTAGCGGCATCGCCCAACGCCAAGTCGGCCGAACCCGTTTGTGTATATCCGGTCGAGAAACAAGGCGGCATCGGGTCCCTTGACGTCGATCTTGCCGAGCGTCGACACATCCTGCACGCCAAGCGAGCTGCGGGCCGCCTTCGCTTCGCGCCGGACGGCCGACTCCATGTTTTCGTTCAAGCGCGGATAGTACCAAGGGCGTTTCCACTGCCCGACATTCTCGAAGACCGCATTGTGGGCGACGTGCCACTCGTGCATCGGGGTAACCCGGATCGGGTCGAGCCGTTCGCCGAGGTCGCGTCCCGCGAGTACGCCAAAGGTGACCGGAGTGTAAGGCGGCCTAAAGCGCGTCGTGCCAACCTCGGGAATAGAGCGGCCGCTCGCCTCGGCGAGGAGGGAAAGCGCGTTCACGTTCGCCGTCTTGCCCTGGTCGGTCGCCATGCCCGCCGTGGTGTACCGCTTCATATGTTCGACCGACTGAAACCCCTCGCGCGCCGACAGCCGGATGTCTGCCACGGTGACGTCGTGTTGAAAGTCGACGAACGCCATGCCCGGCCTTGCGCTGGAGGCGATGGGGAGCGACGTCGCCGACGCAACGTATGTGTCGGGCTCCGACACGACAGGCACCGTTCCGGATTCCGGCGCCGGCCATCCGACCGCGGCTGCCGCCGTCAGACCCGCGGCAGCGCCTTGCGCCAACGCGCTCGTCAGATCCGTCGCGCCGTTGGCTCCCCCGGCCGAACTCGGCTCCGATCCCGCGGGCCGAAAGCACGACAGGTCTGCGTCCCAGCGCAACCGCCCCTGCGCCTGACAATAGAGATGGACAGAGGGGCTCCAGCCGCCCGACATGGCAAGCAGGTCGCATAGAAGGTGCCGTCGCGCGACGCCGTGGTTTCCGGCCGGATGTACCCACACCCCGTCGAGACGCGACCTGCCGGTCGCACCCGCGACGACGCTGCTCCTGATGACCTCGATTCCTTGCCCCCGCGCCAGAGCGACCAACCCGCCGGCCGGCTCCGAGCGCGCATCGACGATCGCTTCGACCGGCACGCCGGCAGCCGCGAGATCGAACGCGGTCTGATAGGCGCCGTCATTGTTCGTGGCGACGACCGCGCGTCGCCCCGGGGCGACCGCGTAGCGGTTGAGGTAGCACGAGACCGCGCCCGCGAGCATGATGCCGGGCCGATCGGTGTTCGGGAATACGAGCGGCCGCTCGTGCGCGCCGGTCGCGAGAATGATGTGCTGCGCCCGCACGTGCCATAGCCGTTGTCGCACCCACCCCGAACGGCCCACGGGACCCTCCGGCGGCGGGCGTCGCTCCACCAGCAGCACGTAATCCTGGTCGTAAAGCCCGAACGCGGTGGTTCGGGTCAGGATGGTCATTTCCGGACGCGCGGTAAGGTCGGCGACGATTTCCGCGGTCCATTCCGGACCGCTGCGAGCGCCGATCGAGCGCCGCGTCTGGAGCAGCGTGCCGCCGAGTTCCGCCTGCTCGTCCGCCAGCATGACGCGGGCGCCGCCGGCCGAGGCCGACAAGGCCGCTGTCAGGCCCGCAGGCCCGCCGCCAATGACGAGGATGTCCACATGCGCATGGATCTTGTCGTAAAGGTCGGGGTCCGGTCCGTCCGGCGCGGTTCCAAGACCGGCCATTCGGCGCAGCGCGGGCTCGTAAACCGACCGCCAAAAGGACCGCGGCCACTTGAACGTCTTGTAATAGAAACCCGCGGCCAGCAGTCGCGCGAAAGGTGCCGACAGCGATGCGGCGTCCCAGCGCAGGCTTGGCCAGGCATTGATTGGGTGCGCGTTCAATCCGTCATAGAGCTCGATCTGGGTGGCCCGGCTGTTCGGCTCGGTCGCATTGCCCGTTTCCAGCTGGACCAGGGCATTGGGTTCTTCCGGACCGGCCGTCATGACACCGCGCGGGCGGTGATATTTGAAGCTGCGGGCGACGCAGTCGACGCCGTTCGCGATCAGGGCCGATGCCAGCGTGTCCCCCGCATACCCCTCGTAACGCACACCGTCGAAGGCGAACGACAGCACGCGCACCCGGTCGATCCGCCCCCCTGCGGCGAGACGGTAGCCGCTCACGTCGGTCCTTGCTCCGGCGGCGGCGCGGCGCCGATGCGATAAACCGCGACGATCTGGTGGCTGACGGTATCGCGCACGAGGTTGAACCAGCGACGACAGCCCGCGGTATGAACCCACCGTTCCCGAAAACGGCCCTTCGGGTTGTCGCGCAAGAAGAGAAAGGCCGCCCACTCGGCATCGTCGAGCGCGCTCGGGTCCGCGGCTCGCACGATGCCGGCCTGACCGCCATAGCGGAATTCCGTTTCGTCGCGCGGTCCGCACCACGGGCAAGGAATGAGCAGCATCGCACTGTCCTTAGTGGGCCACCGCCGCGGCGCCGTGCTCGTCGATGAGGGCGCCGGTCGTGAAGCGTTCAAGGTTGAAGGGCGCCGCCAGGGGATGCGGTCGGTCGAGCGCGATGGCGTGCGCGAACAGGTGACCCGAACCGGGGGTCGCCTTGAACCCGCCGGTCCCCCAGCCGCCGTTGAAATACAGCCCGTCGACCGGCAGCTTGCCGATGATCGGCGAAGCGTCCGGTGCGACATCCACGATCCCGCCCCAATGCCGCAGCATGCGGAGCCGGCTGAATACCGGGAACAATTCGAGGCAGGCGGCAATCTGGTTCTCTATCACGTGGAACGAACCTCTCTGGGCATAGGAGTTATAGCTGTCGATACCGGCACCGATGACCAGTTCGCCGCGGTCGGACTGGCTCACATAGACATGAACGGCATTCGACATCACGACGCAGTCGAGGATCGGCTTCAGCGGCTCGGAGACGAGCGCCTGCAGCGGGTGGCTTTGCAGCGGCAGCCGCACGCCGGCCATCGCGGCAAGCACCGAATTGTGCCCAGCCGCGACAATGGCGACCTTGGGAGCCAGAATGCGGCCCCGGCTGGTCTCGACCCCCACGACGGCGCCCGCGCGAAGCACGAATCCGGTGACTTCGCAATTCTGGATGATGTCGACGCCGCGCCGGTCGGCGGCGCGGGCAAAGCCCCAGGCCACGGCGTCGTGCCGCGCGACGCCGCCGCGCCGTTGCAGGGTGGCGCCTAGAACCGGGTAGCGCGCGGTGCGCGAGATATCGATGATAGGACAGAAGCTCTTCACCCCGTCAGCGTCGAGCCATTCTGCGTCCACCCCGTTCAGCCGATTGGCATAGACGCGCCGTCGGCTCTCACGCACGTCGCCCAGCGTATGGGCGAGATTGAGCACGCCGCGCTGACTCAACATGACGTTGAAATTGAGTTCCTGGCTCAACCCCTCCCAAAGCTTGAGGCTGTGCTCGTAGAGCGCGGCGCTTTCTCGGCAGAGATAGTTCGAGCGGACGATCGTGGTGTTGCGGCCGGTATTGCCGCCGCCGAGCCAGCCCTTCTCGAGCACAGCGGTGCGCGCAATCCCATGTTCTTTGGCGAGATAGAAGGCGGTCGCGAGCCCATGCCCGCCGCCCCCCACGATCACCACGTCGTAATCTGGCTTGGGGTCGGGATCGCGCCACAATCGCGGCCAGCGCTCGTTGCCGCTCAACGCGTGGCGCAGGAGCGCGATTGCCGAATAGCCCGCCATGGTGCCGATTTAAGCAAATCCGACCCTTTGTTTAAGGCATCGGGTCAGAAAAATCCTGTCGCGAGCCAGAACGGAGGGGACGTAAGACCGGGATAAAAAGGACATCGTCCGGGCGGCTCTTGTTATGGCGAATTCGTCACCATAAGGTGATTTTCGTGCAAAACTGTGCCCTATCAGGTCGGATGTGATGGGAAACGCGGGCCGCAATTCGGCGCGCTCCGGGGCGGGGCGTTGTGCGTTTTCGGCGGCTTTTCTGCTCCAACCGTACTTCACGCTCATGCCGTTCGCGGCGATCATGGATGCGTTCCGGCTCGCCGCAGATGACGGCGACCGCAGCCGTCCGATCAATTGCCGCTGGACGATCGTCGGGGCGGACCGCGCGCCCGTCATGTCGAGCTGCGGCGTCGAAATCGTGCCCTGGGAGCTGTACGGCGATCCCGGCCGCTTCGACTATATCATCGTGGTCGGCGGGCTTCTGCATCCCGAGCAAAGGTCCGACGAGGCGCTTACCGAATTTTTGCGCGAGGCCGACCGCAAGGGCGTGACATTGGTGGGCGTTTGCACCGGATCGTTCGCATTGGTGCGAGCGGAGCTGATGGAGGGACGGCGCTGCTGTGTGAGCTGGTTCCATTATCACGATCTCGTGCGCGAGTTTCCCAAAGTCCAACCGGTCGCGGATCAGCTCTTCGTCGTTGACCGCAAACGGATCACCTGCGCCGGCGGAGCGGGCGCGGTCGATCTCGCCGCCTGGATCATCGAGCGCCATCTCGGTCGCCCCTACGCACAGAAGAGTCTTCACATCATGGTGGTGGACCATGGCCGTCCGGCGGCCACGCCACAACCGCAGCCGCCCGTCGCACCGCATTCGCAGAACGATCGGGTCGGGCGCGCCATGCTGTTCATCGAGCAGAATCTCAGCCGCACGCTCGCCGTCGACGCAGTGGCGGAGCATGTGAGCATCTCGAAACGGCAGCTCGAACGATTGTTCTGCCGCGAGATCGGCATGGGCGTCCAAGCCTATGCGCGGCTGTTGCGGCTCCGCTATGGGCTTTGGCTCCTTGCACAGACCCATCTCACCATCGATGAGATCGCAGGCGATTGCGGCTTTGCCGACGCCTCGCATTTCAGCCGCGTCGTCCGCCGCATGTTCGGCCATTCGCCTTCCGCCATCCGCGCCAACGGGCGTGCCAGCATTCTGGGGATGCTGGAGGATCTCCTTCCCGGCACCGGGTTGAGGCCGCACATCGACGGCACCGATATCGATGACGCCTTGCCGAACGAGCGCCGCCCCTATCTGGGCGGGAGGCCCATGCAGTAGGGCTGAAAGGGGACGACATGGAACGGGTCGCGCTGTCGGTCGACGACGTGCGAGAACTCACGCGGGCCGCGCTCGCACGGCATGGATGTGACGACGAAAACGCCGCGGCGGTGGCCGAGGTGGTCACTGCCGCCGAGCGCGACGGGTGTCCGTCGCATGGACTTTTCCGTGTTCCTGGCTATGTCGCCGCGCTGAAGAGCGGCAAAGTGAACGGCAAGGCACAGCCGAGTGTCGATCGGCTTGCGGCCGGCGTGCTGAAAGTGGATGGACATGGCGGCTTCGCGCCGCTCGCGCTCCGCTGCGGCCGCGCGCCGCTCGTCGATCTCGCCCGCGCCCAGGGCATCGCCGCCGAGGTGCTGACGGACATTTATCATTTTGCCGCGCTGTGGACCGAGCTCGAGCCGATCGCCGAGCAGGGCATTGCGGTCTTCGCCTTCACCTCTTACCTGCCGAGCGTCGCCCCGGCCGGCGCCAAGCGCGCCTTTTTCGGGACCAATCCGATGGCGTTCGGATGGCCGCGCGGCAGTCATCCGCCGATGGTGTTCGACCAGGCGTCGGCCGCGATGGCGCGCGGCGAGATCCAGATCGCAGCGCGCGACGGACATCCGGTGCGGGCCGGCGCAGGGATCGACGCCGATGGCAATCCCACAACCGATCCTGCCAGCATTCTGGGCGGCGCGCAGCTTCCGTTCGGCGGCTACAAAGGGTCGGCGATCGCGCTCATGGTCGAGCTTTTGGCCGGGGGGTTGATCGGCGAGGCCTTTGCCTTCGAGGCGGCACAACAGGACAACAAGGATGGCGGCCCGCCCCGTGGCGGCGAGCTTCTGATCGCGCTCGATCCCATGCATTTCGGCGATAGGGAACGATGGCACGCGCACAGCGAGCGGTTTTTCACAGAGCTATGCGGTCTCGACGGCGTGCGGCTGCCGGCCGACCGCCGCCATGCAAACCGCCAATCGTCGCTGAGCGGCGGGGTCCAGGTGCCAGCACCGTTGGTTGACGAGGTGCGCGGGCTCGCCGGCCTGCCGCCTCGCGCCTAGGCCGCGTGCGGTTGTCGCGGCACGCCGGATTTGCGCCGACGCAACGGCATCGCCGCGGCAAAAAGGAGTCCGATCGGACCCCGCTCGTACCATCGGGCTTCGCCGACCGTCCGTTGACCGAGACTTTGAGTCAAACGGTCAAGCATGATGCCAAGCAAGACGATCCCCGTGCCCCCTTGCGTTGCCAGTCCCATATCGAGGCCGCCGATACCGCGCAGCACCAAGAGTCCGAGCCCGTCCGCGGCGATCATCGACGTCGTGACGACCATCGCGAGCGCCATCATGACGGTTTGATTGATCCCCATCATGATGGAGCGGAGCGCAAGCGGCAGCTCGATCCACAACAGTATCTGCCGCGACGTCAGGCCGAGTGCCCGCGCGGCTTCGACCGGGCCAGGCGACACCTGTTGCACGCCGAGCGCCGTCAACCGGACGGCTGGTGGCATGGCGAAGATCATCGTCGCCATCACCCCCGGCACGCTGCCGATGCCGACCAGCATCGCGATCGGGACGAGGTAGACGAAGGTCGGGACGGTCTGCATCACATCGAGCACCGGACGGACGACGGCGCCGAGCCTTCGCTTCTTCGCGATCAGGATTCCGACCGGGATGCCGATCACGACGCAGAACAGCACCGCCGTCGTAAGCAGCGCGATGGTGATCATCGTTTGGCGCCACACGCCGATCACGCCGAGGAAGCAGAACCCTGCTACGAACCAGAGGACGCGTCGCACGCCCATGATCTGCCAAACCAGGAGCGCAACGGCGATCAACACGGCCCACGCGGGCGCGTGGGTGAGCATTCGGGTCACCCAGTCGAGCGTTTCCGCGAACGGCCATTTGAGCGCCTGGAACACCGCGCGCAGATGCACCGCGGACCAATCGACAAGGGACTGCGCCCAAGCGCCGATCGGAATTTCGTATCCCGCGAAGGGATCGTCAGAAGAGCCCATGAAACGCCGGCTGCACTTGTCTCACTTCGACGCGCCGTCCGCGGCCTCCTTGAGCCAACCGTCGAATTCGACTTGGTGGGCGGCGATCCACTCCCCGGCGCGGGTGGCGATCTGCTCTGGCGACTTCTCGCCGTTCTGAATGATGAACGCCTCCTTGTTGACGTCCGCGATCGGGATGGAAACGCGCTCGAGCCAGCGTTTCACCGGCGGGTTCTTGGCGATGAAGTCGTTGTTCGCGACGGCCTTGAGATCGTTGACCATCCAGCCGACGTTGCGGCCGTCAGGAGCGATCGTATTCGGCGAGCCGTTCGCCGTGTCGGGCGGAAGGGCCGTGAAGGGGACGGCGAGCGAGGTGACGTCGCGGCCGGGGATCAGGACCGAACTCACCCAATTGGGCGTGAAGCCGTAATAGAAGATGTGGTTGCCGTTCCTGTATTTGCTGACGACGCTCGCGAACAGGATCGAGGCCGTCCCGCTCACCTGCTCGACCGTGTTTTCGAGCCCATAAGCCTTGATTTGATAGTCGATGATCTTTTCGCACGCCCATCCCGGCTCGCACCCAATGAGTCCCGCCTTGCCGCCGGGTTCGGTGGCGAACAGCGCCGCGATCTTGGGGTCCTTGAACTGCGCAATGTCGTTGATGTGATACTGGTCGGCCGTCTTCTTGTCGACGAAGTAGCCCTGCGCGGCATGCGGGACGATATCGCCGAGCAAGGTCATCTTGGCCTCGCCGCCCGCGTGCTGATAGGCGAATTTGTGGCCCGGCCACCAAGCCTGCACGCCAAAATCCGCATCGCCCTGCGCGATCGCCGTGTAATAGAGCGCGACCGTCAGCGTTTTTGCCGGCTGCACCGTGTAGCCGAGCTTCTCGAGCCCGTCATTGACGATGTCGACCTGAAACATGCTCAGCACTTCGGTTTGCTGCGCGGGCTGCACGGTGATCCCTTTGCCGGGCATCGCATCGGCGGCCTGTGCCTGTCGAACGCCAAGCGTGCCGATGCCGACCGCTATCGTCAACGCACATGCCCGCGCGATGTGAAGCTTCGCTGTTCCGGATTTTCCGATCATCTTTCCTATGACCTCCGCATCGGTGCGCGAACAAAGCTAGGTTACGCACCCGTTCCCCCGAATGGGTCCTTTCACCATCATCGAACCATGCAGCGCGCGCCGCCGAGCGTAGAGATCGATGCAATGCACGTCGCTATTATCTACGTTGGTCCATGATCGTGCAACGCAAATGATCGAAAAAGGCCCGATTTATGCGGCGAAAGATTGCATTGCGCATTTCTTCGTGCAACGATCCGCCGTAGTTTTCGCATGAACGCGTTCTTCAATCGGAGAAGCAGAATGGCCGGTGACAAAATAGATTTTGAAAAATGGCGCTTGCGCACGTTCGTGCAAAAACTGATCGACATTGGCGATGTGGAAATCCACGACGAGCCGGTATCGCTTCTGGAACTCAGCTCAATCATCGAAGCGACACGCAAGGCGACCTTGTTCAGGCATGTCGGACCCGAAGGATTCGAGATGGTCGCCGCCGCGGGCGGAAGCCGTCGGCGTCTCGCGCTTGCCCTTGGTGTCGATGACCCGCGCGACTGTGTCAACGCGTACGAGCGTCGTTTCAACAATCCGCAACCTGTCATCGAAGTGCCGTCCGACGAGGCGCCGGTTCACCAAGTCGTTCGGACCGGCGACGCCATCGATCTGACCAAATTGCCCTTCCACATTCAGCACAAGCACGACGGCTGCGTCTATATTTCCTCCGCGATCGATTACGCGGTCGACCCGGAGACCGGGAAAGGCAATGTCGGATGCCGCCGTCTGATGTTGCGCGACCGCACGACGATGCGGACCAACCTGACTTGGGCGAGCGACCTTAAGCGCATCTATCTCGGCTGCGTCGATCGCCGCGAAAAGCTGCCGATCAGCTTCGCCATCGGGGCCAACCCTATCGACTTCATGGCGGCGACATTGCGTCTTCCGGGCGACGAGTTCGGGCTCGTCGGCACGTTGCGCGGCGAGCCGGTGCCGATGGTGCGTGGCCTCACCAATGGCGTGCTGGCCCCCGCCGATGCGGAGCTGATCATCGAAGGCTATCTCGACGAGCGCGGCTATGTCGAACAGGAAGGGCCGTACGGCGAATTCTGGGGTTATTACGGACCGGTGCATATCGATCCGGTATTCCACGTGACGGCGATCACGATGCGCAAGGACGTGCTGCACCAAACGGTCTTGCACGGGACTGCCAGCCTCGTGCCGACCGAGGCCGCCAACGTCAACAGCATCTCCGCCGAGCTGCGATATCTGAAGGTGCTGCGCGCCGCCAACATCGAACCGACACGGGTACATTCCGTCGTAGCCGCGCAAGCGCATGCGCGCGTTGCCTTGCGTCGCGGCGTCCGCGGCCAGGCGCGGCGCGCGATCGCCGCTCTCTTTTCGCTCTATGACGTGAAGCACGTCGTCGTCGTGGACGATGACGTCGACATCTATTCCGACGAGGAAGTGGAATGGGCGATGTCGACGCGGTTCCAGGCCGATCGCGACACTGTGGTGGGGAGCGATTTCACCGGCCCGTACATGGACCCCACCCTGGGCCAGGACGGCAACGTCTCGAAGATCGGCTTCGACGCGACGGCCCCCTATGATCTGCCCGACGAGATCACCAACTGGCGCCCATCGCCGCCGCA
>Ga0335073_10005319_pt1 | contig 18076 bp, 15 predicted proteins | sample Lox_Sample_22_FD_207093 | JGI IMG/M metagenome (GOLD analysis project Ga0335073, IMG submission 207093) | Soil microbial communities from Loxahatchee National Wildlife Refuge, Florida, United States - Lox_Sample_2.2 | ecosystem: Environmental > Terrestrial > Soil > Wetlands | place: USA...
AGCGTCGAGTTCCCCGCCCGCGCCCCGGACGCCCGCGCCCCCTCCGGCGACGGCGGCCCCCCGGTGTGATCCAGCCACGGGCTATACAGCTGATGATGACGCGCCGCCGACCCGAAATCCCACACCACCGGCTTGCCGCCCCGCGGCAGCAGCGCGAACCGGACCAGCTTGTCCATCCCCCACGTGCCGATATGCGTCGCCGTCATATACCGGATATTGCCGAAATCAAAACTCAGCAGACCCCCCAACGACGACCCAGCCAGCGCAGCCTCCAGCCGCGCCAGCCGCTCAGAACGCAACCGCCCCAGATCAACCCGCTGCTCCCAGTCCACCGCGTTAGAGCCGTAGGTGTGAATCGCCATCGCCTGCCACCTTCGCGTTCAGTTGTCTCGGGCTTGACCGGAAGTATCCGCGCTGACGGTGCTGCCCGCCTGGTCGTCGAGCAGACGCTGTGCGTTCCCTCCGAGTAGCAGCTGCTCATCAGACGGGCTGAGGCACAGCGCCCGGATGTCATCGACGGGCTGATCGGAGCCCATGTCGAACGGCCGGTCCGAGCCAAGCAGTACGTGCTCGGGACCGGCAAACGCGACTAGATCAGCGAGCATTGACCGGTCGTGGGTGAGGCTGTCGAAGTACAGCTGCCGGAGCAGCACGTCCGGGCTGCTGGCGCTGTCGGAACGTGCTTCCGACCGGACCGCGAACGCGCGTTGCAGCCGGCCACGCAGTGCCATCAGCGCGCCGCCGCCGTGGGCGAGCAGCACGATGAGTCCGTGGTGCCGCTCGAGTACGCCACTAGCGACTAGCTGGGCCGCCGCGATAGCAGTCTCCAGCGGGTTGCCGACCGAGTTCCACAAGTAGTGGCTGTCGAGTGCGGGCACGCCGATCCCCGTCGTGGTGGGATGAACGAATACCACTGCGCCGGTGCCCGCTGCCGCTTCCCAGAACGGCGCAAACCTGTCCTCGCCCAGATAGCTGCCTGCGACACTGGCCGGCACCTCGACGCCGCGCATGCCGGGCAGCGCCATCAGGGATGCAAGCTCGGCGGCCGCCCGATTGGCGTCCTGCAGCGGCACGGCACCGAGCCCGAATGCCCGGCCGCCGGTTTCCTGCGCCGCCAGCGCGAGGCTCTCGTTCTGTACCCGGCAGATCCGGGCAGCTTCGGCTGCATCGGCGGACACCGGAACCAGCAGGATCCACGGCGAAAGCAGCAGATGGCTAACATCCGCCATGGCCGCCTGTTCCAGCATCACGCTCACGTCGCTGAATTCGCCGGTGACCGAGTTGAGCTGACGGCCCTGAAAGGACACCACCGGCCGCCCGTCCTTTCGGCGGAGGACCGGACGCCACTGCTCTGGCACTGCGTCGGTCAGCATCCCCGACGGGATGATGTGACAGTGGCTGTCGAGGATCACGCGGCCGGTCCCGGCGGCCCGGATGCGGGCCCGCTCGACTCGAGCTGGCTGGATCCGGCTTGGCCGCCCAGGTAGAGCATGCCGATCTCGGGGTGCTCGAGCACTTCGGTGCCGGTACCGGTTAGCCGGACGCGGCCGTTCTCCAGCACCACGCCGGTCCCGGCGAGGCGCAGCCCGGCTCTGGCGTTCTGCTCGACCAGCAGCACGGTCTTGCCCTGAGCATTCATCTCCTGCACCGCGCCGAACACCACACGCAGGATCTTCGGCGCGAGTCCCATCGACGGCTCGTCCAGGATGACGACAGCGGGATCCAGCATCAGGCAGCGGGCAAACTCCACGAGCCGCTGCTGACCGCCAGACAGACTGCCGGCCTTCTTCTTCGCCCAGCCGCCGATGTCGGGAAACAGCGCTGTCACTGTGGCGCGCCTGCTGGCGACAAGCGAGCGGCTCCGGAGCATGTAGCCGCCGAGCTCGATGTTCTCTTCGACTGTCATGTCCGGGAACAGGCTGTGGTTCTGCGGCACCTGCACCAGGCCAGCGCGCAGGACTTCGCGCGGGCTCTTGCCAGTTAGGCGCTCGCCGCGGTGCAGTACCTGCCCGGATTTGGGGCGAAGGATGCCGCTGATGACTGCCAGCAGCGTGGACTTCCCGGCGCCGTTCGGCCCGACGATGCAGGTGATGCCTCCTGCCGGGACACAGAACGAGACGTCGTGGAGCACATCGCCGCCCCCGTAGCCGGCCGTGATGCCTTCGATCACCAGCGCGTCGTCAGTCATCAACGGCCTCGGTACCGAGGTAGGCGTCCAGCACGCGTGGGTTGATGCGCACTGCCTCAGGCGGTCCGGACGCTACGACTGTGCCCGAGTCCAGCACGGTTACCTGATGGCACAATCCCATCACAAATTCCATGTTGTGCTCGACGATCAGGAATGTCCGGCCTGCCCGGTTGAGCTCACGGATCCGGTCAGCGATCTGCAGGATCAGCGACGGGTTGACGCCGCCAGCCGGCTCGTCGAGTAGCACGACAGCTGGGTCGGCAACGAGCACGTAAGCGAGCTCGAGCAGTTTGCGCTGGCCGAACGACAGCGTGCCGGCCAGCGCCCCGGCATGACCGGCGATCCCGGTGAACGCCAGAAGTTCCATGGCACGCTCGCGGTGCTGCCGGGATGACCGCCCGCGTCGTGCGGGTACCAGCATGTTTTCCAGCACCGTCAGCCGCGGAAAGATGCGGGTCAGCTGGAAGGTCCGGCCGACCCCTAGCGCAAAAACGCGCTGCGGCGAGGCCCCAGTGATCCGCCGGTCGTCGAGAAAGACCTGGCCGGCATCGATGCGCTCGTATCCGGTGATCGCGTTGAACAGGGTCGTCTTACCCGAACCGTTGGGCCCGATGAGTCCGGTGATGTGGCCGGCTTCGGCAGTCAGCGAGCAGCCATTCAGTGCCTGCAGCCCGCCGAAGGCTTTCGACACGCCTTCGGCGCGCAGGGTGGCGGTCACCGCGCGGTCCCGGCGGGCTCAGATCCGGCTGGAGCTGCTGATGGGCCTGCTCCGTCTGTGGCGCCAGCCTGGCCTCGTCGCGGCGACATGCGAAGGGCGAGCTTGCGCACCGCGTCCCTGTTGGCGTACTCGGCCGCCGTTGGCAGCACGCCGCGCGGCAAGAACAAGATCACCAGCAGGAACAGGGCGCCGAACAGGATCTCCGATGTGTAGCCGTTGGTCTCCTGCAGGTTCAGGTACAGCTGAGTCGGCTCCAGCACCAGCGCTCCGAGCACCGGCCCGGCAATCGTGCCGAGCCCGCCGAAAAATGCCATCAGCACGACGGCCAGATCGAACAACGGGTCGAAGACGAACTGGGGAACCGCCTGGCCGATGAAGTACACCCACAGCGCGCCGGCCATGCCGGTGATGAAGGCCGACAGCACCAGCGCGGTCAGCTTGACTGGCATCGCACGCACGCCGAGTCCGGCGGCCCTGTCCTCGTCATCGCGGATCGCCCGCAGCTGGAGGCCGAAGCGGGACCGCCGGACTAGCACCGACAGCACAACGGTGGCCGCAGCAAGAAGCATCGCCACGTAATAGAAGGGGTTGTTGTAGGTGGCCGATGCAAAGTTGGGTATTGGAGCGAGCGCGCCGCTGGACCCGCCGGTAACACTCAGGTTGGATGCTGACAGCTGGGCGATGAAGAAGAACGCGATCGTGATCACGACGAATGTGTGCCGCCTGACGCGCAACGCGACTAGGCCAAGCGGCACGGCGATTAGCGCGGCGACCGCCCCGGCGAGCGGCAGCAGCCAGAACACTGTGGTGCCATCGAGGTTCCAGTCCTTCGCCGCGATCACCAGGAAGTAAGCGCCGGTGCCGTAGAACACGGCGTGCCCAAGCGACAGGTAGCCAGAGAAGCCGGAGAAGATATTCCAGGCTGAGGCTACGGCGACGAAGATCAGCGTGATCACGCCGAAGTTCGTCACTGTCGGGTTGGTGAAGGCCAGCGGGAAGACCGCGAGGACGGCGATCAGGACCGCCACGCCTGCCGCGGCGAGGCCGCGGCTCGGCAGGTGCCAGCGGCGCCGATCTGTCACTGCGCCCTCGCCGCGCGCCGGCCAAAGAGCCCGGTCGGCCGGAACGTCAGGATGATCACCATTGCGAGGTAGAACACCACCACCGACCAGTCCGGCTGCCAGATATCGACGAGGGCCTCGGCGGTCGTCATGAAGACCGCCGCGACCAGCGCGCCGCCAATGCTGCCCATCCCTGCCAGGATGACGATGGCCAGCAGCCGGGAGATCAGGTCGTAGCCGCTGTTCGGGGTGAATCCGCCGCTGATGGCGCCGTACACCATGCCGCCGATCGCGGTCACGGCGGTACCGATGCCGAACGTCACCGCCGAGACGCGGTTCACGTCGATGCCGATCAGCCGGGCGGCGACCTGGTTCTGCATGGTTGCCCGGACCGCCCGGCCGAAGGTCGTTCGGTAGAGGATCCAGTAGAGCGCCGCCACCGCCACGACCGCCAGGCCGAAGCCGATCAGGTAAATGTCGGGCAGGTAGAAATCAAACAGGTGCACGGTAGAGGTCGTGTACCAGGTCGTCAGCGAGACATAGTTGGAGCCGAATTGCCAGTACAGCACCCCTTCGATGATCAGCGCCACTGCGAAGCAGGCCAGCAGCGTCATCGAGGTACGTTCGGCGCCGCGCAGCGGCCTGATGAACAACCAGTAGATCGCAATCCCGATGACGAACATGGCCGGCACCGTGATGAAGAGGCCGAGAAGCAGATCCAGGTGTAGGTGGACAGACAGCACGTAGCTGAGATAGGCGCCGAGCACCACGAGGATGCCCTGGGCGACGTTGATGATGTCGAGCACGCCGAAGATCAGCGTGAGTCCCGCCGCCATCAGCGCGTACACCCCGCCACCGAGTATCCCGGCGGCAATCGCCTGCGAAATCTCGCTCGCCATCTCAGCTCCGTGCTGCCGTCCGAATTTACCGCTTAGTTCACCAGTTCGTCTTCGGGTACAGGATCGGAACCGAGCCGGTTGCGCCCTTCGGGAGCACCTGGACGAACTTGCCGTTCTGCCACTGGAAGATGAAGGCAATCGCCTTGACGTTCTCGCCCAGACTGTTGAACTTCACCGGGCCTTGCACGCTGGTGAACGTGTGGTCGCCGTGCAGGTACGCAATGAGCTTCGAGCCGGACGTACTGCCGGTGGCCTTGACTGCTTCCGCAGTAACCTCGCCGACCGAATACGCCTCAGCCACGTCAGCATTGACGTCGGAAGCCGCTCCACCGTACTTGGCAACGTATTCCTTGACCATCGCCTCGCTCGTGGCGTTGGTGTATCCCGGATACCAAGCGTCAGGCACCATCATCCCGTTGGCGACAGCTGCGCCGCCGACCGCGGACAGGAACGCCTGGCCCTGGTCAGGCCCGGCGGCTGCGACGAACACCTTGGGGTTGTAGTGCTGCTGCTGGAAACCATGGATGAAGGAGGCCACGGTTGGCACGTCGGTCGAGCCAAGCACGACAGCCTGCGGCTTGTCGCCCGCCACGATGTCGGCGTTGGGCAGGTAGTCGGGCTCTTCCTCGGGGAAGATCCTGGAGTAGACAGTCCTGATGCCAGCCGTATGCATGATGCCCTCAACGCGCTGGACTTGCGGGGTGGCAAACGGGTCGTTGGCCATCGGGTAGGCGGCGGTGGTCGGTCGCTGGCTGGCCGGCAGAGAGTCGATCCAGTTCGCGAACGGGTCCAGTTCGTTCGCGACCGGAAGGCTGACGTCGAAGACGTTCGGCAGTTTCTCGCTGAACACCAGTGGCGAGCCGCCGGCGCCTTCCACGAACGCGAAGCCGTACCGGTGCGCCACCTCGGCCGCGGGCGCCGTCAGTAGGGACGAGAACGGTCCGAACACCAGGTCCACGTGCTTCACCGTGATGAGGTCCGTGTAGTTGGTGTCGACCTGGGTCGGCGAGCTGTTGTCGTTGAGAATCACCAGCTGGACCTTGCGGCCCAAAATGCCGCCGTGCGCGTTCACGTCGCTCGCCCACAGCTTGTAGCCACGGTCGTAAGCCTGGCCGTCGGCGGAGAAGTCGCCGGTCAGGGATAGTGAGGTACCGATAAGTAGCGGCTTGGACGAACTGCCCGAGCCAGAGCCTGAGCTGCTGCAGGCAGCTGTTAATGCTGTCGCCAGTAGTGCGGATGCGCCGATAGCTAGGTACCGGGCGCCGTGCGAGTATGACATTCCCGGTGCTCCTTCCAGTCGGGAGAGGCCCGATTGTTAGCGATAGCCAGCCTGGACGAACGCGGCTGGCCAGGGTGGTGAGGCCAGCGGCTCACCATGTGGATTCCTTCTCGCTCGCCGGATGGCCGGACGGCTCCAGGCCGTCGGACACCTCGGCTCGCTCGCTGATGAGCTCGAGCCCGGCCGACCGGGCCTCCAGCTCGATGACGGTCGCGAAATCCTGCTCGCCGTACCCGAAGCCGACCAGGCTTTGCACGATCTGATGAACTAGCGATGCCACCGGCATCGGCACCTCGTGCTCGCGTGCAGCAGCAAGCCCGAGATCGAAGTCCTTGCGCAGCAACTCGGAGGTGAAGGTGGCGTGAAAGTCGAGGTTCACGAGGGCAGGTGACTTATACCGGGTGAACGTCGACCCCATCACGCTGTCATTGATGCAGGCAAGGAAGGCCTGCCGGGTCACGCCTGCCTTCTGTGCGAGCACCGTCACTTCGGCCAGCGACTGGATCACAGTGCCGAGGAACAGGTTGTGGCAGAGCTTGACGATCCTCGCGATCTCGCCCGACCCGACGTAGCTCGCGCCTGCCCCTAGAACGTCCAGGTACGGGCGGGCTTCGGCGGCGGCGTCCGGGTCGCCGGACACCGCGAACGTGAGCTTCCCGGCAGCCGCCACGCGCGGGTTACCCATTACGGGCGCGGCCAGGAACTGCGTGCCGCGCGCTGCCAGCTGCTCGCGCACCTGCCTGGAGGCCTCGACCGAGACGGTGGACAGGTCGATGACGATGGCGGGGGTGCAGTTCCTGTCCGCCATCAGGCCCGCTGGACTCAATAGAGCATCGAGCAGGTTCTGCGACGTGCCAACCATGACGAACACCACCCTGGCCTTAGCCAGGTCAGTCGCCTGATCGACGACTGTGGCCCCGGCTGCGGCCAGCGGCTCAGCTTTAGCTCTCGTCCGGTTGTACACGGCCACATCCAGGCCGGCCGCGAGTAGCCGGCGGACGAGCATCGAGCCCATCCGCCCCGTTCCCAGCCAGCCGACCTGGTCTTCCGGGCAATCGGTCATGCGTGCCCCACAGGTGCATCGATGACGGGGTGCAGAATGCGGTCCACTCGGATGTCACAATCGATTGCGACAATCGTTTGCAACGAAGAGTGGCACCTAGATTGGCGCAGCGCCAATTGGTTGTCAATGGCATAAATAAGATAATCAGGGGACACGCGCCGTGGAGCCCCTGACGACAAGTTCGGGCGCCAGGTAGATGACCTTCACAAGGTCGGCACCGCCGTTCAGCCGCTCAAGCAGCAGTTGCGCCGCCTCAGTGCCAACCTGATAGTGCGAGAAGGCGATTGTGGTGAGCGGCGGCCGCAGCATGTCGATGAACGGCATGTCGTTGAAGCCGACGACGGACATGTCCGCCGGGCAGCTGAGACCGGCCTCGTCAAGTGCGAGATAGCAGCCGACGGCCAGCATGTCGTTGCCGGCCGCTACCGCAGTACAGCGGCTTCCAGTATCGGCGGCCAGGATCTCCGTCGCGCAGCGGTAGCCCTCCTCGATGGAGAACGAGCGGGCGAATGCCACCCGGCCCGGAGGTACCTCCAGCCCGGCGCCGGCCATCGCCGCCTGGAAGCCGCGGTACCTGGCAAGCCCGGTGGAGACGTCCTGCGGTCCGGCGATGCACGCAATGGCGCGATGGCCGAGGGAGGTGAGATGGCTGACCGCCAGCTTGACCCCGCGTTCATTGTCGACCGAGACCGACGGGAAGTTGTAGTCCTCGGCGATCCGGTTCATCAGCACGACGGGCACGCCCGCCCGGACCGCGTCCGCCAGGAGCGGATTGCGAAGATGCGCGGTCGCGAGCACGTAACCGTCCACGTGACGGGCGCGCATCTGGTCGAGCACGCGATGCTCTCTGGCGTCGTCCCCGTCGGTGTTGCCGATGAGTGCGACATAGCCGTCGGCTTCGAGCCGGTCTGCCAATCCCCGGACAATGGGCGGGAACAGCGGATTATTGAGGTCCGGGATCAGCACGCCCACGGTGTGCGAACGACGGGTGCGCAGGCTCCGGGCTACCGCGTTCGGCCGGTAGCCGAGCTCGGCCGCGGCAGCCAGAACGCGACCTGCGGTGATCTCGCTCACCAGCAGGCGTGTCTCCGGATTCAGCGCCCTGGAGGCCGTCGCCGGGTGCACGCCAGCACGGTAGGCCACGTCCTTCAGCGTTACGGCTGCCTCTGGCATCAGCGCTCCGGTAGGGGCCAGCCGGAACTGTCCGTTGCTCCCGGCTTGCCCGCATCGTATCCCCCCGCGAGCAAGCTGGACGGAGCTAAAGCTTTCCTAGCTTTCGGCGTCTCGGCAGGGTCTTCAAGCGACGGCCCCCGCCGTCAACCCCGATGAGGTCACGCCGTGCCCGCCGCGAGGCACGCGAGGCCCGCTGTGGCAGCACCGTCCACACCTCCGGCGGCTGGGTCAGCGGAGCGATGCTGCGGGCTGGCTGCCAGGCCGGCCCCGGTGTCGTCGCGGCGACGCGGGCAACCCGGTCGCCGTCAGCCAGGCTGGCGAGCATCATCGCGATATCGGCTGCCGCTCCGGGTCGGCTGATCGCCGCGGACGCCCGGCGCATCTCGGCGAGCGCACGGGCGTCACGCTTCAGCCGGTCGATCTCGGTGACCAGGTCAGCCAGCCCTGGAACGTACCGCCCGGCTCCGGCGCTCACCACGAAGTCAGCGTTGCCTGCCTCCTGGCCTGGCACGTAAGAGGTCAGCAGCAACGGGGCTCCGCAGCACGCGGCCTCGGCGATAGTGCCTGGGCCCGCTTTACCCACCACGACGTCCGCGCAGCGCAGCCAGTCCGCCATGTTGTCGACGAATCCCTGCACCGTCAGACGACCCCCGGCGCGCGCCGCCAGCCGCGTCAGCCGACGACGGAGCATGTCGTTGCGGCCGCAGATGACCACGACGTCGACATCGCTGGGCTGCTTCCGGAGGATGGCAGCAGTACGCCGGTAAATGCCGCCTGATCCTTCCGCTCCACCTGTCACGACCACGAGGAATCGGCCGCCGCGCAATCCGAGCGCGCGCTGGAGGGCGCCGCGCGCGTGGGCGCTCGCGGGCGGCTGCGAGAATTCAACTGCGACCGGCAACCCGATCTCGGTGTACCGTCCGTCGGCCATCCCGTCCAGCCTGCACTGCTGGCGGACTGGCACCGACGGCACGATGATGCGGTCGACAGCCGCATCGCGCCAGGACAGATGCGCGGTGACCAGGTCGGTCACCACCGTCACCAGGCTCGCTTCAGGCACGGTCGAAGCACGGGCCCTGACGGCTGGGTCCGCGGTGAGGGCATGGAACGCGACGATGACGGTCGGCTGATGCTCGGCTACCGCAGCTGCGACGCTTGGGTAGGCAGACCGCAGCACGGTGCGGCGCGCCCACCCGAGCACCCTTGGTGAGTTGTAGCTACGCCAGAGCATGCCCCACAGCCACGGCGTCAGCCGGATCGCCGGGCCGTACAGCCGCATCACCCAGCGAAGCCGCAGCGGAGTGCCCGGACCGAGCAGCGGATCACAGATCACGGCATCGAAACGTCCGGGATAGCAGCGCTCGAGCGCCTGACGCACCGCGTTCGCCGCGCTCCGGTGTCCCCCGCCAGTGTCGCCAACGAGAAAGAGCAGTCGGATCGGCTCTGCGAAGCTTCTGGTCGCCACCCCGGTCACCGCGACCCGGAAGCGGCCAGCGTGCCGTACAGCGACTCCCAGCGCCGGAGCGACCGGCTCAGCTCGTGTTCGCTGATGACCTGCAGGCTTTCCGCCGCCATCCTGGCGCGCAAATCGGGCTCCTTCAGGAGTGCATCAAGGCAGGCGGCCAGTTCATCCGGCCGGCTCGGCGTGAACAGGAATCCGTTGCGCCCGGCAGCGACCAGCTCACGGAGGGCGTAGGCGTTGGCGGCCACGACCGGGAGACCGGTCGCCATTGCCTCCATGGTGGTCAGGCTCTGTAGCTCGGCGACGGACGGAATGGCGAAGACGTCGGCAAGCCGGTAGACCGCGGGCAGCTCCGGACCTGGCACGAAGCCCAGGAAGCGGACACGGTTGGCACTTAGTCCGAGGCGCTCCGCCTGCGCCCGCAGCCGGCCTTCGTCTGGACCGGTGCCAGCGATCGCGACCTGCGCATCCTGGGTCAGCCTGGCCGCCGCCTCCAGCAGTACGTCGATGGCCTTCTCCTGGCTCAGCCGACCGACAGCAAGGATGATCGGGCAGTCGGCGCGCAAGCCGTAGTGATCGCGGACCTGGTCGCTGGCTGGTCCGGGGCAGTAGGTGCCCAGATCGATGCCGTTAGAGATGACAGTGGACGGAATCCGGAGCCCTCGGTCGCGCAATAGGCTCAGGGCAGTCGACGTCGGCGCCGTGACATGTGCGGTGTTGTTGGCGAACCAGACGAGGTAGGCGTAGAAGCCCGCGTCAAAGGCCCGCGATTGGCGTCGGCGGGCGGGCCGCGCATTCTGCGGCAGGTAGTGGTTCGTATAGACGACCGGGATCCCGAGCCGGCCACCGACCCTACTTGCCACGCCGCCGAGCGTCAGCGGCGAGTGGATGTGGATCACGTCGGGTCCGAATCCGGTTATCAGCTTGCGGGCAGCGGAGCGGGATAGCCAGGCGAGTCGCATGCCGTCATACCACGGCCACGGCACGGAGCGGCGATAGTCCACGGTCACCTGATCATCAGCGCCCACCTCAGCAGCGGCCCGATCCGCAGCGGCTCCGCCAGAAGCGCTCCGGGCTCGGCGTCCGGGACTCGGCACCAGCAGCCGCACCAGGTGGCCGCGCTCGGCCAGCCCGTGCGCGAGTGCCCTGGTGACAGTTGGAACTCCCCCGACCATAGGAGCGTACTGGTCGCTGACCACTAGGACTCGCACAACGGCATCCTCGGGCATGTTGCTCGCGTCGTCGTCGTCATTGCCGCAGTTGTCATGATCCGGCAGGTTAGTGGCGCGTGCGAAGGCTTGGCTGAACGCCAGGACAAAGCTCGGCGGCTGGACGGTGACGTTCAGCAGTTGTCCAGGTGTCACGGTGGCGAATGGTGGCATAGTCGGGCCGGACATCGGGGGGAGCGGACTGGCCGACCGGGCAGTGTGCACAATGGTTGCTGCCCTGCCGGAACCGCACCGCTGGCCGACCAGATCGAGATCGGAGCGAACGTATGCCGCGCGGTCGCCCGACCATCCTTATCGATGCGCGGGTCAATGCGATGGCAGGCGCGCACGGGATCGCACGGTCGGCGATGAAGCTGACCGCTCACCTGGCGCGAGACGACGACGACCTGACGGTGCGCGTACTCGCGAACACCGGCCGCTCCCAGATCTTCCCGCTGTCGGACCTGCCAGCCCGGGCGGACGTGATCGAGACCGATATCGGGCCGGGTGCAGTGCATCGCTGCCTGGAGCTCGCCCGGCTGATCCGGTCGACGGGCGCTGGCGTGATGTACATTCCGTACCCGACGTTCACGCCTCTGATTCGTCCATGCCCGGTCGTAGTGACCCTGCACGACTGCACCATCGAGAGGGATGTCCGTTTCGCTGGCAGCTGGCATCGGCAGGCCCAGCTAACGGTGGCCACCAAAGCCGCGGTCCGCCGGGCCGCGGCCATCACGGCGCCGAGCGAGGCCAGCATGGCCGACATTCGCCGGCACTACCCGTCGGCTCCGAATCCGACGCTGGTCCCTAATGGCGTCGACTTGACCCAGTTCACCGGAGTGGCGGCTGACTCGGTAGCCGCGGCCAGACAGCTGTACGGACTGCCCGACCAGTTTGTCCTTGCCATCGGCGCGCACCGGCCGCACAAGAACCACGAGGTGCTCGTCCGGGCGCTGGCAGGGCTGCCACCCAGCATTTCCGTGGTGATCGTGGGCTACTTCGATCCGAGCTTCCACCAGCCGCTGCCAGCGCTGATCTCCCGGCTGGGCCTGGAGTCTCGGGTACGGCTGGTGCCGGAGGTATCCGACTCCTTGTTGCCCGCGGTCTACCGCGCGGCGTCGGCGTTTGCTTTCCCCTCGCTGGCGGAGGGATTCGGCATGCCGGTGCTCGAGGCGATGGCGAGCGGCATCCCGGTCGTGGCAAGCGATATCCCGCCCGTCGCAGAGGTGACTGGCTCGGCCGCGACACTGGTCTCGCCGACCAACGTGGCCGCGTGGACATCGGCAATCGCGGCGATACTGGCAGATCCTGCGCTGGCATGGCGGCGCTGCGAGGCGGGCGCGGCGATCGCACGGAGCGTCAGCTGGGAACGAGGCGCTGCAGCCCTACGCAGAGTGCTGACGGCGGTGGCGACCGGCCAGCTGACCGAGTCGGGCAAATACGCCGCGGCTCCGGGCGTCCCAGTGGCCGCGCCTCGCGGCCGCCAGTCCATGATCAGTGAGAATCTTTAGCCGAAAACGGTGCAACATCCTTCGCGATAAGGCGTTGCGACCTCGCTAGCCCTTCAGCGTGGCCTCGACCTCGATGGTGAGCTGGATCTTCTCGCTGATCATCACCCCGCCGGTCGGAAGCGCGACGTTCGCGGTGATGCCGTAGTCGCTCCGGTTGATCTCGCCGGTGGCCGAGAGCCCGATCCGGGTGCCGCCGTAGGGATCGGGGCCGAAGCCGTTCACTTCAACCGCCAGCGTGACCGGCTTGGTCACTCCCTTGATGGTCAGCTCGCCGTCAGCGAAGACGTCCTCGCCACGCTCCTCGCGGATCTGCGTCGTCCGGTAGGTAATGGTGGGGTAGTGGGCGACGTCCAGGAAGTTCTCGCTCTTGATGTCGGAATCCCGCTGATCGGTGCCGGTGTCGAATGAGCTCGCGTCGATGGTCGCGGTAGCCGACGACGACAGCGGACTCGCGGCCACGGTGACGATCTGGCCCTCAAACTTGGTGAAGTGCCCGCGCACCTTGCTGACCATCAGGTGCCGTGCGACGAAGCCGATGTAGGAGTGGACTGCGTCAATCTCCCAGGTGCCCGCGATATAGCCAGGAATATCGGTGGACTCTGCCGACATGGCGTCTCCCTGCGTTTTGAGGCAACGCTACCAGCGGCCCTTGTGCTCGGGCACTAGCAGGACGAGCGGCAGCGCTGCGATGAGGATGACGGCGAAGACGTCGAAGACCCGAGCTTGGGCGAGGCCGGGACCAGCGCTTCGGGCAATGATCGAGCCAGTGATGGAGACGGCCGTGATGGCCCCCGCCTGCCGGAACATGCCCCGCAGGCCAGCGACAGCCGCCGCGTGATCGGGCGCGAGCTGAAGCGTGGCATTGTTGGCGCTGGGCGTCGATATGCCCATGCCGATGCCGCATACACCGGTGGCTATTGCGAGCCAGGCGTAGGCCGAGAGGCCATGCGGGCTCGCTGCCGTCGCGACCAGGCCGATGGCAGTGAGGCAGAATCCGGTAGCCATCGGCCACCGGTAGCCGGTGCGGCGCAGCAAGTAGACGGCGAGCCCAGCGGTCGCGATCATGCCGACGGCCCGTGCGGTCAGCAGGGTGCCGGCTGCTAGCGGGGGGAGTCCGAAGCGGTTCTCGGCGTAGAGCGGGATGAGCGGGGCAAAGCCGAGCACAGCGCTTCCGTACAGGAAGTTCACGAGGTTCATCACGCCGAAGCCCCGGCCGGTGAGGAAGCGCATGGATACGAAGGGGGACTTGGCTTTGCCCGAATGGCGGACAAAAGCCACTGCGGAGAAAATCGCAATACATTCGGGAACGAGGAAGTACGGGCTGGCGGCGTTCCCGTGTACGCCGCCGAGGTAGCCAACGCCAAGCATTGCTGGCAGAAGAGTCGCGCCGAGCAGCAGCACGCCGCGGATATCCAGGTTACGGTCGGGCCGCCGGGCGATGTCCGGGATGAAGATCGCGCCGAGGGCGATCAGCGCGATTCCGATCGGGATGTTGACCAGGAAGATCCCGCGCCAGGACCAGTAGGTGACGAACAGGCCGCCGAGTACCGGCCCGACGATGCCTCCGATCGGGAAGATGCTGGAGAACATGCCGACCGCGCGGTCCCGGTCCTTGCCGAAGATCTCGGTCACGATTCCAGTGGCGGACGGCATGAACGCGCCGCCGCCGATGGCCTGGATCGCGCGAAGTACGATCAGCAGGTAAATGTTGCCCGCCAGCCCGCAGCACAGCGATGCGGTGGTGAAGAGCGCGGCGGCGCCGAGGAAGACCTGCTTGCGCCCGTACTGATCGCCGATCTTTCCGGCCAGCGGCATCACCAGGACCTGGCCGAGCGCGTAAACAGTAATCGTCCAGCTGCTCCAGTTGACCTGGGCGTGCAGCTCGCGCTGGAGGGCGGGCAGGGCGGTGGCGACGATGGTCTGGTCGACAGACGACATCATCAGTGCGATGGAGACGACCGCAAAGATGATCCCTCGCCGGCTGGCGGGCTCAGCCGCGTCCTGCCGGGGAAGTGCTTCGGTCTGTGCTACCGGCTCTGCCACTAAGACCTGCATACTACATTGCTTGCCGACAGGCAACTAACGGCGGGAGATAGCATCCGGTTATGGACGAAGACGGCGCTATCCGGCTCCGCCGGGTCATCAGCATGCTTGCCAGGCAGCTCAACGCCTCGTCCACCGGAGCTGGCCTGACGCCCTCGCAGGCCTCTGTTCTTGGGCTGATCGTGGCGCGCGGGCCCCTGTCGCTCGCCGATCTGGGTGATCTAGAAGGCCTGAACCCGACGATGCTGTCGCGCGTCATCAGCCGACTGGCCGCGATGGCGCTCATCGTCCGCATCCCTGATCCGGCGGACCTGCGAAGCGTGTCCGTAGTGAGCACGCCGGACGGCAAGCAGGTCGACCAGGAGATCAAGGCCCGCCGTGCGGCTGCGGTCTCCAGGTGCATCGAGCTCCTGCCCCCCGCCCAGGCGTCGGCGCTGACCGCGGCATTGCCGGCGCTCGAGGAGCTCGCCGAGACCATGCGCGAGATCGCCCGCGCCGATGAGGGAGCAGCCCGACGGGACGGCTGAGCAACCGCCCGCCAGCAGCGGACGCCCAGGTCTGGATCGATCGCGCAAGCCTGGCAGGGCCGTAAGATGGTCCGCACGCGCACGCTGCTCGCACCCTCGCCGCCGCGATGTGGGTGACCGCGCGGAAGAGCACCCAGGTGCGTCATTCTGCTGATGGCGGGAGGCAGCTTCGATGGCCGGCCTGGAACACGAGATGGCTGTCGGGGGTGGCCGTGGTCGCCTGCTGGCTTCTGACGCGGACCGCGAGCGCGTAATCGACACACTGAAGGCCGCCTACGTGTATGGCCTGCAGCTCCGCCTCCGCTCGAGCCTGCCGCCGCAGGGGCCGGAGCCCCGGTAGCAGCGAACCTCACCGCGGGGCCCCGCGCGATCATGGCGAGCGCCACTCTCGCAGTCCTGGCCCTGGTAGCGTCCGTGTTCGCGAGTGCGGCGGGGCTGCCAATCGCGGGTCTGCTGGTGCTCGCCGGGGCCGGGAGCACAGTCGTGACCGTCTTGAAGTTCAGAAGCCAGACGCGCTCGCAGCGCACCAAGCGCCTGGGCGGGCAGCTGCCGCCGCGGGGAGTAGACCCTGCCTCAGGCTCTGCTCGCCGGGCGATATCCGCCACTTCGGCGCAGCGATTCCCGAGAGCCGACAAAGCGGGAGGGCGGAGTAACGCTGACGCAGCCCCGCGTCGTTCGCAGCGCCTGCAGTTGTCGCGCTGACTGACAGCTAGGGTGGTTGTCGGTGCCCCGAGTTAGGGTGGCTGAGTGCTGGAGTCGTTCCACCCGGCGGTGCGTGCCTGGTTCGAGCAGAGATTCCCGGCCGGGCCCACGGAGCCGCAGGCTGGGGGCTGGAGCGAGATCGCGGCCGGGCGGCACACGCTGATCGCGGCACCCACCGGGTCGGGCAAGACGCTTGCGGCGTTCCTGGTCTGCATCGACCGGATCTACCGTGCGCACGAGGCCGGCGCGGAGCCCGCCGCCGGACCGCAGGTCGTCTATGTGTCGCCGCTGAAGGCGCTGGCGGTCGACATCTGGCAGAACCTCGAGCGACCGCTAGCCGAGATCGCTGAGGTTGCCGCCGGCCTCGGGCTCACGGCTCCGGATATCCGAGTCGCGGTGCGCACTGGGGATACTGCGGCGGCCGAGCGTGCGGCGATGATCAAGCGGCCGCCGCACTTCCTGATCACCACGCCCGAATCGCTGTACCTGCTGGTGACGGCGGAGCGGACGAGGGCGATGCTACGGCCGGTCAGCACGGTCATCGTGGATGAGATCCACGCGATAGCCGGCAACAAGCGCGGCTCTCACCTGGCCCTGACGCTCGAGCGGTTGCAGCACGTGGCGGAGCAGCCGCTGCAGCGCATCGGCTTGTCGGCGACGCAGCGCCCGATCCAGGCCGTTGCGCGGCTGCTCGTCGGCGCGGGCGCAGACAGGTCCGGCCCGGACGGCGGCCCGCGCTGCGCGATCGTCGACGCCGGCCACCGACGCCAGCTCGAGCTCGGCCTCCAGCTGCCGAGTGACGAGCTCGGAGCAGTCGCCACTACCGAGCAGATGGACGAGATCTGTGACCTGATTGCCGGGCACGTCGACAAGCACCGCACCACGCTGGTATTCGTCAACACCCGTCGGATGGCGGAGAAGTTCGCCCATCAGCTTGGCGAGCGCCTCGGCGAAGGCCAGGTAGCGGCCCACCACGGCAGTCTGTCGAAGGAGCGCAGGCAGCGGGTCGAAGGTCGGCTCCGCAGCGGTGACCTGCGGGCCCTCGTAGCGACAGCCTCACTGGAGCTGGGCATCGACGTCGGGCCAGTCGAGCTGGTCTGCCAGATTGGCTCGCCGCGCAGCTTCGCCACCTTCCTGCAGCGGGTGGGCAGGTCCAACCACACCCGAAACGGCGTTCCGTCCGGCTTGTTGTACCCGACTACGCGCGATGAGCTGGTTGAATGCGCCGCGCTGCTGCGCGGCGCCCACGTCGGCCGGCTCGATCAGCTGCGAATCCCGCTGTGCCCGCTGGATATCCTGGCCCAGCAGGTAGTAGCGGAGTGCGCGGCCTCGGAGTGGGCTGCCGACGATCTTCTGGAGCTGGTGCGCCGGGCGGCGCCCTTCTCGTCGGTATCAGGCAAAGACTTTGCCGAGGTCTCCGAGCTGATGTCGGAGGGTATCCGGACCGGCCGCGGTCGCCGGGCGGCCTACCTGCACCGGGACGAGGTGAACGGTCAGCTGCGCGGCAGGCGCGGTGCCAGGATCGCGGCTCTCACATCCGGCGGCGCGATCCCTGAGCTTGGCGATTACCGGGTTCTCGCCGAGCCTGATGACACGGTCGTCGGGACCGTCAACGAGGACTGGGCGATCGAGAGCATGGCCGGCGACGTGTTCCTGCTCGGCACGACGTCGTGGCGGATCCGCCGGGTAGAGCCTGGCATCGTGCGCGTCGTGGACGCTCAAGGGGCACCGCCATCGGTCCCGTTCTGGCTCGGCGAGGCGCCCGGCCGGACGGCGGAGCTGTCCGAGGAAGTCAGCGCGCTCAGGTCGGGCGTTGCCAGTCAGCTAGCGGCCGGAGGCGCGGCTGCGGCGGCGGCGTGGCTGGCAGCCGAGTGCAGCATCGGCGATGCGGCCGCGAAGATGATCGTGGCCTACCTGGGCGCCGGTCTCGCGCAGCTCGGCGTGCTGCCCACGATGGACACGATCGTGCTGGAGCGATTCTTCGACGACGCGGGCGGCATGCAGCTTGTCGGCCATTCTCCACTCGGTGCCCGGCTGAACCGGGCATTCGGACTGGCACTCCGCAAGCGGTTCTGCGTCACCTTCGACTTCGAGCTGCAGGCGGCGGCGAGCGATGATGCGATCTTGCTGTCGCTAGGACCGCAGCACAGCTTCCCGCTGGACCGGGTACCGAGGTTCCTGGCTTCGGGAACGGTCGAGGAGGTAGTCCGGCAGGCAGTCCTCACCTCCCCGATGTTCGCAG
>Ga0335073_10005320_pt1 | contig 18075 bp, 27 predicted proteins | sample Lox_Sample_22_FD_207093 | JGI IMG/M metagenome (GOLD analysis project Ga0335073, IMG submission 207093) | Soil microbial communities from Loxahatchee National Wildlife Refuge, Florida, United States - Lox_Sample_2.2 | ecosystem: Environmental > Terrestrial > Soil > Wetlands | place: USA...
GCTGCGGGGCCGGCCGCGGCCGCGCGGGCGCCGGGGCGGCGGCCGCGGTCTCGGGGGCGGGTGCCTCGTCGCCCTCCTCCGCCGCGTCGGAGTCCGAGGGGAGAGGCGCGGAGCGCAGCGGCTCCTCGTCGGTCGGCACGCTACGACTCCCCGCCGAGGAACCGACGGAGCAGCGGGTTCATCTCCATGAGCTGCTCGCGGCCCATCGCCTCGTAGAGGTTGATGATGATGCCCACCATCAGCAGCACTCCGGTCCCGCTCGCATTTCCGAGGGTCCCGATAAGGTCGGCGCCCGCCGCTAAGGCCCCCACCGCCGCGCCCGAGATCACGGTGATCACCGGGATGTACCGCTCGAGGACGCGCCGGAGGACCCTCGGCTCTCTACGGAACCCGGGGATCTGCATGCCGGACGCTTCGATCTGCCGGGCGACGGCCTCGGGGCCCATGTTCGTCGTCTGGATCCAGAACTTGGCGAACAGGATCGACCCGGTGACCATCGCGCCGAAGTAGACGGCGACGTGGACGAGGCCCTGCCACCACGTGTGGCCGTAGAGGAACTCGTGGTACTCGCCGTAGTTGAGGATCGGTAAGAGCCAGGACTCGAGTCCGTTGACCGTGGACAGGTAGTACGCTCCGCCCGTTAACGGCTGGGTCTGGCTGATCCCGGTCGAGCTCGCCTGGGCGGCCGTCGGGTACGACCCGATCCACCACTGATGGCCGATGAGCGGGAAGTGGATCAGGGTCGGGTTCGACCAGAGGAGCACCGAGAAGACGGAGACGTTCGCGAGCAGGGCGCTCATCAGGATGACCGGGATGTTCGACGCGTAGATCAGGCGCAGCGGATACCGGCCCCGGGCGCCCCGCGCCTCGGCGTGCGAGAGCGGCAGTTCGATGCGCGTCGACTCCGTCCAGGCGACGAGGAAGAAGATCGCGGCGGTCCCGACGAGCGCGATGATCGGGTTGGGCGAGTGCAGTAACACCTGCTCCCAGCCGCCCCCGGCCATCTGCGACGCGGTGTAGTGGGAGAGGAACCAGAGGGTCTTCGGGATCGTCCCGCTGGGCGGATTCCCGGCGGAGATCGGGGCGCCGGGCGTGACGGGGACCCAATTGAGCGTCCCCTGGATGATCTGCTGCGAGACGCCCGCCGCGATGAACAGCGAGATCCCGCTGCCGATCCCCCACTTCGAGACGACCTCGTCCATGAGGAAGACGAGGTAGCTTCCGAACACGAGCTGGGCGATGATGATCGTGTTGGCGAGGAGGAGCCCGTTGCCGGGCGAGAGGTTGCCGAGGCTGGTGACGATCGAGGCGGACGGCGTGAGGTACCCGAAGACCTGGGGGACCGCCTCGACGAAGATCATCGCGACGACGAGGACCTTCTGGGTCCCCTGGTACATCCCCTTGTCCTCGTCGTCGGTGAGGTCGAGGTTGATGATCTTCGCCCCGGTGAACAGTTGCATGATGATCGACCCGGTGACGATCGGGCCGATCCCGAGGTGCATGAGCGTCCCCTGCGCCCCGGCGAGGATGGCGCGGTAGCTCGCGAACAGGTCGATGACGGTCGCCTGGTCGACGCCGAAGAGGTAGATGTTCGTGAGCAGGAAGTAGAGGAGGAGGATGCCGACCGTCCAGAACATCTTGGTCCGGAAATGGACGTGGCCCTTCGGCTGGGCGACCGCAGGCATCCGGCTCGTGAGCGGTTTCAGCCCGTAGAGGCGCGAACGCGGACCGGAGTAGGAGAGCCCCAGGTAGAGGAGGCCGAGGACGATCCCGACCGCGAGGGCGGAGAGCAGGAATCCGAGGAGCGTCGGGGCGGTCCAGAACCAGATCACCGCGAGGACGACCGCGCCGAGGACCGCGAGGGGGATCGCCCACCTGGCGTCTCGCGGAATCTCCTCGTCGGCCATGCTGCGGTCGCCGACCCGGTGGCCGTATTATATAGTCTACGCCGGGGGGGAGGCGACCGCGGCGACGACCGTCACCTTCTCCTTCGCGTGGCGGGTCGCGTGCCCGACGACGACCTTCCACGGTCGCGCGGTCGTGCCGGCGCCCAGCAGACGGTCGACGCCGACCTTGGTCAGGTCGCCGACGAACGTCTCGCCCTCCTTCACGAGGGCTCCGGCCGCCTCGAGGAACGGGGCGAACCCATCGAGCTGGCCCACGTTGAGCTCGGTGGGCCGCTCCACGATCTGGGCCGGCCGCTTGAAGCCGTGGCGCCCGAAGTGGTCGGGCGCGTAGATCAGCATCGACTTGAACTTGTACTTGTGGAGCCCCGCGTTGCCGCGGCCCCCCTGCTTGCCGGCCCCGCGCCCGGCCTTGATGCCGCGGCCGTGCGTGCGCAGTCCCCGGAACTTCTTCGTGCGGCTCGGCATCGTTCCCTCCGTTACACCATCCGTCGGACGAGGTCGTTGATCGCGCGCCCGCGGTAGCCCAGCGAGCCCCCGAGGGCGAACGGCTTCTTCGTCGACCGCCAGCCGCCCTTCGGCGCCCGAAGTCGGAACAGCGGCTTGAGGCCCGGGATCGGCCGGAGTCCCTGGGCGGCCACCGCGCGCGTGAGCCCGGGCAGGTCCTTCGTGGGGCCGAGGTCGCCGAGCGTCTCGGCCGTGAGCCGCGCGCCGTTGACCGTCTCGCCCCGCTCCTTGAGCAGCAGCTCGACCGTCTCGGGCTCGGCCTCGCCCCACGTCACGTAGCCCTGGACCTTGGAGAGCATGCCGCGCACGCTCGCCGCTTCGGGGACCACGGTCGCGTGGTTCGGCCGGGTGAGGTGGAGGAACCCGAGGGTCTCCACGATGTCGTGTCGCGCATGGATCGTTCCGCGGACCCGGACCACCATCCACGCCATGGAGCTCAGCTCCCCCCGCCGGCGGGGGCGGGGCGGCGTGGGCCACCGGGGCCGCCGCCGCCGCCCGGTGGCCGGCTGCCGTATCCGGGGCGGCCGCCCGGTCGCGGGCCGCCGCGGCCCCGGCCCCGTCCGCCACGGACCGGTCGCGCGCCCTCTTCCTTGGGCGGGAGGATCGAGGTGCCGGTCGGGCCCCGGACGATCCGGAGCCGCTGGAGGTCCTCGGGCGGGACCTTGAGCTGCGAGAGGGCGACGAGCGCCTGGTAGGCCGCCTGGGCGTAGTTGACGGTCGTCTTCGTGTGGCCGTCGGTGAACCCCCAGGCGTCGGTGATGCCCGCGAACCGGAGGATCGGCTTCGCGACGTTGCCGACCGCGAGCCCGACCCCGCGCGGCGCGGGCCGGAGGGTGACCACGACGGAGCCGACCCGGGCGTGGATCTGGAACGGCAGGGAGTGGGACTTGCCGCAGCCGCACTCCCAGCTGCCGCACCCGCGGTAGACCTCGACGATCTCGAGCTTCGCGCGGTCGATGGCGCGCCGGATCGTCGGGCCGACCTCGCGGCCCTTCGCCCGGCCGAGTCCGACGAACCCGTCGCCGTTGCCGACGACGACCGTGACCGCGAACTTGAACCGGCGACCGGAGTCCGTCATCCGTTGGACCATGTTCACGTCGAGGACCTCGTCGTGCAGCCCCGGGAGGAGCTTGTCGACGATCTGAGGCTCGCGCAGCGGGAGGCCCGTCGCGAGCGCCTGCGCCATCGTCGTGACCTCGTCGGAGAACACCCGGCGACCGAGCTCGGTCTTCGGGACCCACGGCGGCGGGGCCGGCGCACCCGGCGGTCCGCCCGCACCGCGCGGGGGCCCCTGGATCGCGGCCGCGCTCATTGGTTCGCCTCGGGCGCACGCACGAGTTCGGGTAGCTTCATCTTGTACGCCTCGACGGGCTGGGGGAGCGGCTTCGGGAGGTGGGAGCCGTTGAGCCGGTCCGGACTGGGAAAGTTCTCCTCGCCGTGCGGGATCTCGACCCCCGCGTCGAGGAGGCCCTTGAGCGCGGCCGTGAGCCGGCCGCCCTGGGAGGGGTGGCGCGGCCCGAGGTCGAGCACGGCGGTCTCCGCGCCGGCCTTCTTCGCGCGGAGCCCGGCCAGGTAGGCCGTCAGGTACGCGGCCGGGGTCGACGCGAGGCTCGTGGCGGGGAACGCGAGACCGCTCAGCTCGCGACTGTCGGCGGCGGCGACGACCCGGTCACCGGCCGGGTCGAATCGGACGATCGAGACGAGCACCCGGTGGTTCGAGAGGCGGACGACCGCTCGCTCGTCGCCCGACTTGAGGAGGCGGAGTCGGACCCGGTAGTCGGTACGCCCCTCGCGCCGGCGGCGGAACGGCACCCGATAGCGGGGCCCCTCGCTCATCGCGCGCCCTCCGGAAGGTGACCGGCGAGCCGCAGGTTCGCGACCAAGTGCGCCCGGCTGCGGAACATGCCGCCCTTCGCGCGCCGGTAGAACTCGCGGTAGACCTGCGCGGAGATCTTCTGGCCCGCGCGCAGCTCCCGCAGCGTGTCGCGCTGGGCGCGAATGCGACGCATCCAGCGCTCCTTCTTGGAGACGCGGCTAAAGGGGGTGCCCCGACGGGAGCCCGGGCCCGAGTGCCGGCCCTTCTTCACCTCGGCGGCGTGCCGCCGCGCCCGCACCCGGGACGTGCCGCGCACCGGCAACCGCCGGATGACGCCGGCCTTGATCGCGCTGCGGAGATCGCTGCGCGTCACCGCGTCGGCGAGCTCCTCCTGGCTCGCGGGATCGATCCAGACCCGGCCCTCGCCGCACTTGAGGAGCGCGGCCGCGAGCCGGCGCTGGTTCGAGAGATCGGGCATCGTGCTACGCCTCCGACTCCGTCTTGACGATCGGGTTGAGCACGCGGATCCCGAGCTTCCGGGCCGCCTCCTCGAGTGCGAGGCGCCGGCGGGTCCCGACCGTCCGGGCGATGACCGCGGCCTGCGTCTTCGCGTCGAGGCCATCGAGCTCGCCCTCCGTCCGCACGATCACCGGCCGGAACCCGCTCGGCACGAGCCCACGCACGCGGGCCGGGGAGCGGTAGCCGATGCTGACGATCTGCGTTCGGTACCCGTAGTGGCGGCGCTGCTTCGACTGGAGGCCCCGGGGTCGACGCCACGCGCCGTCCCGGCCGATCCGGTAGTATCGGTTCGCCGCCTGCCGGCCGAAGATCGGTCGGCGGGTGTCGAGGACCCGGCGCAGATGCAGGAGCTTGGCGGCGGGTTCCGAGAGCTGGGCCCGCTTCGGCACGCGCGGACCCTCGTCATCCCCGCTCGCGGGTTTTGCGGGCGGTTCGGGCGTCGCCGGCTTCGTCTCCTCGGCCTTGGCGGTGCGGCCGCGGCGTCGGCGCGGCGCGGGGGCCTCGGCGACCGCCGCGGCGTTCGCCTCGGGGGCGGGCGCCGGGCTCGGCGTCTCCTCGTCCGCCATCAGGCGGCCTCCTTGAGGTGGGCGCGCTCGATGAGGTAGATGCCGTCCTGGAAGACGCGCGGATCGTAGTCGCGGATCTTGGTGACGCGCTCGATGTTGGCGGCGCTCTGGCCGACCTGCTCCACATCGTGCCCGGAGAGGACGACGAACTCGCCGTCGACGGCCGCCTTCGTGCCGGGCACGAGCCGCGTCGTGCGGGGGTACTTCTCCCCGAGGAAGTTCTCGATGACGAGCTCCTCGCCCTTCACTTGGACCTTCATGGGGAAGTGGGCCGCGACGACCTTCATCCGGGCCTCGACGCCCAACGTGAGCCCGCCCGCGAGGTTGCGGAGGTGGGCCGCCCAGGTCTTGAGCAGGGATTGCGCCCGCTTGCGGTGAGGAGGGATCGTCAACGTGAGCGAGACCGAGTCGCCGGCGCTCGCGAGCGTGAGCGCGTCCTGCGGGAACGGGCGCGAGACGGAGCCGAGCGGGCCCCGGGCGGTCAGCACTCCGTGCGCGACCGCGAAGGAAACGCCCTTCGGGAGCGGGACGATCTCGCGCGATCGGTCGGGCTCAGTAGACATAGGCCAGGAGCCGACCTCCGATCTTGAGCTCCCGCGCCTTCTGGTGCGAGAGCACGCCCTGGTTCGTGGAGAGCACGAGCAGGCCGAAGTCCTGCGCCGGCAGGAACCGCGCCTCGTACCGCTCGAGCCCGTCGTGCGGCACGGCGATGCGGGGCTTGATCACGCCGCACGAGTTGATCCGCCGGGCCAGCGTGACGTCGTACTTGCCGCCGCGGCCGGTCGGGACGAAGGTGAACTCCTCGATGTAGTGGTACTCGCGGAAGATCCGGAGCACCTCGGCGATCAGCTTCGAGGTCGGAGCGATCTCGACGTGCGGTTTGCCGTCGACGTCGGCGTGCCGGAGGGTCACGAGCGCGTCGTTGAGCAGGTCCTGTTGCATCGTCGGGTCCTCCTACTGGTACTTCCGGAAGCCGAGGTCCATCGCCACTTCGCGGAAGCACTGGCGGCACAGGTGGAGCCCGTAGCGCCGGACGATCCCCCGCTTGCGGTCGCAGCGCAGGCAACCTTCCTTGCGGCCGAAGTGCTTCTTGGGGGGGCTCATCGTCGGCTCACTCCAGGACCGTGACCTGGAACTGGCGCTCGAGGAACGCGCGCGTCTCGTCGCGCGTGGAGCGAAGGGCGCGCGGGATCGGCTGGGAGCGGATCCGGCGTTCCCGGACGCGGAAACCGGCGCGGCCGAGCTCGACCGCGACGTCCATGCCGTGGATCCCGATCTGGGGATCGTACTTCATGCCGGTGAAATCGGTGTAGTCGGCGATCCCGAACGAGAAGTTCCCGTTCCGGTCGATCGACTGGAGGTCGAGCTGCCGGTCCCGCGCCTCGAACGCGCGCGCGAGGAAGTCGCGCGCGATCGCCCCCCGGAGCGTCACCTTCGCGCCGATCTCCTGGCCCTTGCGGATGCCGAAGTCGCGGTTGGTGGAGTGGGAGCGCGTCGCGACGGGCTTTTGGTGCGTCACCATCTGCAGCACGCGCTCCGCCTTCGTGCGGGCCTCTCCCGACTCGCCGACGCCCGCGTTCACCACGATCTTCACGAGGCGCACGGCGCGGGCCGGGTTCCCGGTCGCCGGTGCGGGGGCCGCGGGGGCGACCGTCGGGGCCGGGGCGCTCACCGGTCGACCCCCTCGCCGATCGTGACCTCGGGGGCCTTGTCGCCGACGACGAAGACGTACTCCTTCACCGTGGCGAACCCTTCCTTGAAGTGGACGAGGTTCGGCTGCGACGAGTTGCGGACCTCGACGCGCTCGACCCGCGCGAGCTGGCCCACGTGCGAGCCGCCGGCGACGTACGCGAGAGCGCCCGGCGCGAGCGGATAGTGCCCGACCACCTTCTGGCTCGGCACCTCGATCTTGACCGAGTCCCCGACCTTGTACGGGGTGCCCCGGTCGACCAGCAGGTTCCGTCCGTCGTGCAGCGTGACCTCGATCCGGCCCGCCTTCACGGCGTGCTTGAAGCGGACCCGGCCGATCTTGAACGTCGCCTCGGGGGCGGGGATCGTGACGAGCACGAGCTTGCCGTGACGGTCCTTCACGACCCGGTAGTGCGCGTCGAGCGGCGCGTCGAAGGAGAGCGTGTCCATGAGACCGAGCCCGCGCTCCAGGTCCTTCGCGACCTTGCCGTCCACCCGGACCGCGCCGCTGCGGACGAGCTGGCTCGCCTCCCGCGCGGTCGTGACGATGCGGCGCGTGTCCCGGAGCACGATCAGGAGCGGGACCGAGGCGTCCTGCGGGTGGGGACCGGGACCCGGACGCTTCACCCACTTCGTGCCCTTGCGGGGGATCGTCCAGGTGCGCGGGGCCGCGCGCCGCTTCAACCGGAACGTCACGGAGCGTCCTCCTCCGGGACGGAGCCCTCGTCCTCGGCGTCGTCGGTCTCGGCGGCGCCGGAGGACGGCGCAGGCGCGGCCTTGCGGCGACGGGCGGCCGGGGCGCTCTCCTTCGCATCGGCGCCCGCTTCGGCCTCGGTCGGCGCGGGCAGGGCCGCCGGTGGGGCTTCGGCGCTCTCGGCCTCGACCGGCTCGCCGCGCTCCTCGGGCGTGACGTCCTCGTCGGCGACCCGGAGGGTTCGCCGGCGCCACGCGTCGGAGAGGTTCAGTCGGGTGATCACGAGATGTCCCGGCCGGATCGGCAGGGGCTTCAGCTTGTCCTCGCCGGACTTGAGCGTGACGTTGTCGAGCACGACCGCATAGTCGCGGCGGACGACCCGCGCGACCCGCTCCTCGCGGCCGACGAAGCTCCCCGAGAGCACGCGGACCGTGTCGCCCTTGCGGATCGCCACGGCGCGGCGATGGAACCGGGCCCTAAGCTCGCGGGAGAGCGGGACCGTCATCCGCCGGCGCCGCTCGAACGTCGCGGCCGAGTAGAGCGCCTTGCGCTGACGCCGCGGCGAGTGCGGGGAAGAGGACGACATACCGGGCCCTCCTAGAGGATGATCGACGAGGCCGCCGCGATCCGCGGCCAGCGCTCGGCGGCCTCCTTGGCGACGGGGCCCTTGATCTGCGACCCCTTGATCTCGCCGGTCTCGGTCGTGATGACCGCCGCGTTGTCCTCGAACTGGAGCCGCGTCCCGTCCGGGCGATGGAGCGGCACCCGCGAGCGGACGATCACCGCGTGCAGCACCTGCCGCCGCATCTCGGGCGTCCCCTTCTTGACCGAGACGATCACGAGGTCGGCGATGCCCGCGCGCGGGTAGCGCCGGTGCGTGCCGTGCCAGTTCCGGACGGCGATGATCTCCACGATCTTGGCGCCGGTGTTGTCGACGCAGTCGAGCCGGGCCCCCTTCGGGAGCCCGCGGCTGCGGCGACCCGCGAGGCCCTTCACGCCTCCTCCTCGGGCGCGGCCGCGGGGGCCGGCGGCGCGACCGGCTCCTCGCCCTTCACCCGGAGCGCGGCCTCGCCCAGGTCTTCGACGATGCAGAACCGGACCAACTTCGAGAGCGGCCGGGTCTCGGCGATCCGGACCCGGTGGCCGATCGGCACGTTGAGGCAGGGAGGCGCGTGCGCGAGGTAGCGTCGGCGACGCTTCTCGTAGCGCTCGTACTTGGGCACGTAGTGGAGCAGCGTGCGCTCGACGACCGCGGTGCGCTGCATCGCGTTCGAGACGACCGTCCCCTCGAGGATCTGGCCCCGGACGGGGAGCCGTCCGTGGAACGGGCAGTGCCGGTCGTCGCAGCGCGCCTTGGGGGCCCGGACGTCGAGCCCGATGTCGTGGGCCCGGCGGCGGGCCGGTGCACTGCGGGGCGGACTCATCGCGACCTCCGAGGCCCGCCCGTGAGCAGCCGCTTGGTGCGGTCCTCGGGACGCTGCCGAAGGGCGTCCCCTCTTAACGGTAACTCTCCCGCCGGTAGATCGATCGTCCCCGTGAGGCCCGCCTTCGGAACGCGCAGCGGACGCGCGCGGCCCGGGACGCGGACAAGGAAGGTGTGGAGGGTCTCGTCCACGACGACGCCTCGGATCGCGCTCCGGTGGCCGGGCGCGGGCTCGATCGCGACCGGTGCTCCGATGAGCTCGCCCGCGAGCGCTTCGCGCTCGACGCGCGCGCGTGACGGCACCGGCCCCGGTCCTCGCTCCATCGGTGCACCTCGAGGCCTCCTACGGGCTCCGAGCCTCCCGCGACGGGCTGGAACGTTCGTTGAGGACGGTCAGCGCCCGGGCGACGTTGGTCCGGAGGGCCCGCATCCGTCCCGGGCTCGGCGGCGCGCCGCCCATGGCCGCCGTGCCCCGTTCCCGGAGCAGGTCGTTCTCGGCCTCGGCGACCCGCCGGCGGAGCTCGTCGTCGGTGAGCGCCCGGAGGTCCTTCATCCGGAGCAGCGTCACGACGCCTCCGGGGCTTCGGCGCCGGCTGCGGCCCCCTCTTCGAGCGGGGGCAGCACGGCCGGGGCGATCTTGGGGGGCATCTCCACGCCCCGCACGACGATCTCGTCCGGAAGCTTGGCCGCCGGCCGCATGATCCAGACGTTCACGCCGATGACGCCCGGCTTCAGCCGGGCCTGGTAGAATCCCTTGTCGATCCAGAGGTGGACGGCCTCGCCACAGTACTTGATCGTGCCGGCCTTGAACCGCTCGGTCCGGTGGCGCTCGCCGGTCAGCTTCCCGGAGAGGATCACCTGGCAGCCGCGCGCCCCGGCCTCCATGATCCGGCGGACCGTCGAGTGGCCCGCGCGTCGGAAATGCCAGCCCCGCTCGAGCGTGCTCGCGAGCTTCTCGCTCATCAACTGGGCGTTGAGGCTCGGCTGCCGTTCCTCCTGGACCTCGATCTGCGGGTTGTCGAGCCGGAACCGCTGCTGGATGTCCTCGGTGAGCCGCTTGATGAGCTCCCCGCGGTGACCGATCAGGATCCCGGGCCGCTCGCAGATCAGGGTGACGCGCGTGCCCATCGGCGTGCGGGTGATGTCGAGGCCGCCGAAGCCGGCGCGGGCGCTCTCCTGCACCAGGTAGTCCTTGAGGAGGACCCGGCGCATCGCCTCCTGGATCACCTTCTGCTCGGCGCTCATGCCCCGGCCTCCTTGAGTTCCGCGAGCACGATCTCGACGTTCGTGGTCTGCTCGTGCCAGGCGGTCGCCCGGCCGTGCGCCCGGGGCATCGAGGTCTTCCGGATGCGACCGCGCGAGCTCGCGGCGACGCGGACGACGAGCCGGTCGGTGTCGAGGCCCTCGTACTCCGCGTTCTCGCGAGCGTTCGTCAGCACCTTGAGCACGTTCTGGGCGACCTTCTTAGGGTAGCGGCCGGGACCGGTGCCGGTCTTGTGGGCCGTCTCCTGGTTGTAGCGGCGGAACGGGACGGCGCGGCGCAGCGCGACCACGTCCTCGAGGAACGTCTGCGCGCGGTCGACCGGGAGCCCCCGGATCGCGTTGAGGACCTCGTAGGTCTTCTTCGGGGACATGGGGATCTCGATCCCGCGCGCCCGGGCGACGCTCACCCCGGGTTTCGGATGGTACGTGTAGCCCCGCATCGCCCGATCGACCTCCTCACTTGAGCGGCATGAACTTCGACGACCGCGTCGCTCCGACGCCCGGGCCCGAGTGCTTCTCGAACCGGCGCGTGAGCGCGAACTCGCCGTAGTAGTGCCCGATCATCTCCGGGCGGACCTCGATCTCCTTGAACTCCTTCCCGGTGTGGATCGCGACGCGGCGGCCGATGTGCTCGGGGAGCACGAGCGCGTCCCGGCAGTGGGTCCGGACGACCTTCTCCTTCGGGGTGGAGCGCATGCGCTCGAAGAACTGGGTCGTCTCGGCGTTGAACCCCCGGCGGATCGAGCGCCGCGCCCGGGCGCCGACGATCTTCGAGAACGCCTCGAGGCTCATCGCCTGGAGCTCCGGCACGCCGACGCCGCGGAACGTGAACTCGCGCTTGCGGCGCGCCTCGACCTTCTTCGTCCTCCGCGCCTTCGGCATCGTCAGACCCTCGCCCGCCGGTCGCGCCGGCGCTTCTTGCTCGTGCCGCGGGAGAATCGTCCGACCTTCGCGCCGGGCCACGTGCCCTTCGAGACCGTGCTCGGGCGCCCGACGTGCTGGTGGGCCCCGCCGCCGAACGGGTGGTTGACGGGGTTCATCGCGACTCCGCGGACCTTGAACGGGGCCCGGGCGATCGACCGCGCGCCCCAGACCTTCTTGCCCGCCTTGATGACGGGGCGTTCGCGGCGACCCCCGCCGCCGACCGCCCCCACCTGGGCGCGGCAGCTGGCGAGGAACTGCTTGAATCGGCCGCTCGGCAGCTGGACGGTCACCTGCGTGCCCGCATGCGCGGTCACCAGCGCGCTCGAGCCGGCGGTCCGGACCAACCGTCCCCCGTCGAACGGCTTCACTTCGAGGTTCGAGACGAGCGTGCCGTCCGGGATCCGGCCGAGCGGGAGGATCGAGCCCCGGTCGACGGGGCCCTCCTGGAACGAGACCCGGTCCCCGGTCGCGAGCCCCGCGGAGGCGAGGATGCGGATCGGTTCGCCGTTCGGCACCGCGACCTCCGCGACCGGCGCGGTACGGCCCGGCGCGGGGACGATGGCAACGACGGTGCCCGAGACGATCCGGTCCGGCCCAGGGTGGACGATCGCCCCATGGTGGCGGTGGCTCGGGGAACGGTAGCGGCCCGTCCCGGCTCCGCGGCGACGGGAGATGATGCGCTTGCCCATCAGAACACCCCGGCCCGGCTGCCGATGTCCTCCGCAGAGAACTCCTTCGCGAACCGGACGGTTGCGATCTTACCAAGACGCACGATCTTCGTGTTGATCTTGGCGACCTTGCACTGGTAGATCTCCTCGATCGCCCGCTTGATCGCGGCGCGGTCGGCCCGGCGGTCGACGACGAACTCAAGCTTGTTCTGGCGTTCCATCTCGTCCATCGACTTCTCCGTGACGTAGGCGTGGAGGATGATCCGGTGCTGGAGCTGCGTCACGGAGCGATCTCCCCGAGCCGGCTCCGGAGCGACTCGACGGCGCCCGCCGAGAACAGCGTGAGACGTCCGGCGGCGCCGCCGGGCGCGAGGTCTTCGGTCGCGAGCCGCTGGACGGAGACGACGTCGACGCCGGCGAGATTGCGGAACCCGCGCGCCTTCTGCGGCCCGCTCGTGACGACCAGCAGGCTTCGCGGGGTGCGGCGGACCCGGCCGCGTCGGCGGGCCCGGCCGGACGAGGTGAGGTGGGTGCCCGAGCGGGCGCGCTCGACGTCGCGCCAGAGCTTGAGCCGGGTGAGCACGTTCCGGGCCTCCTCGGCGGTCGTGACCTCCTCGACAGGGTCGGCGAGGACGAGCGGGAGGTGGAGGCCGTGCGGGACCCGGTGGCCGCGCGCGGCGGCCAGCTTCGGGTCGCGGGTGGCGGCCAGGGCCGAGGCGAACGCGAGGCGGGCCTCCTTGCGGTTGATCTTCTTGCTCCAGATCCGATCCGTGCGGGGCGGGTGGGCTTGACGGCCGCCGACCGTGTTCGGGGACTGGGCGCCGCGCATCGAGTCCATCAGGCGCGGCGTCCGCGCGACCCCGCGGCCCTTGCCGGACCACTCCACGGAGTGTCGGAGGCCGGCCGTCGGCGACGGGCCGTACGGCTGCCGTCGGTGCGACTGGGCCGCCACGACCGCCCGGGCGATCAGGTCGGTCCGGACGGGGACCGAGAAGGCGAGCGGGAGCACGAGCGCCTCGCCGGCTTTCCCGTCGAGCGCGACGACGTGGACCCGGTGGTGCGCGCTGGCGGAGGGCGGGGCGTCCGACGTCATGCGCCCTGCTTCGATCGGGTGCTGAAGTAGCGGAGGTCGACCTTCTCGACCGAGACGACGCGGCTCCTCAGTGGGGCGCGGAAGCGCAGCAGGCGCTTCGCGGGCCCGGGCAGCGAGCCGTGGAGCACGAGGCACGAGCTCTGCACCTCGCCGTAGTGCGGAAAGCCGCCGGCCGGCGTGATCCGATCGGTGCGCGGGTCCCGTACGATCCGGAGCACGCGCATGTTGAACTGGGTCCGACGATGGTAGCCTTGCTGGCCCGCCTGGGGGATCCGGTACGACACGAAGCTCGGGTTGTGCGGACCGAGCGTCCCGATCATTCGGCGGTGCTTCGAGTTCTTGCGGGGCTGGAGCTTCACGCCCCAACGCTGGATGTGGCCCTGGAATCCGAACCCCTTCGTGACGCCGACGACGTCGACGAACTCCCCTTCCTTGGTGAGCTGGTCGGCCGCCACCTCCTGGCCGAGCTGCTGGACCGCGAAGGAGCGACGCTCCTCGAACTTGTCGCCGGTGACGCGCACCTCGAACAGCGCGGGCGTCTTCGATCCGACCCCCGTGATCAGATGGGGCTGGGTGTAGGCGAGGAGGTGCACCTCGTCGCCGGCCGTCTCCGAGAACCGCTTCACGGCTTCCTCGGGGCTGGCGGGATGCTTCGGGATCCGGCGGGTGAGCTCGTCGGTGAGTCCCGAGCCCCAGACCTCGGCGACCACGCGATGCCCGTACGGGTAGCGGGCGTAGATCCGGGCCCCCGCGATGCGCAGCGGCGGCACCTCGACCACGGTGACCGGAACCGAGACCTCCTGGCCGGCGGTCGTGGAGCGCTTTCGATAGTCGACGATGAAGGCATGGGTCATGCCGACCTTGTAGCCGGCGAACCCTTCGATGGACGGCTGCTTGCTGCCCGGGGGCCACGAACGGATCCGCGGGACCGGCCGGGCCGACCGGGAACGAGGAGAATAGGCGAGCGATCCTCGCCTCGGACGATGCCGTGCCATGGGTCGATAGGGGGTCCTGGCCTCCGCGGGGGGGCGGGAGATGGGTGCCCTATATAAGCGCTCGCGCGCGGCGCGTGCGGCGGGGTCCCGGGAGCGTGATTTCTCCCCGAAGAACGCGTCGCGCGCGGGTCGCGGTTCGGACGCGCGCGTAGAGGGCGCGCCCTCCGTCGGAGCGTCGCCGGAGGTCCCGGTTCGCCCCAACCGTTAAGCCCGGCGAACCCTCCGCGGGCCCGGAGCCGAGCATGAAGGCGTGGGTGAAGACCCAGCGGGGGCCGGGCGGCGAGATCCGGACGCTCCCGGACCCGACGCCGGGCGACGAGGAGGTCCTCATCGCGGTGCGCGCCTCGTCGATCTGCGGCACCGACGTCCACGTCTGGGAGTGGAACGACTGGGCGAAGGGCCGCATGCAGTCGATCCCGCTCATCCTCGGCCACGAGGTCAGCGGCGAGGTGATCCGGCTCGGTCGCGGGGTGAAGAGCCTCGCGGTCGGCGACCACGTCTCGGCGGAGACGCACATCGCCGACGGGACCTGCTATCAATGCAAGACCGGCAAGATGCACATCTGCGAGCACGTGCAAGTGCTCGGCGTCGACCGCGACGGCGTGTTCGCGGAGTTCGCCGTCTTGCCCGAGATGAACGCCTGGAAGAACGATCCCAAGTTGGACCCGGCGCTCGCCTCGATCCAGGAGCCGCTCGGCAACGCGGTCCACTCGCTGCTGCCCGAGTCCGCCCCCGAGGAAATCGCGGGACGGAACGTGCTGGTCACCGGCTGCGGGCCGATCGGCCTCCTGGCCGTCGCGGTCGCCCGTCGCCTCGGGGCCCGTCGGGTCTTCGCGACCGAGGTGAATCCCCTGCGCATCCAGCTGGCCCAGGCGATGGGCGCCGACCGGGTGTTCAATCCGGTCGACGAGGCGGCGCGGCTCGTGCCCGAGCTGCGGGCGGAGACCGACGGCCACGGGATCGACGTGGCGGTCGAGATGTCCGGCCATCCGGCCTCGCTGCGTCTGTGCTTCGACGCGCTCACCCCCGGGGGCCGGGTCTCGCTGCTCGGGCTCTATGACCGGGAGGCGAGCCTCAACTTCGACGACGCGATCATCTTCAAGGCGGCCCGGGTCCACGGGATCTTCGGCCGTCGGATGTTCGACACCTGGTACCAGGTGAAGGGGCTCCTGTCCGACCCCGGGTTCCGGGCCCAGATGGCGAAGATCATCACGCACCGGGTGCCGCTCGCGGAGCTGCCCCGCGCGATGGAGCTCCTGCGCTCACTCCACGCCGCGAAGGTCTCGCTGGAGGCCCGTTGGTGAGCGCCCCGCGAGACCCGACCGCGTTCCTCGGGAGCGAATACCGCCAGCTCGTCGAACAGTCGATCGACTGGAAGATCCGGACCCTCGACGGGCCGAGCGCCCCGTGGTGCGTGGTGGACGGTCGGAAGGTCCTCATGTTCTGCTCGAACAACTACCTCGGCCTCAGCAACCACCCGAAGCTGAAGGCCGCGGCCGAGGAGGCGATCCGGACCCACGGCGTGGGGAGCGGATCGGTCCGACCGATCGCCGGCACGATGGACCTCCACATGGAGCTCGAGCGGCGGCTCGCCCGCTTCAAGGGCGCGGAGGCGTCCCTCGTGTACCAGAGCGGCTTCGCGACGAACTCGGGGCTCATCCCCCAGCTCGTGGGCGAGGGCGACCTCGTCATCAGCGACGAGTTGAACCACGGCAGCATCATCGACGGCGTCCGGCTCTCCCGGGCCGAACGGGCGGTCTACCGGCACGCGGATCCCGCCGACCTCGAGCAGGTGCTGGCGACCGCCGAGGAGCACCGCCCCGCCTTCCGCCGGATCCTGATCATCACCGACGGGGTCTTCTCGATGGACGGGGACGTCGCCCCGCTCGACCGGATCGCCGCCCTCGGGTCGCAGCACGGGGCGATGGTGTACGTCGACGACGCGCACGGCGAAGGGGTGCTCGGCCCGGGGGGCCGCGGCATCGTCGCCCACTTCGGCCTCTCGCGCGCTCAGGTGCACGTCGAGATGGGCACCTTCTCGAAGGCGTTCGGCGTCGTCGGCGGCCACATCTCGGGCTCCCGGGACCTCGTCAACTTCGCGCTCAACAAGTCCCGGACCTGGCTGCTCAGCGGCTCCCATCCGCCGCCGGTCGCCGCGGCGTGCCTCGCGGCGATCGACGTCCTCGAGGGAGAGCCGGAGCACGTCGAGCGCCTGTGGCAGCACACGCGCCGCTTCAAGACGGAGATGCGCGCCCTCGGCTTCGACCTCGGCGCGAGCGAGACCCCGATCACCCCGGTCCTGGTCGGCGACAGCGCGCTCGCGAAGGCGCTCAGCGATCGCCTCTTCGAGCTCGGGGTCTTCGCGCTCCCGATCGTCTATCCGATGGTGGCGAAGGGGAAGGCGCGGATCCGCACGATCATGAACGCGGCGCTCTCCGAGGACGACGTCGCGTTCGCGATCCGGGCGTTCCGGACCGCGGGACGCGAGCTGAAGTTGATCTAGACGGCCGGGCACGGGCCCGGGGACGCTCGCGGCCGGGGGGGCTGGTGGTGCCGCCCTCATCGTGGCCATAAATAGACTGTCGGCATCCTAGCTAGGGAGCGTTCGATGGACCGCACCGGTCGAGCAAGGGACGCCCCGCGTACCGACCCGCCCCACCTCTGGACGGTCGACGAGGCGAACGCGCGCCTCCCGGCCCTCGGAGAGCTCCTCCCGCGTCTCCGCGGCTGGGTCTCCCGCCTCGGGGAGGTGCACACCGAGGTCGAGCGCCTGGGCGAGTTCTGGGGACCCGAGGTCGACTCGCTCGACCACGTCGACCACGAGATCAAGCTGCGGCTCGACACCGAGTGGAAGAACCTCACCCGCCGGCTCGAGGAGTCGCTCGCGGCGCTCCGGAGCGAGGGGATCGAGGTCAAGAACCTGGAGACCGGCCTCCTCGACTTCTATGCCCTCCACGACGGCGAGGTCGTCTTCCTCTGCTGGCAGTACGGCGAAGAGGAGGTCGGGTTCTACCACACCCTCACGGGCGGGTTCGCGAACCGTCGCCCGCTCGCCGGACGGGGTCGGCCCGCGCCCGCGCGCTCGCGCGGCCCGGGCTAGCGGGGCCTAGTCGGGGCGCGGGGCGTCGCCGGTCTGGGCCATCTCGATCGCCCGGGCGCCGAGCGCGAAGGCGCCGGCAGCCGCCGCTACCCCGGAGACCGCGAGCAGCAGGGGGAACGGGATGCCGAGGGCGAGGAAGTAGAGGGCGAGCGGCGCGAACACGCCGGCGCTCCCGCCGACGACGCCCACCGCCGGCCGGTCCCGGCGCAGGGTCACCCAGGCGGCCCCTCCGGCGACGATCGCCGCGAGCGCGAGCAGCACGACGCCCGCGCCGATCGACGCGAGGAACGTCTCGAGGTCGTTGAACGGCGTGTAGGCGACGGCGGAGAGGTTCGAGGCGCTTCCCGGCGACAGGGTGATCCCGATGTCGGTCGCCCCGGCCGAGTAGACCGAGGAGACGAACGAGTAGACCGAGACCGGGCTGTAGCCCCGCAGCGAGATGTTGAGGAGGACCCCACCGGTGGGGACGCCAGAGAGCGAGAATCCCCCATCGAACCCCACGGTCGTGGTCGCGGCGTAGTGGTTCTCGCCCGACAGCTGGACGAGGGCCCCCGTGGCCGGCTGGATGCCGGCCGAGGTCTGGGCCCAGACGGTCCCCGAGACGGTGAACGAGCCGGGCGCCGACGCCTCGGCCCCGGAGACCGCGAGGAAGCCCGCCGTCACGATCGCCACCAGCGCCACCGCCACCAAGGCGACCGCCACCGCTCGGCGCGTGCTCACGCGGGGCGCCCGGGGCGCCGGGAGCTCGGGATAAAGCCCGGGAAGGACCTCCCACGTGTAGAGGGGGGGAGGCTCGCGCGGCACGACCACCGGGATCGGCGTACGGCAGTGGGGGCAGGGGAACCACTGCGTCGGCGGCGCCGGCGCCAGGACGACGCGCAGGTCCGTACCGCACGCGGGGCAGCGGATCGTGA
>Ga0335073_10005321_pt1 | contig 18074 bp, 16 predicted proteins | sample Lox_Sample_22_FD_207093 | JGI IMG/M metagenome (GOLD analysis project Ga0335073, IMG submission 207093) | Soil microbial communities from Loxahatchee National Wildlife Refuge, Florida, United States - Lox_Sample_2.2 | ecosystem: Environmental > Terrestrial > Soil > Wetlands | place: USA...
AAGAAATGCCGACCGGCGACGTGAAGGGCCGCATGCACGGCTTCCAGCTGTGGGCCAACCTGCCTGCGCATCTCAAGATGACGAGGCCGCGCTACCAGGACGTCCCCGCAAGCGCGATCCCTGAGGTGATCGACGACGATGGCGTGCGCCTGCGCGTGATCTGCGGCGAGTTCTGGGGCCAGACCGGCCCGGTCGACGGCGTCGCCGCCGAGCCGCGCTATCTCGACGTGACGGTCCCGGCGGGCAGGAAGAAGCGTCTCAAGGTCGAGGATTTCCGCCAAGCCTTCGCCTATATCTTCGAGGGCTCGGCCACGTTCGCCGATTCATCCGAGCCGTTCGGCGTGTTGCGCGAGGCGCAGGTGAATGGCGAGGACGTGCTCGTGCGCGACAGGGTCGGCAACCGCTCGCTCGTCGTGTTCGGCGCGGGCGACGAGGTCGTCGTGCAGGCGGGCGACGAGGGCGTGCGCTTCCTTCTCATCTCCGGCCGGCCGCTCCGCGAGCCGATCGCCTGGCACGGGCCGATCGTGATGAACACGCAGGCTGAGATCCGCCAGGCGCTGACTGATTTGCGCACCGGCGCGTTCATCAAAAACTAGCTGCGGTGCAACGAACGGCGTCGAGCGGTCGGTCCGGCCGCTCGAGCGCTTCGCCCTTGCCGGAACGTCACCCCCAATTTGCGCGTTCTCTCGCCCGAGAAACGGCGTATTATGCCGGGCGGAGCCGAAGGGCCATGGCCGATTCGACGATCACGACCCAGTGCTGCATCGTTGGCGGCGGCCCCGCCGGAATGATGCTCGGATTCCTGCTGGCGCGGGCAGGCGCCCGCGTCGTGGTCTTGGAGAAGCACGCCGATTTCTTCCGCGACTTCCGCGGCGATACGGTTCATCCTTCGACGCTCGAACTGATGTTCGAGCTCGGCCTGCTCGATAAATTCCTGAAGCTGCCGCATCAGAAGGTCGAGACGGTGAGCGCCCAGATCGGCGCCGAGCACCTTCAGATGGCGGACTTCCGCCGTCTGCCGACGCACTGCAAGTTCATCGCGTTGACGCCGCAATGGAACTTCCTGAACTTCCTGGCCGAGCAAGGCAAGCGCTACGAGACGTTCGACCTCAGGATGCAGGCCGAGGCGACGGACCTGATCGAGGAGAACGGTCGCATCGTCGGCTTGATCGCCAATACGCCTGAAGGAACGCTCACGATCCGCGCTGACCTGACAGTCGGCTGCGACGGCCGTCATTCGACGGTGCGCGCGAAAGCGGGGTTGAAAAGCGACGACTATGGCGCGCCGATGGACGTCCTATGGTTCCGCCTGTCGCGCAAGGCGAGCGACAACGCGGACACGTTCGGCCATGTCGAAGCCGGCCGGATGATGGTCATGCTCGACCGGGGCGACTACTGGCAATGCGCCTACGTCATTCCGAAAGGCGGGATTGAGCGCGTCAAGTCCGAAGGTCTTGGAGCCTTCCGCGCGCGCGTGGTCGAGATGTCGCCGTTCCTGTCCGACCGCGTCGACGAGCTGAAAAGCTGGGACGATGTGAAGCTGCTCAGCGTCGCGGTCGACCGGCTGCAAAAATGGCGCCGGCCCGGGCTCGTTTGCATCGGCGATGCGGCGCACGCGATGTCGCCGATCGGCGGGGTGGGGATCAACATGGCGGTGCAGGATGCGGTCGCCGCCGCCAACCGGCTCGCCGGTCCGCTGCGCGTTGGCAAGGTGTCGGACGAGGATCTTGAGGCCATCCAGGGGCGGCGCACCTTGCCCGTCAAGTTCACGCAATGGATGCAGCTTGCCATCCAGCGGAGGGTCATCAGCCGTGTCCTGGCGAGCCGCGACCGACCGAAGCCGCCCCTGTTCTTCAAGCTGTTTGGCGCCTTTCCGGCCTTGCGCGGCATTCCCGCGCGGTTGATCGGGATCGGCATTCGTCCCGAACACGTGCGCACGCCGGAAGCGGCGTAGACGTGCAAGGCGCGGTCGCTGATCGCGCGCCCCCTGTAGGCGCGGTCGATGATCGCGCCGGCCGCGACCAGCGGTCGCGGCTACAAGAACGCCGCCGACCGCGGCTACAATCGCTCGAGAGCCTCGGCATAGACGCCGAGCGTGTCGCGCGTCATGCGCTCGAGCGAGTAGGCCTCGGCGATCTTCGCCCTTGACCGGCGCCGGATCGCCTCGCGCGCCGAGGCGCCGAGCGCGAGCGCGGCATGGATCGCGTCGGCGAGCGCAGCCGGTTCGCGCGGCGGAACGAGCCATCCGGTGCGCGCCTCGCCGTCCTCGTGCGGCGGCGCGGCGATGATCTCGCGCGCCGGTCCGACGTCGGAGATGATGGTGAGCGCCCCCATCGCCGCGGCCTCGATGGAAGCGCGCGTCACGCCGTCGGCGTCATTGGCGGGAAAGACCACGACCGCTGCGGCGACGAACGCCGCCGGCGGATCGGCTGCCGCGCCGACGCGCGTGAAGATGGATTTGACGCCGCACTTTGTCACGAGCGCGTCGAGCTCGCGCGCGAACGCGGGCTTCGCAGCCTCGCCCGCCAGCACGAAGCGGACGTCGTCGAGGCCGCCGGCCTTGATCAGCGCCGCCGCCTCGATGAGCGTCTGCGGGCCCCGGCCGGGCGCGAGCCGCGCCGGCGCCAGCACCACCCGCTCATGCGCCGCGACGCCCCAGGCCGAGCGCACGTCGGCGACGCGACGCCCGCTGACTCGCTCCGGCTGAAGCTTGGAAAGATCCATTCCCGGTCGGACGATCCTGAGGCGCATGGGGATCGCGCGAAAGAGGCTCTCCGCCCGGCCGGCGGCATATTCCGACGACGCGATAACGGTGTCGCCCTCGGCCACCGCGGTCTCGAAGCTGGTGCGCGGGCGCCTGCGGCCGCCGTCGGCCGGGAGGGAGGTGACGAGCGGCCGTTTCGCCTTGCGGCAGGCCTTGACCGCCGCCCAGGCCGCCCAGCGCGAACGCGCGTGGACGAGATCGACGCGCTCCGATGCAATGATGCGCTGAAGCCGGAGCATGTTGAGCGTCAGCGCGAGCGGATTCTTGGTCGCCGCGGGGAAGCGGACGAAGAGGCCGCCGATCGCCTGCAGTTCGCCCGCCAGCTCGCGTGAATCGGTCGCCACCAGCGCGCGCGCCCCGGCTTCCGCCAGCGCCGCCGTCACGGCGAGCGTCGCACGCTCGTCGCCGCCCGCATCGGCCGGCGGGACGATCTGGAGGATGGTCCGGCCGGCGAGCGGCGCGTTCGCCGCGCGCCCGAAGGGGGAGAGCGCGTCGACACTCATGGGCCGTCGCGCCTTGATGCGCGGAGCGCAGTGGGCCACCGGTTGACTCGCGGCGAAGGCTCGGCCAAGTCCGCCTCGCCGCGCGCCTCTGCGCCGAGGGTCGCCCCGGCGCGGCGCGCGGGTCGAATCACCATAAGCGAGATCAATGTGTCGGACGGACAGCCACAGGTTTTCATGGTCGGGAAAGCCCCGAATCAACGGGGTATCGCCTTTCGTCGCCGCGCGCCAGTGCGACGCGGCGCCCCCGGCGTCGTCTGGCTCAGCGGTTATCGCTCCGACATGGATTCGACCAAGGCGACCGCGCTCGACGCCGAAGCGGAGCGGCGCGGTCTCGGCTTCCTGCGGTTCGACTATTCGGGCCATGGGCGCTCCGACAGGCGGCTCGAGGACGGGACGATTTCGCGCTGGCTCGAGGAGACGCTGGCGCTCCTGCGCGCCGAGAGCGAGGGACCACAGATTCTGGTCGGCTCATCGATGGGGGGGTGGCTCGCGCTGCTTGCCGCCCGGGCGCTCGGCGAGGCGGGCGAGGCGGCGCGGGTCAAGGGCCTCGTTCTCATCGCGCCCGCGGTCGATTTCACCGAAGCGCTCGTCTGGGCCAAGGCCCCGGACGAGGCCAAGCGCGCGATCATGGAGGAAGGCGTCTGGCGACGACCGTCGGTCTATTCAAGCGAACCTGATTGGCTGACCCGAGATCTCATCGAGGACGGGCGCAATCACCTTCTGCTCAGCGGCATGATTCGCACCCGCGCGCCGATCATGGTGCTGCAAGGCATGCGGGACGAAGAAGTGCCATTTTCCCATGCGCTGGCGCTGATGCAGAGGCTTGGCGATCCCGCAACGCTGACGCTGGTCAAGGACGGCGACCACCGCCTCTCGCGCCCGCAGGACTTGCAACTCATGTTCGACGCGCTGGGGAGGATGATGTGAGACGGCCCTCCGCCACGCCTACTGGCCGGTTCGCACCAGACGCCCCGCGAACGGCGTGGGCTTAAGAAAATTCCAGCTCGCCTTGGGCCCTCACTCCGAGGTCGCGCGGAAGCGGTGCAGGCTCGCTCCATGGACCTTGAGCCAGACTTCGGCGCGGTCGGCGCCGGGAGCAGGCGGCGCGCTGATTCCAGTTTAGCCTCTCGGTCGGATTCGATTGCCGATTGAGGGGAATTGTGAGCTGCGTCACAGCTTTTTCCGCTTGGCTGGTCATGGTACGTCCCGCACTCGGGACGAACCGACGGCCACCATGGCGCGAAGAAGCGGAGGTTATCCATGTCTCACAGCGAACCTGGGACCGCTGGCGGCAGCGTCAGAACCCTCCCATTGCCGCCCAAGGGATTCGACGCGTGCACGGCATCCGCGCGCGGGCTGCGACGCTACGGCTTTCCGCAGCGACCCGATCCGGCGACCCACCCACAGCTCGCGGCGCGCTGGGACAAGATTTTCTCGCGCAAGATAACTCATATCACGCCGACCTTCCGGCCGCTGGACGAGTTGCTCCCCGGCGTTAAGCCTCGAGGCCGCGCGCCGCGGGACTTGTCGACGGTAACGAACGCCACTTGGTCCGGCGCCGTCGTGCACGCCACGGGAAGTCAGACTTTCACCTGGGTTTTAGGTCAGTGGAATGTCCCCGATGTCGCGCCCGCCGCGGGGGGCGGCGGCCAGTACACATTCGCCTTCATTGGCATTGATGGGAATTCAGATGTTACCCAAATCGGCACCATACAGTCGGTATCGACCGCCTCGAACGGCAGCGTCACCAAGAGCTGCTATGCCGTCTATGAATGGTTCCCAAATTCCTGGTCCGCGATCACAAACTTTCCGGTCAATTTCGGGGATACGATGCTCGGCCTGATTTGCCTGGACTCCCCGACTGAGGCGTTCTTCAGTCTCCTCAACCTGACCAGCAATCTCCACGCGGGGTTCGTCTTCGATGCTCCGGCCGGCACCACGTCTCTGGAAAATCAGGCCGAATGGGTGCTCGAACGGCCGGAAGTCGGCGGCGTCAATCCGCCGATGCCCGACTTCGGCGAGATCTACTTCGATTCAGCCATGGGCGGACATGGGCTGGATTTTCTCGCCGACGCCGGTACGGACACGGCGATAAACATGGTGGTGAACGGCGCGACGGTGGCAACGACAACTGTCGAGACGCCGACACTGATCAAGATCGCCTACACCGGCTGAGCGGCGCCAGCGCCCGCAGCCTTCCTCACCCTCATCCCTCTCTCAAGGGCGGGAGGTATCACTCCCAGGTCGCGCCGAAGCGGTGCAGGCTCGCTCCATGGACCTTGAGCCAGACTTCCGCGCGGTCGGTTCCGGGGTGGAGGCGGCGCGCCAGCTTCCAGAAGAGGGCCGAATGATTCATGTGCACGATATGCGCCACCTCGTGCGCAGCGAGGTAGTCGAGCACGAAGGGCGGCGCGAGAATCAGGCGCCAGGAGAAATTGAGGCCGCCTGTCGACGAGCACGAGCCCCAACGGCTCACCGTATCGCGCAGCACGATGCGCCGCGGCTTGACGCCGAGCTGTTTGGAGTGTCGCGCCACCGCGGCCTCGAGGTCCTTGCGCGCCTCGCGTTTGAGGAAATCGGCGACGCGGCGCGCCACATGCGGCCGCTCGCCGGAGACGCAGATGAGCGGTCCGCGCTCGCTCGATTCGAGCCACACTCCGCCGCGCTCGCCAGGCCGGTGCACGATGCGATGATCGACGCCGCGCAACGGCGTCACCGCGCGCGGCTCGAAGGCGACCGGTTCGGGCAGGCGGGCGAGTCGCGTCCCGATCCACGCGGCGTGACGCTCGGCGAATTCGCGCGCCGCCCTGAGCGACGAGCGCGCCGGCATCGTCAGCACCACATCGCGCGTCGCTGTGCGAACCCTCAGCGTAAAGCGGCGCGACGTCGCGACGCGCTTCAACGCGATACGATACGTCTCGCCGCCGTGCGCGATCTCGAAATGCGCCGCCTTCTCCGGCGCCTGGCGTTGGAAAAGACGCAGCATCCCGCCACACCCCCAGGGCGAAAGTCTCGAAGAGAAGGCCGGCGCCCGCATGAGCCGGCAAGCCACTTCCGCTGATGCGAATCCTAGTCCAGCCGCGGCCCGAGTCGCCAGAGGTTTTCTTGAGGAAAATGCTAGGCTTCAGCCCAATTGCACGCCTGGGGCTGCAGCCGGTTTCAACTGCAGCGGGAAACCGGCGGCGACGAGGATCGCCGCGTCGCAGGCCCGGGCGATCTCCTGGTTCGTCCTCCCTTGCCAGTCACGAAACTCGCGGCCGAGCTTGTGGTCGGGAACGATCCCCATGCCGACTTCGTTGGATATCAGGATCGCCGGGCCGGCGAGCGCCGCAATGGCGTCGGCCAGGCCGGCGACGGCCGGCGCGGGATCGCGCCCCGCCAGCATCAGGTTCGTGAGCCAGAGCGTCAGGCAATCGACGACAATCGCCCGTCCGGGGCGCGCCTCCGCGCCAAGCGCCCGGGCCACGTGGAGCGGCTCCTCCAGGGTCATCCAGCCTCGGCCCCGGTCGGCCTGATGGCGGGCGATGCGCGCCGCCATTTCCTCATCTCCTGGCGCCGCTGTCGCGAGATAGAGCCGCTCGAAGCCATAGGCCTCGGCAATCTTTAGCGCATAAGCGCTTTTTCCCGAGCGCGCGCCGCCAAGCACGAACAGGCTGCGGATGCGGGACGTCTCTTGCTCCATGCTCACCCAGTGAAATCGATGGGCTCAGCGCCCGGATCGCAGACGAGGAAGCGCTCATTGGGCATCCACCAGACCTCGTCGGGATGAAAACGGTCGATCGCCTTCCAATCGAACGCGCATTTACGATGCTCGAGCCATATGACCCGTCCGGCGCGCGGCGACAACGTTCGATCGGCCGAACGCTTGTCGCGGCCTCGAGTCCGGGGACGTGGTCAAGCCTGAGCCGATTTTGGCGGCGCCTTGGCCTTGGGAGCGAACTTGCGGATCGCAGATTTGACTGCTTCATCGAGAACCGGCAGGTGCTTTCTTGAACTCAGAGCCGGTTTTTCGACAACAAACCAGGAAAAGGCGGCGAAGCAGGACACCACGACCACCATCAGCGGCAGGGCGACGTACAAATGGCGTAATGAGGGGCTGGCGCCGACAATGGCCTGTTGGATCACGAATCCGTAGATGTAAATGCCGTAGCTGTAATCTCCGGACCGGATCAAGGCAATCCTTCGTCCGTTCCAGAGACCCAGGTAGATTGTTGTGTAGGTAATAGGTATCGCAATAAAGATGTTGCTATACGGAACAAAAATGAGAGCCAGATACATTAATACAGCGGCCACGCATAGGCCCCTCCCGTATGGAATGATTCGCCGAAAGCGATATGCAGACACGCCAAGCAGAAAGCATAATACAAGTACATCGCCTGCTAGTTCGGCGTCGACAATCCACGTCTCGTGATGTTGGTATAGAATCAAGGCGACTAAGAGTGCAACGCAAACTATGATTAAGATCCAACCATTGCGCACGACGCCAAGCATCGCCATTATTGCTAGCGCTATGTAGCTTTTCATCTCGACGGGAACGGTCCATAACTGACCATTCACGACGTTTGGAATGGGGTTTTGAGTAAAGACTCCGGGAAGTTGAAAATGTACGATTCCCAGGATGTTCAGAAAATATATACGAAATTTGAAGTTCGTGAAATACTCGGCCAACGGCAGTTTCGTCAACAGGGGTCCAAGAAGCAGGGCCGAGAGGAAAACTTCGACGCTTAGAGCGGGTACTATGCGAATAGCGCGCAATCCAAGAAATACGAACAGTGACTGGTTACGCTCCAGGCTGCCCGCGACAAGAAATCCGCTCAATGCGAAGAACGAAGGTAAAATGAAGACCGTCACCATCTTGACCGCAGGGGTTACGAAAGCGTTTCTGTTGAAGGCCGCGCTGGCCCAAGTCACCCCGTAAGTGATAGCAAGACTATGAAAGGTGATCACTGAGAGGGCGAGGACGAGCCGCATGTAGTCGAAGCCCGAAGGCCGATACTTCGACTGCACAAGTTTGTCTGCGAGAGTCTCAGTCATGCCGCACCCGCCCCGAGTGATGGAACGCAATTGTTTTCCGATATACGTCAGAACCCGAGCCCAGGGGCAGGTCCAATGATCTGAACCGCCCCCGATGGTTGATGGTCTCACGGGAACACCCTATTCCCGCGATTCTAGCAACCCAGAAATCCGCCGGGGCGCAGCCGACGGGGACGAACAAGGGCGCGACCCTCGACAAGCATCCGCTCCATCCATCTTGCGCTCCTAACCGGCAAGGCCGAGCAGGCGAACGCCTGGATCGCAAACCAGGAACCGTTCGTTCGGCATCCACCACACCTCGTCGGGCCGGAACCGGTCGATCGCCGCCCAATCGAACCGGCAGTGGTGATGATCCAGCCACACGACGCGGCCGGCGTGTTGCAACAGCATGAGCGCGAAATCGATGGTGGTGAACGAATCGCCAATGATCATGACGGTCGGCCCGGACTTGCCGGAGGATTCGACGTAGTCCTCCCACGGGATCGCTGTCAGCGGCTGTTTCTGGCCGACTGGAAGCTTCAGCTCCTCGGCCGGCTCAGTGACGCTGTCCTGAACGCCGAGCATGCGCGCCAAGTCGCCTCCTTTGCGGGTCGAAAGAGGGGCGAGGACCGAGGCCTGATCGAGCCGCCAATCCGGATGGCCGTCCGCTTGCGCGATCGCGTTGAAGCCCGCAAGCGCCCCCCGCGGCGTCCAGTGGCTGTCGTGGCGATAATAAATCGGTCCCCCGGCCTTGGCCGCGGCCATGACCGGCCTCAAGTCGACGACCTTGACGCCTTTGGCCGCAAGCCCTTCCACAAAGAGGTCGTACTCAGTCCGCTTGCCCGAATTCTGCGCCCAATCCGGCAGGTCGTCCTGGTAGATGGTCGCGGCGTTCGGAGGCGAAGCGACGAGGAAGCGAATTCCGTGCTGCTTGAGATAGCGATTTGTGGCCGCGAGCAGGTCCACGGTGTCCGCGACCCCCCGGTCGCGGACGAGGAGGCCGGCGCTTTGGCGCACCCCCTCCTCGCCGAGGTAGAAGAAGCGCCCGTCGCGGCCGATCAACACCGAATCGTTGCCGAAACCGAGCATCGGTTTGGTCAGCTCCCGATGCGCCGTGATCAGCATCTGCCGCAAACCAAAATGATCCTTGAGATAGGCGTCGACCGCCGCCGGCAATGCGAGCCAGTCGGCCGTGGTCACGGGTAGCCGCGGCGCCGGCGTAAGGAAGCGCGCTTCCCTAAGGACGGTCGCGGGACTGTCAGGCGCAACGAGACCGACCAGGAGCGGCACCGCCAGCACAAAAAACGCGACAACAGCGAACATCCGACGATGGCGCACGAGCATCAGTTCTTGCTCACCGCGTTTCGCTTCGCCTCGCCTCCCGGGAAATTCTTCAGTTTCTGTCCCGGACGGCAAACGAGGTACCGCTCGACTGGCGCCCACCAGACTTCGTCGGGCCTGATCTTGTCGATCGACGCCCAGTCGAAACCACAATAGTTATGATGGAACCAGACCGCCCGGCCGACGTGCTGGGACAGGAACAGGGGAAGATATTCAACCGTGAACGAATCCCCGATCACCATGATGGTCGGGCCCGGCCTGCCCGACACGATTGCGTGATCGGGCATATCTCGGGCCGCTTCGATACGACCCTCGACGCCGTGAGACAGCCGCTCGTCGCGCCCAACCACCTTCAAAGCCAGCGATCGAGTCGTTTCCACGACTTTGTCCGCAACCCCCGCGAGCGTCGCAATGTCGCCCCCCTGCCGCTTCATCGGAGGACCGATTGCCGTCGAAGGATCGATCTTCCAGTCCGGATGACCGTCCGCCTCGACGATGGCGTTGAAGGCCGCGAGCGCGCCGCGAACATTCCAGTGTAGATCGTAAAGGAAATAGGTCTCCCCCGAGGCCCGGGCCTCCTTGAGCGCGGGACGCAGATCGACGGTCTTCACCCCTCGGGCCGCCAATTCCTCCAACATGAGGTCATACTCGGTCTTCACGCCCGGATTTCGCGCCCAGCTTGGAAGATCGTCTTGGTAGACGGTCGAGGAATTCGGCGGCACGGCGACCAGAAACCTGACGCCGCGCCGCCTGAGCGCCTCGTTCATCGCCGCCATCATGTCGACCGCCTCGGCCACTTTTTGAGGGCGGAAAACGTGGCCCGCGCTTTGCGCGAGCATGTCGTCGGGCAGCGCATACATTCGGCCGCTCGCGCCGATCACCGCGACCTTGTCGTCCTTGAGCGGCCTGATCAGATCCTTGTGCAGGCGAATCATTCTCTCCCGAAGGCCGAAGCGGTCGCCGAGATAGGCGTCGATCTCTTTGGGAAGCGAAAGCCAGTCGCCAGGACTGTCCGGAGGCTTCGGCGTGGGCGCGGGATTGCGCCCCTCCTTGAGGATCGACGCCACGCTGTCCGGCTTGACGATTCCGACCACGAGCGGCGTCGCCAGCAGCAGGAACGCCCCAACCGCGAAGTATCGCCGATATCGGCGCAGCAGGCCGGACGAGGGTCGCGCATAGTCGAGGCCGCGCGCCAGAGGACGCTCGTCTTCCGATGGGCTATGGGGGCGGGCTTGCGCAAGCGATGGCCAGTTCACGGGGGGCGCTTTTAACCGCAGTCCGCGGGGTTCGAAAGCGTTGATCTTATGACCATTCGACCCTCAGCGCCTCGAGCCCGTGAAAATGGAACGAGTCGCGATAGCGCGGCTTGTCGATGAGGCGCAAGCCCCCGAGGCGCGCGAACAGGATCGGCAGCGCGACGGCGAGCTCGAGTCGCGCCAGCGGCGCGCCGACGCAGAAATGAATGCCGGCGCCAAAGCTCACATGCGGGTTCGGCGTCCGGTCACGGCGAAACGCGTCGGGCTCGGGGAAGCGCTCGGGATCGTGATTGGCGGCGCCCAGCAGAAGGGCAATCTTGTCGCCCTTGCCCAACCGCACGCCGGCGAACGCGACCTCTTCTCGCGCGTAGCGGGCGAAGAGATGCAGCGGCGGATCGAGTCGCAGCAATTCCTCGACGGTCGCTTGTGTCGCGCTTTCGCTGGCGAACGCTTCGCGCGCGTCGATCCCCTGCTCGAGCATGAGCTTCACGCCATTGCCGATCGCCTGGACGGTAGCTTCGTGGCCGGCGTTGAGCAGCAGGACAACCGCCGTGACCAGCTCGTCCTCGCTCAACTTGCCGCCGTCGCTTTCGGCGATGAGCAGCTGACTGACGAGGTCGTCGCCGAGGTCCTTGCGCCGCTCGCGAGCGAAGCCGCGCACATAATCGGCGAAGGCGCGCGCGGCTTCGGCCGCCTGTTCCTCGACGGCGCGATCCGCCCCGAACTGGTACATGGCGACCATGCGATGCGACCACTCGACGAGCTGCGGGCCCATCTCCCTCGGCACGCCGAGCAGGTCGGCGATCACGGCGACCGGAATGGGGCTGGCGAACTCGGCGACAAGATCGGCCGAGCGCTTCGAAGCGAACGCGTCGATCCGTTCGTGCGCCAGGCTTTCGATCGCCGGGCCGAGCTTTTCGATCCGGCGCGAGACGAAGGCGCGATTGACGAGATTGCGCAGCCGTGTGTGCTCGGGCGGCTCGAGCTCTAGAATCGAATGGCGCTCGAGCGCCTCGAACGGCGCAAGATGCGGTTTCGATTCGCGCCCGCCCAATTCGACGATCGCCCGGCCGAAGCGGCGATCGCGCAGCAGCGCCGAAACGTCGGCGAATCGCGCGAAGCACCAGAAGCCGTAATCCTCCCAGAAGAACGCCGGCGAGGCTCGGCGGATCGCGGCGTAGGCCGGATAGGGATCGTTGAAGAAATCGGGGTCGCGGGGGTTCAAGCGCACCCGGCGCCGCGCGGCGTCGATGGACGGAGTCATGGCCATCCTTAGCCGAGCGGATAGGCGGCCTCAACGACATAGGGTCCGCCGCCCGAGCCGTCGCGGGCCGAGTAGAGCACGAAGCGCTCGGCGGTGAACGATTCCGCCAACAGCGCGCCGCGCGTCGCGAGATAGTCGGCGATCGCCCTTTGAGCGACGCCGCGCAGCCTGGCCAGCGTCACGTGCGGCGTATATTTGCGGGTCTCGGGTTCGACCCCGATGCGCCTTAAGCGCCGCTCCTGCTCAGCCTGCAGATCCATCAGCGCTGGATCGCTCTTGACCTTGGCAATCAGGGAGCGCGGCTTGTCCCCGCCGAACCAGCTCAATCCCTCGAAGCGAATCGGCGTCTTCGGCCGCCGGATCAAGCCGAGCGTCTCGGCGATGTCGTGGGCGGCGCGCGCGTCGATGTCGCCGATGAATCGGAGCGTGACGTGGTAGTCCTCGGGCTCGAGCCAGCGCGCGCCGACGACGCCGCCGCGCATAAGCGCGAGCTGGCCGACGACACCGTCCGGCAGCTCGAGTCCCGTGAACAGGCGAGGCATTTTCGGCGGCTTCCTTGCGAGCTCTGACGATAGCCGCCGATTGCGGCCTGGGGGAAACAGGGCGGCGCGTTTGATGCGGCTAGTCGAGCACGGAGAGGTCAGCGTGAGCAAGTGAGCTGCAATCGGCGGCGCTGTCTGGACCAGCATAGGTATAAATACGCAGGTATAAATACGCATTGCGCAGGACCCAGGTTCGTGAATGTCTATCCCTGTTCTTTTAGTTTATATGTTAACAACATTAACAACTAAGTTGATCAGAATACTATCCTTATATAATACGTAAGCGTAACGACCTTAACTTCATCAAATTTACTTCGGGAGGACGCAATGAACGCGCTCTCAGCCAAGACGCCGCATTGGAGAAGGAAATTTCTGCTCGGAGCGCTTGCCGCTCCCCTTCTCATGATCGGACACGCGGCGCACGCACAGATTGACTTCGGGGCGATGACCCTAGACGCCGGGGTGCATGAGGCGCTCGTGAACCCGACGAGGGATCCGACGACCTTCGTCGAGAAGCAGAAGATCTTCGACGATACGCGTGAGACGCCTGACGCCGGCCCGCACGAGCTCGCGGAGTATCTCTACATCGCAAGCAAGGGTGAGAACTTTTCGGGCCGCTCAAAGAACATTACGGAGGCCTTCTCGTCCTCGCTGGCGATAGGCGACCATAGCGGCGGAGTGGGCGTCACCTCGTTCATCGGCGCAAATGCGAGCGACACAGATCCGAACGCGGCGCAGCAGCTCGAGGCGTTCGCCACCTGGAAGCAGGACTTCGCCAACAACGGCAGCGAGACCGTCGGAACCTCATGGCACCTCGAGATTCCGGCTCTGGAAGTCGGATTGTTCAACGTGGTTCCCGAGGCGACTACATTCAGAGGGATCACGGAGACCGCCGAAGCGGAGGCGAACCTGGCGTTCGTCATCACGCATGCCAATGGCAGCACGACAAAGGGGTCTTTCGAGTTCGGACTGCGGGTGTTCGAACAACAGGTGCCAAGCGGCGCTCAAATATTCAACTTCGTCGATCACAAATTCATCGGCGACAACGTCGCGACGCTGCCCCTGTTCAACAAGGCCTTCCACGAGAACGGCGATTCTTCCAACCCGCGGTTGTTTCTGGATGCGCTGTCGACTGACGTGGACACTGGCGATCTCGCGCCCGGCGACACGCTCGACGTCGTCTACCAGCTTTCCGCCAAGGGAACGACCGCCGGCGGCGAGCAAGGTTTTATCGCTTTCCTCGGCGATCCGTTCGCACTGGACGGGAGCTCCGGCAATTTCGCTTTCGAGACGATAGTCCCAACCTCGTCCGTCCCCGAACCCTCGACATGGGCGCTGATCATCGTGGGCTTCGGCTTCGTCGCCGGAATCGCCGTCCGGCGCCGCTCTTCGGCGGCTCCGGCAATCAGCCGCGCTCCTTGGAGATGAACTGGCGAAAGCGGTCGGAGGTCGAGCCGGAAAAAAGCTCGTCCGGCGGTCCTTCCGCCTCGACCAGCCCCTGATGCAGGAACATCACCCTGGTCGAGACGTCGCGCGCAAACCCCATCTCATGGGTCACGACCAGCATCGTGCGGCCTTCCTCGGCGAGCGCGCGCATCACCCGCAAAACCTCACCGACCAGCTCCGGATCGAGCGCCGAGGTCGGCTCGTCGAACAGCATCACCTTGGGCCGCATCGCGAGCGCGCGCGCAATCGCCGCCCGCTGCTGCTGGCCTCCCGAGAGATGCGCAGGATAATAGCTCCACTTGTCGGCGATGCCGACTTTGGCCAGAAGCGCTCGCGCCTCCTCGACGCATTCCGCGCGCGGGCGCTTTTGTACATGCACCGGCGCCTCGATCAAATTCTCCAGCACCGTCAGATGCGACCACAAGTTGAAGCTCTGGAACACCATGCCGAGTTCCGAGCGGATGCGGTCGACCTGACGCCTGTCCGCAGGCTCGGCCCGCCCGTCGCGCCGCCGGCGCATCTCGATGGTTTCGCCCGCGACCGTCACCACGCCCTCGTCAGGGATCTCGAGCAGATTGATGCAGCGCAGAAACGTGCTCTTGCCCGACCCGGACGAGCCGAGGATCGAGATCACGTCGCCGTCGTTCGCGGTCAGTGAGACACCCTTCAGCACTTCGAGCGGGCCGAAGCGCTTGTGCATCTTCTCGACCGTAAGCGCGGGGGTTGCGGCGAGCATTGTCGTCGACCTTCAGCTTGGGCGGGGCTTCAAATGCGGCGAGAGGCGGCGTTCAAGCCCGAGGAACGCGGCGCCGATGATATAGTTGACCGCGAAGTAGATTGCGCCGGCGATGATGAGCGGCAGATAGGTGACCAGGGTGTCGTTGCGGATCTTCAGCGCAACGCTCATCACGTCCCAGAGCGTGATCAGCGAAACCAGCGCTGTCGCTTTCACCATCGAGATCATCTCGGTCGAATAGGCCGGCAGCGCATGGCGCAGGGCGATCGGAAAGATGATCCGCCGGAACAGGATGAGGCCCGACATGCCGCAGGCGCGGGCCGCCTCGACCTGTCCAGGCGGGACGGCAAGAAGCGCGCCGCGGAAGATCTCCGCCTGATAGGCCGCGGTGCAGAGCGCGAGCGACAAGACCGCGCAATCGAACGCATTGCGCAAGAAGGGCCAAAAGACGCTCGCCCGCACAGCCGGGAGCGAGGCCAAGCCATAGTAGACGATGAAGAGCTGGATCAGGAGCGGCGTGCCGCGAAAGACGGCGACATAGGCGCGCGCCAGCGCGATCAGCGGCTTCGAGCCGCTGACCCTCATCCAGGTGACGCCGGCGGCGACAAGCGCGCCCAGGATGACCGAGAGCGCCCATACTGCGAGCGTCAGCGGCAGCGCGCCTATGAGCTTGTCGAAGGTCGCGCTGACGAATCCCCAGTCCATCGCCCTACCCCGCCGCGCGGCGCATGCCGCGAGTCGCGCGGGCCTCGGCCGCGTCGAACAGCCGGGTGGTGGCGAGCGTCATTACGAGATAGAGCGCGGCGCCGCCCAGATAGAAGGCGAAAGGCCGGTGCGTCGACCCGGCGCCGACCTGGCTCACCCGCATGAGCTCGGTGAGCCCCGTGACCGAGATGAGCGACGAATCCTTCAGCGCCACCTGCCACAGATTGCCGAGACCCGGCAGCGCGAAGCGCATGACTTGCGGCGCGATGATGCGACGGAACATCAGCGCGCGGTTCATGCCGACGCTGATCGCGGCCTCGAGCTCACCGCGCACGATCGCGCGGTAGGCGGCGCGGAACACTTCAGCCTGATAGGCGCCAGAAATAACGCCGACCGCAAGCGCGCCGGCGGCGAAGGCGGGAACGCCGACGAAGCCCTCGTAACCGGCCGCGTGCGCGGCGGCCGTCAGAAGCGTCGAGGTGCCGAAGTAGACGAAATAGACGATGAGCAGTTCCGGGAGCCCGCGAAAAAGCGCCGCATAGGCCTGGCCGGCCGCGCCCGCGAGCAGAGCGCCCGAGAGCCGCGCCCAGGCGACGAAACCGCCGATCGTCGCGCCGATGAGGAGGCCGCAGGCCGAGACGAGCAGCGTCATCGCGGCGCCCTGGAGGAGGGCGAAGCCCCAGCCGCCCGGGCCGAAGCCGAAAATGTCGAGGCCGCCCACCGGGCCCGCCGAAGGCGCGCTCTGTCAATGCAAGAGCGCGCCCAGAGCTGCTATCGGGGCGTCAGGTCGGCCTTGAACCACTGCTCAGAGAGCTTCTTGACCGTCCCGTCGCCGATCGCCGCCGCCAGCGCCGTGTCGAATTTGGCGGTGAGATCCGCATCGCTCTTGCGGATGCCCATGCCCTCGCCGGGCCCGAACACGCCGCCGATAAATTCCGGCCCGACAACGGCAAGATCCGAAGCGTCAGGCTTTGAGGCGGTCGCCATGTTGGTCGGAAGATCCTCCAGCACCGCGTCGAGACGGCCGGACTTGAGGTCGAGGTCGCGCTCGTCAGTGGTCTTGTATTCTTTGACGGTCGCGATGTCCTTGAGATACTGCCCGGCGAAATTGGCGTGCGTGGTCGAGACCTGCACGCCGAGCGTCTTGCCCTTCAGCGCCGCCTGCACCGACTTGATCGCCGCTTGGCCCCCGGCGGGGTCCTTATCGAGATTGATGACCGTCCCCGCTCCCGTCGCCTTGGCGAGCGGGCTGTCCTTCGGCGCCAGGAACGAGCCCGGCGAAGCCGCGTAGGGGTTCGAGAAGTCGATCTCCTTCTTGCGCTCGTCGGTGATCGCCATGCCGTCCATGATGACGTCGAACTTGCCCGCTTTGAGCCCCGGGATCATGCCGTCCCAGTCCTGGGCGATGACCTTGCACTCGACGCCCGCGCGCTTGCACAGGTCGTTGGCGAGGTCGACCTCGAAGCCGACGATCTTGCCGCTCGAGTCGGTGAGGTTCCAGGGATCGTAGGCGCCTTCCATGCCGATGACGACGGTCTTCCAGTCCTTGGCGAGCGCGACAGGCGCGAGCGCCAGCACGGCGGCGACGGATGCGCCGACGATCATGGAAGTCAGTAATTTCAGGCCCATCTGCGCTCTCCCATCGCTTGCAATTAAAAACAACGGCCCGCAACGACCCGCCGGGCTTGAGCGAGTCATACAGGCCGATCAACGAAATGTGAACTTAGGCCGGCCCGCCCCGCGGCAAGAATGAGCCTCTCGCCGAAATCGGCAAATCCTTATCGCGGGGAGCTCTCGATTGAGCGGCAGGACGCGAACGACGATGTCGGTCCGAACCTCGAAGCAGCCAGGCGTGGGTTCAGACCGCGTGGCTCGCCGCCATCTGCGCGGCCGGCTCCTCATCACGCGCGCGCCGGTACAGGTAGGGAGCGAAAAAGCCGCTCACAAATCCGAGGCCCGACGAGATGACGTAAGGCATCCAGAACCACACCCGCGCTGACGCAGCGGCAAGGGACAGCAAGTGGATGCAAATGTAGATGCTGATCGCCGCGGCGAGCGCGCTGAGCAGGCCTTCCGACACTCGGCGCGCCCAGCCATGACCAAGGCGCAGATCGACGTCGCAGAGGATCGAAAGGACGAGGGCGGTCGCAAAAGCCATCGGCGCCATTGGGGTCATGGGATAGGCGACGAAATCCAGTCCCGCGCCGACGTCGCGCAGCGCAATGGCGTAGGCGGTGCGCTCGATCATGAGCGAAATGGCCCCGGCGACGGCCGCCCACCCGAGCCAAGCCAGGTGGGGAGGATTGCCGCGGCTGTCTGGACGGAACCTACTCCAATGCATCTTCGGCAGGATCGCTGCGAGAATCCCGATCGTGCGCGTCGTCCCGATCAGGATGGCGGTCACCGCAGGCGGAAGAACGTGCGATTGATGCGGGGAGACGATCGAGACGACCCCGAGCATCCCGAAGATCATCATGGCGCCCATGAACAGAAACGGCCCAACC
>Ga0335073_10005322_pt1 | contig 18072 bp, 11 predicted proteins | sample Lox_Sample_22_FD_207093 | JGI IMG/M metagenome (GOLD analysis project Ga0335073, IMG submission 207093) | Soil microbial communities from Loxahatchee National Wildlife Refuge, Florida, United States - Lox_Sample_2.2 | ecosystem: Environmental > Terrestrial > Soil > Wetlands | place: USA...
ATGTACCTGAATATCTGAGGGTGATCGAGCGCGTAGTTCAGGTAGCCGAGCATGCCGCGCAATCCACGCACCTGCGAGCGTGCGTTGGCCCGGGCGAAGTAGCCGGCGATGCGCGGATACTCGGCGGTCGTCGCGGCGCGCAAAAGGGCGTCACGGTTCTTGAAGTGCTTGTAGGTTGCCATCGTGGTCACACCCGCGCAGGCGGCGACGCCGCGCATGGTGACGCCGTCGGCGCCCCCTGGGCCCTCCATGAGCTCGAGCGCGACGGCGAGGAGCCTTTGTCGCGTTGAGTGGGCTTTCCGTGGGGTCATGAGCCGGTGATGCGCCGCGCGGGCAGTAGGTGTACAATGTACACCGAATGAATCCGAATATGAAACGACTTTTCGGCCGTATCGGCATCTCGCTGCTCATCTGGGGCGCGGTCGTCACGGGGCTGATTGCTTTTGGCACGGCGAAACCCCCGCCCGCGGCTCCGGTCATCACGGAGCCGTTCTCGGCCATCGATGCCCATGCCCTGCCCGAGCTGCTGCGTTACAAAGCGCACGACGGAGCGAGCCTGTCCTACCGCGAGTACCCGGCATCCAGCAGGCAGGTAGCGGTGCTACTGCACGGGTCGGCGGGCAGCAGTATCGACATGCATCCGCTCGCGCAGGCGCTGCAACGCGCCGGCGTCACCGTGCTCGTTCCAGATCTGCGCGGGCATGGAGCGAACCAGCCTCATGGCGACATCGCCTATGTCGGCCAGCTGGATGATGACCTGGCGGAGCTCATCACCCAGAAGAAGCGCGAGTTTCCAAACGCCCGCTGGACGCTGCTCGGCTTCTCATCGGGGGCCGCCTTTGCCCTGCGCTTTGCGGCCGAGTCTCCTCAGCGGGTCGACCGATATATCCTGGTCTCTCCCTATCTGCGCTACAACGCCCCCTCGGTTCGACAATCGGAGGCCGGGGCCGGGGCACCGCAAACTTGGGCGGCGGCATCCACGGGCCGAATCATCGGGCTCACGATACTGGATCATTTCGGGCTGCATCTTTGGGACGGGCTGCCGGTGCTCGCCTTCCCTGTGTCTGCCGATTCACAGGCGACGACCAGGACCTACTCGTGGCGCTTGCAGCAGAACTTTGGAGCCGACCCGGACTATCTGGCGGATATTCGCCGAGCAGCTCGCCCCATGCGGGTTTTCGTGGGCGGCGCAGACGAGATCCTCGACGCCGAAAAGCTGAAGGCCGAATTCCAATCGCAGCGCGCCGATGTGCCGGTGTCGATCATTGAGGGTCTCGGTCATTCGGACATGGTGACCCGGCCCGATGCGATACGCCTACTCGTGGCGGCGATCGCTCAGGAGCCTGGTCAGAGGACTGGCGGCTAGTTCACGGCCTCGTCGCCGGCGATGGTGGTGCGATGCATGGTGCGCCCGGAGTCCCGCTGGTACGGCCTGACGCGATGCAGGGTGCCGGTGTTGTCCCAGATGACGAGATCGCCTTCCTGCCAATCGTGCTTGTAGTGAAAATCCGGCTGCGCCGCCCACTCCACCAGCCGGGCGAGCAGCGCACGGCCATCCGGCAGCGGCATGCCCACCACGTGATCGGCGGATGAGCCGATGATCAGCGACTTGCGCCCGGAGCGGCGATTCCAGACCAGCGGATGCTCCTTGATGGGCGGCTGGCTCCAGCGCTGCAAATCCTCCTCGGTCGGATCGTCGACGACGCGGCGCATGCTCGACATCAGGCTGTGTACGACGCGCAGCCCGCTCATCTCGGCCTTCTCCTCCTCGGGAAGGCTCTCGTAGGCGAGGTAGGTGCTGGCGAACTCGGTCTGTCCGCCGCGGCGCGCGATGCGCCGCCCCGAGAGCACCGTCGCTTTCGGCGGAGGAATGTCCGAATTGAGGCCGTCCATGTGCCAGAAGAACGTGCCCTGCACGTACTCGGGCTGGTTGTTGATCTGCGGATCGAGCGTGATCTTGTAGACGTCGGCCTCGGCGGCCGTGCCGCCGGGGACGCTGCGCGTGTAGTTGACGCGCGTTCCGAGCCGGTCCGTGAACGCGAGCTGCTGCGCATCGGAGAGGTCGATGCGCGGAAAGACCAGCACACCGCGCTCCTCCAGCAGCTCGAGGCAGCGGGCGACCGTGTCCGCATCGAGCAGCGCCGATTTGTCGACGTGCACGATCGAACCGAACTGCGGCTTGAGGTGCTCGACGCGCATGCTCATTGACGGAACTCCCCGCGGACCAGCCTGCGGTAACTATAGCCCATGCGGTGTGCATGGCGCACCCTGCTGCCCGGCCGGTTACGCTACGGCGCGGCAGGCAAGCTGAAGTGAAACGTTGCGCCACCCCCAGGCGTACCGACTGCCCACAAGCGTCCGCCATGAGACTCAACGATCGACCGGCAAATGCGCAGCCCCATCCCGGTGCCACCGGGTTTGGTTGTAAAGAACGGCGCGAATAGATGTTCCGCCATTTCCGGCGGAAACCCTATGCCGGTATCACTGACCGACACAAGGATCTGCCGGCCTTCAGCTCGCTGCGACTTGAGGACCATCTCTCGCGTGCCAGCAACGTCCTTCATCGCTTCGATCCCGTTGACGATCAAATTCATCATGACCTGCTGAAGCTGCACACGATCTCCGACTATCGGAGGAAGATCGGCTGCCAGTTCCATCCGGACTGACATGTTGTATCGCACCGCCTCGTCGCGCATGAGGGCGGCGGTTTCTTGATGGATCTGGTTCACATCGATGAGCTCTCGAATCGGCGCTCTGCGCTTGAATTGTGAGCGGATCCTATCGACGATGTCAGCGGCGCGCTTGGTATCTCTCACGAATCTGGCGACCGCCGCGCGCACTCCATCGAGGTCGGGTTCGCCGTGCGCGAGCTTTCGCAGGCATACGTTTCCGTTGGTGATGGCACCACTGATTGGTTGATTGATTTCATGAGCCAGCGATGCCGCCAACTCTCCCATGGTTGTTACCCGGTTGACGCGTGCGAGATCGTCCTGCGCTTGGCGCAACGCCTCCGCAGCGCGCGCGCGCTCCGTGATGTCACGCATGGCGCCTACAAACTCGAGGTTGCCGGTGTCCACCGCTCGGCCGATGACGTGCACGTGCTTGACCCTGCCGTCAGGCATCAGCAAACGGGATTCAAAATTCAAATTCGTCTTGTCCCTGGCCGCATCGTCGAGGGTTCGCCGCACGAAGGCCAGATCGTCGGGATGCACGAGCCGAAAGACCTCATCGACTGTCGGCTTGGCCGCGCGATCGAATTCGGTGATGTTGTAGGTTTCATCCGACCAGGAGATCTCTCCGCTGGTAACGCCCCAACCGAAACTGCCTGTTTGACTGATACTCTGAGCCTGGGACATGAAGGCTTCGCTGCGTTGCAGATCGAAATACAGACCGGCGTTCTCGAGCGAAATCGCGGCTTGCGAAGCCAGCAGCTGAAGCACGGAAACCCGGTCCGGCGTGAAGACGCCCGGAGTCAGCTTGTTCTCCAGACATAGCGCGCCAACGAGCTGTGTCTGTTTGACAATTGGCAGACACAACACGGACCGCGAGCCATTCCGACGGACGTATTCGTCCTTGGAATAAACCGGCTCCGTTGAGGCATCATCGAGGAGAACGCTCTCCTGTGTGCGGATCACGTAATGCAGCGCAGATTGCGGAAGGTCGGATGGCGTGACGACTGCGCTTCGAACCGCGACCTCGATCTGGCCGTGGCGCGTGGCGGCCTCGGCTTCAATTCGCTGCTCATCGCCACGAATCAGGATGAGCAAACCCCGCTCCGCGCCGGCGTGCTCCACGGCGAGCCGCATGAGCCGCTCGATCAACTTGGGAAGGACCATCTCACGCGAAAGTGCCTGTGAGGCCCTGACCACGGTCTCGACGTCGAACCGGCCCACCGACGGATCGATGGTGGCAGCGGAGAATTGATTTCGATCCTCGCGCAGGAGCGGATGCCGTTCGTCGAGTTGCTTCACTTTTCCCTGCGCTCCCCAGCGCTCGTAGCAGCTCCGCGCGTCGCGCAGATGCGCGTGGCCGGCAGTCTTCAGGCCGCGCATCAAGTAGTATTTTGCGGCCAACTCGTGAGCCAGGCCGGCGTTCTGGACGAAGCCGTTCACGCGAGCCGAATCGATTGCCTCTTCGTAGAGACACAGGGCATCGGCGTCGCGCTTTTCGATGCGGGCGATCTCTGCCGATACCAGCGCGAGCTTGTCCGCAAACGTCGGCGGGTGGTTCCCGGCCCACTCGCGCAGTTGTTTCTGATGCTCTCCCAGGAGTTCGCGCCACGCTTGCTGCTGTTTGGCCGAGGCAGTCTCATAGAGCGCCGCCGCTGTCAGCGCGGCGAAGTAGAAGAAGTTCAGCCTCGGTTCCATCAACATGACGGCCCCAAGCAATGGCTTCGCCTTTTCGGCGGCCAGCAATGCCTCGGCGTAATCGTTTGACAGGAACCGCGCCATGAGCTTGAGGATCCAATACCTGCCCATCACGATGGGGGCCCGGCAACTGGTGTTTTGAGCTTCGAATGTCGCCTCGTCGAACTGCGCGTCGTTGAAGGTAGAGGAAGCTGCCGCCCCCCCTCGCATGGTGGCGATGAATCGCTGCTCGACTGCGAATAGGGCCACGGCGTCCTCGTACCCGGCCTTTTTGGCGACCTCTAGCGCCACTTCCGACTCGTGCCACACAACGTCGAGCCGGTCGCCTCGCAGCAGGCGATAGGTGAGGGACAGGATCAATCCATAGTTAGCCCAGACCGGGCTTCCCGTCTCGATCCCGGCGGTGATGCTGCGCCGCGAGGATTCAATCGCGTTGTCGATGGGCTGAGTGAAGCCTGAGACAAATGCAAATCTCACGAGAATTGAGGCGCGGCTCGCGACAAAGGAATGCTTCTCGGCCAGGTCGCACGCGAGTTTGCTGAAAAGATAACCCTCCCTGTAACGGGGAAAGACGAATGCAAGTAGCGAGCCCCAAAAACCATAGGCCGCCGCGGAATCTCCGCTTATTCCGTACCGTAGGCTGAGGTTCACCACGCGGCAGGCCTGCAGGCAGCACAAACGGAGGTCCGTAAACTGGGCAGACATCGACAGGACCGAGAGCACCTTCATAGCAGCCAGCGATTCCGGATCTGTCATCAGCGGCAGATCAATCAGGCCTTCAATGGAGCGCCCATCGAGCGCGTGGGAGACCGCGTCGGATTCGGCTTCGATGTCTCGCTGGGTCGGATGTTCGGGCAGGTCGATGCCAAATCCCCGCAAGCACATGAGCGCGGTGGTTACAGCCTGCTGGTGTTCGGACTTGATGACGTGCAGCTGGACCTTCAGGCAATAGACGGCGGCACCGTCGATTTTCGACGCGGCGCGCGGCAACAGCTGCTCGAGCAGCTCTCCGGCTCCATCCAAGTTACCCGTCAGCAGCTCGCATTCCGCGGATTCCAACCACAGGTTGAACATCAGTTCGTATTCACGACTCCAGTCGTCTTCGTCCGACAGCCCCACGCCGGCAGCGAAATAAGCGAGCGCCGCCGCATAGGCCGCGGATGCCTTGGCCTTACGCCCCGCTCTCAAGTCGAAGGCGGCCACATTCACTTTTTCATCATGATCGATCAGCAGTTCGGCGCCGCGATTCAGCTGGTTGGCGACATCGAAGACATGTTCGACCAAGCCGTCCGGCGTCAGACTCCGCAGCAACCTCCGCCCAATCCGCAGGTGCAGTTCGGCGCGCGCGCTCTCGCAGATCAGAGCGTAGGCGGCCTCCTGAATCCGGTCGTGGGGGAAGGCGTAGGATCCATCCAGGCGAAGCACCAGCCCGGCGCGCACGGCTTCCCACAGGAGCGTGTGGATCGCCTCTTCGGACTGCCCGAAACCGACAGCCAGCAGGCCGATCTCGGCGACGTTCCCGAGACAGGCGAGCTGCTGCAGAGCGGTCTGCGTAGGCTGTGGCAACCGCCGCAGTTTCGCCAACATCAGATCCACCACGTTGCCGGAGTAGCGCTTGCCGCGAATCCGATCCAAGTCCCAGGTCCAACCCGGCGCACCCCGATCGAACCGGAGCAACCCCTCCTCGTGCAACGAGGTCAGGAGCTGGATGGCAAAGAACGGATTGCCGCCGGTCTTCTCGTGAACCAACAGCGCCAGAGTTCGGGCGCCGTCCGATCCACACTTCAAAGCGTCGGCGGTGAGCCGCTCGACGTCGTCGAGCACGAGCGGTGCCAGGACGATTTCGTGCAGCCTCGCTCCGGCGTCGCGGATCGCGGCCAGAGTCCGCATCAGTGGATGCGACGAACTGACTTCGTTGTCGCGGTAGGCTCCGATGAGCAGCACGTGCCGCACGTCCGGATCGGTGGACAGACGCTCCAGCAGTTCCAGAGTCGCCGTGTCCAACCATTGCAGATCGTCGAGGAACAACGCCAGCGGATGTTCCGGGCGGGCGAAGACGCCGAGGAAGCGCCGGAACACCAGCTGGAAGCGGCCCCGCGCTTCTTGTGGCGGCAGTTCCGCCACGGGCGGCTGCTTGCCGATGACGAATTCCACCTCGGGGATGAGGTCGATGATCAGCTGGCCGTTCGGCCCCAGCACCTCCAGAAGGGCCCGCCGCCAGCGGTCCAGCTCGGCTTCGCTCTTGACCAGGATCTGACGCACCAGCATTTGGAACGCCTGGGCGAGCGTCGCGTACGGTACGTCGCGCTTGTACTGGTCGAACTTGCCGGCGGCAAACAGCCCGCGTGGCGGGACAAGCACCTTGTGCAGCTCGTTCACCACCGAGGATTTGCCGATACCGGAATAGCCGGACACCAGAACCAATTCGGCTGTACCCTGCACCACCACCCGGTCGAACGCCGCGAGCAGCGCATCGACCTCGCGCTCCCTCCCGTAGAGCTTCTCGGGGATCAGCAACGTGTCCGAAGAATCGTCCGCTCCCAGAGGGAAGGGATCGATCCGACCAAATGCCTGCCATTGCTCCAAACACCGCCGCAGATCGACCTCCAGGCCCGCGGCGGTCTGGTAGCGCTCCTCGGCATTCTTGGCGAGGAGCCGCATGATGATGAGCGATAACGGCTCCGGGACGGCGCGGCGATCGGCGGGCGCGAGCGGCTGACGCGCGATGTGGCAGTGGACCCACTCCAGAGGGTCGGCGGCGGCAAAGGGGAGCACGCCCGTAAGCATCTGGTACAAGGTGACGCCCAAAGAGTAGAGATCGCTCCGGGTGTCCATCGATCTATTCATGCGCCCGGTCTGCTCCGGCGACATGTAGGCGAGCGTACCGGCAACCACTTCCGGCGGCGCCGGTGCTTGGCGCTCGCGCGGCAGTCGGGAGGCGATGCCAAAGCCGGTGAGCCTGACGTGCCCGACATCATCGACAAGCACATTTGCAGGCTTGATATCTTTGTGAATGAGGCCTCGCCCGTGGGCTTGGCCAAGCGCCGCCGCCAAGCTTACGGCGATCGGCAGAAAACGATCGAGATCGATCGGCTGTCCGCGGCGCTGCTCGATGATCCGATCCAGCGGCTCGCCACTTGGATCTCCAAGGATGAGGATCGATCGCCCTTGATCCCGAGTCAGGGCGAGCGGCTGAGCCGCCCAGGCCGCATCGAGCTCCGCCGCCAGTCCGTATTCGTGTTCGAGCCGGCGCAGGCTCTGAGGCGATGGCTGTTCAGCGACAGCCACCGCCAAGATCGGCCTCTGGCTGCGGCTCTCTCTTCCGCGGTAGTGAGTGAACTCCCCCTCCTTGCGAAGCAGCTCCAGCACGTACTCCGAATCCTCTGCCATGGAGAACACTCTCGTTGTCAGACAAAGAGGCAGCCGCCCTTTGTCTACAGATGGAAGAATCAGCCCCCAGTTGACAATAGTACCTAAGGATAATCGATGCCGTGCCCATCCGGTCGTAGGCTGTGTCGGAGCGACTCGGGGATGGAAGAGCGGTGCAGTTCCAATCAGCAAGGTGCCGTCGGGCCGTCGTGGGACTTTCGCTGGCGGCGCTTTGGAATCCGTGCAGCGCAGCGGATTCCGACGTCGCGGCGGGTGACACCTCAGGCGCCCTTCAGCAGGTTGTGGTAACCGCTCGACGGCAGAACGAAGACCTGGAAAAGGTTCCGGTCGCCGTCACCGCATTGTCACGATCCGCGCTTTCAGAGCAGCACATCACCGATGAGCAGGAGCTGCAAACGGCAGTCCCGGGTTTGCTGACTGTCGGGTCGACATCGACGAATCAGCTGGCCTTCTCGATCCGTGGGCAAGCGCTCGACGCCTACTCTTACACCTCTCCCACGGTGCTCGCGTACTTCGACGAATTTCAGACCGGAGGGGTAACCGCCACCACGTTTTTCGACCTGCAGTCGGTGCAGGTTTTGAAGGGTCCTCAGGGGACACTGTTTGGCCGCAATGCGACCGGTGGCGCGGTGCTGTACACGAGCGTGCAACCCGGCAAGGAGCTGGAAGGCTACTTCAACTATACCGCCGGGAATTTCAATGAGCAGAAGGTCGAGGGTGCGGTCACGATCCCGCTCGCTCCGTGGGCTTCCGTGCGCTTGGCCGCGCAAGATGAGCATCGCGATGGCTATGAGCGCAATATCTACCTCAATGTCGATGAGGGCTCGATCGACAACCGCAATTTCCGCGGCACTTTGCTTCTGACTCCTCTGGATGCACTTCAAAACACGACTACGCTTCAGTACGGCAGGCAGGGCGGGGATTCCGGCGCGCTCAAGATCGTCCACGCCAACGTCAACTGTCCGCCGAGCCCCAGTTGCGCCGCCTCCGAGCTCTTTCCCCCGGGGGTGCCGACGGGCGGAGAGTATCCAGCGAAGCTCGCCTCCTATAACGGCGTCCTGAATTTCATCGCGATGGAGGGTAAGGAGCCGTTCTGGGATGTCTGGAACGACAGCGACGATGAGCACAACGCGCAACTCAGAGAAGCAGTGAACAGAACCACTTATGCGGTGACAGACGACCTCTCGATCAAGAACATCGTCGGCTACAACCAGGTGGTCTCGCGCGATCGGCTCGACCTCGACGGCAGCCCCTTTCAAATAGCGGCGGCTGGGGCGGCCGGTGGACCCAACGAGGAGGGCGAGCTCTACTCGACCGAGCAGTACTCCGAGGAGCTGCAGCTCGCGGGCACGGCGCTCACCAATCGGCTCAATTATCTCGCCGGCGCCTATTACCTGCGCGACAACGAAGGGGACAATGTACCTCTGAATATCGGCTGCGGCTCCATCGCTTTTCCCGTGACCCCTGAGAATCCGCAAGGGTGCGAGCTGCCCGGCGGTTTTCGCTACAACTTCGAGAACGACGAGGAATCACGCGCTTTGTTCGGACAAGTCACTTACGAATTCATCCACAATCTCAGGGTGACGGCGGGCTATCGCGAAACTTGGGAATCCATCGACTTTCGTTATGTGGATGATGGCAGCGTACCCGAGGATGCGCACCAATTGGCGGGGGTGCCTTTACCCCCGACACTTCGCGAGCAAGAGCCGAGCTGGACCCTGGGACTCGATTACCAGCTCACACCGCAAACCCTGCTATATATCGCACAGCGTGGAGGCTTTCGAGTGGGCGGCTTCAATGGCGGCAGCGTCATTCAGACAAGCACCGGTGCGACGAACATCGACTCATACAAACCGGAGTTCGCGCGCGACCTCGAGCTCGGCATCAAGTATGCCGCGCACCTGGGCCAGTTCCCGGTGCGCATCGACGCGGACGTGTACGAGCAAAGGGTTAGGGACGCCCAGCGGGTGATCTATTCGGGCATCGCATCCCTCACCGATAATGCCGCCAAGAGCCAGACCGATGGCTTCGAGTTGGAAGCGCTGATGGATCTCACCTCCTGGTTACAGGCGGGGCTCGACTACGCCTACACCGACGCGCGTTATACCGATGGAAGCACTCATTTCACGCAGGTCGACGCCATCACGGGCACGATCGAAAATCTTTCAGTTATCTTGGGACCCTACGGCGATGCAGCAAGAAACGCGGGCTCCGTCTATTTGCGCGTCGCCCATGATCTGGCGAACTCCATGGGCCAACTGGTGATGCGCCAGGACCTGTACTCGCAGAGCTACTTTTACTATTCGAACCTTGCCGCGAGCGTCAATGTCCCCCCCAACGGGATCGGACCGCTCGATCCCAACACCAAGATTGGCGGCTACACTCTTCTGAACGCCCGGATCGAGTGGAACAATATCGCGGGGTCGAGGCTCCACGCGGCGGCCTACGTGAGGAATATGCTGAATAAGCGGTATGAGATCGGAGGGGTGGGATTTGGCGCCGCCATCGGCGTAGATTCCGTGCTGCTGGGTACCCCGCGCATGGCGGCGCTGGAAGTCGGGATCAGGTTCTAGTATGTCCCGGGAGCTCAAGAAGGCACGGCTGTGGCCCATGGAGCGCCGCCCTGCTCGCGCAGCTCGTCCACCAGGCCCCACTCGAGCGCGGTGCGGGCGTCGATCCGACGACCGCTGAGCGCCCAGAGCAGCATCCGTCCCCGGCCGATGCGGCGGGCGATCGTCACGGTCCCGCCCGCCCCCGGCATCAGACCCATTGCAAGCTCCGGCAGCCAGAACCGCGCATCGGGCGCGGCGACGACGCGGCCGGCGGCGGCGGGAATCTCGATGCCGGCGCCGACGCAGGCGCCATGCAGGAATGCCGTGCTGCGCGCCGCAAGCAAGTACAGCAGGCGCGCCGGCGAGCGCAGGGTGCGAATCGCATGCGCCTGCACCAGGTCGGTGGATTCGCCGAATTCCGCCAGATCGCCGCCGGCGCAGAAATCGGGGCCCGCGGCGCGCAGATGCACGGCCGGCTGCGTGGGGTCATCGCACGCGCACGCCAGCTGCTCGACGAGCTCATCGCGCATGCGCGCATCGATGGCGTTACGGCGCGCCGGATGGTCGAGCGTGATCGTCAGCACCTCGCCCTGGCGCGCGCACAGCACGCGTGCGTGATCATCCGGCGAGGACATCGCACGCGGCGCACGCGCCGCGAGCCAATCGCGAAAGGCGCGACCGCCCAGCAGCGCGGAGTAGGCGAATGACTCCAGCAACAGTGCCGGCGCGACCGCCAGGCCGGCGCCGATGCGCAAGGTCTGCGCGAGCACGGACGCAGGCAATCCGAAGCCGCGCACCTGCCCGTCGAGGTGCTCGAGCAACCCATCGATATCGCCGGCGTGCACGGCAATCCAGCCGCGCACCGGCCGCGCAGCGGCTGTGAGGAGCAGGTCGAATTGCGCTTCATCGATGGGCGGCAGTGCGCCGCCACGATCGACGCCGATCACGATGGCGCTCGGTGCCAGCGCGCCGGGCGCGGCGCTGCCGGCCGGATCGACGATCACGACGGCCGGGGCGAGATCCGAGTTCTGCAGGTCGAATTGCCGGCTCCTCATCATGGGCAGCACCTCACGCCTCGCGGCGCATGAGCCGGCGCGGACCCGCTCAGCCCGGCGCTGAGATGCCGCGCGCAGCGCGGTCGCTGCCGTGAAGAGCCGCTGGTGCCTGCGCGATATTCGCATGGGCCGCAAGTCCTGACTGCACGCCGACGGGCAACCCGGTCGCGTGCCGCGCGGCGATGTAGCCAAACGTGAACGAGGGCCCGATGCTGCATCCGGCGCCCGGGTACACGCGCCCCATCACCGAGGCGGTCGATATTCCCGTCGCATACAGGCCGGGAATGACGGAGCCGTCCGCGCGCAGCACGCGCGCAAACTCGTCCGTGACCACCCCGCCATAAGTGCCGACGTCTCCCGGCACCACGGGCACCGCATAAAAGGGCGCTTCGGTTATGGCGCCGAGCGTCGCGGAGGGCTTGTGATAGGGGTCGCCCAGCCAGCGATCATAGGCGCGCACCCCGCGGCCGAAATCCTCGTCCTTACCCTTCTGCACGAAGCCGTTGAACCGATCGACGGTCGCGCGCAGCGTCTCGGGCCGCATTTTCAGTTGTGCGGCAAGCTCCTCGATCGTGCTGGCCTGGTGCAGATAGCCCTCGTCGTACCAGCGCTTGGGCTTGTCGCGGCCCGGCATGCTGCCCGCGAGCATGTACCGATCCAGATACTGGCTGTCGAGAATGGCCCAGCTCGGCACCGCGGGCACGGTCTTGTGGCGCTCGAGCATCGCCTTGCAGTAGGCCATGTAGGAGCCGCCCTCGTTCATGTACCGGACCCCGCTTTGATCGACCAGGATGGCATGCGGCTTCGCCGTCACGGACTGCGCCCCCGGCTTCAGCTCGCTGTTCTCGGCGCCCGGCGGGATGGTCTGTTGATTGCCGACGAACTCCTCCATCTGCGCGATGGCGGCGCCGCGGCGCATCATCTCCTCGATCATCTCACCCTGATCGGTGCGGATGGCCATGCTCCACTGGCTTCGGGTGCCGGGCTGATACTTGTCGCGCAGGGCCTGGTTGTGGGAGAAACCGCCCGCATTCACCAGCACGCCGAGACGCGCGCCCACGCGCCAGGGGCGCCCATCCTTGACCGTCAGCACGCCCTTGACGGCCCCGTCCTCGACGATGAGCTCGCTCACCGGCGACTCGGTGCGGATCTCTGCGCCGCTCTTCAGCGCCGCCTGCAGCATCCGCCCCTGCAACGCGGCGCCGGCAGTGACCAGCCGCCGGCCGCTGAGCTTGGCGCCGACGGCGCGCAATCCGATCTTGGCCGCCAGGAGCTTGGTCTTCCAGGACAGTTTGATCGTCTGCAGCTTCATCACGTCCTCGAGCATCCCCGGCAGCAGCAGGAAATTCGGCCGCAGCTTCGATTTCCAGGGGCCGAGCTCATTCGCATCGAACAGCTCCGCCACGACCGTGCGGCCCGGCACCGAGCCCCCCGGCAGCTCATCGTAGTAGTCCGGCCAGTACGAGGCGCGCGTCAGCTTGACGCCCTGGCTCACCAGGAATTCGATCATGCGCGGGGCCTCGATCACGTAGCTGCGCCGCCGCGCCGGCGTGGCGCCCGGCGCGTCGCTCGCGTCCCCGATCAGCGCATCGAGGTAGGCGAGAGCTCTGTCGCTGCTGTCCTCGACCCCATCGCGCCGCATGAACGGGTTGTTCGGGATCCACATGACGCCGCCGGCGCGCGCCGTGGTTCCGCCGACCAGCTCGGTCTTCTCGAGGATCAGCACGCTCTTGCCGGCGCAGCGCATGACGAGACTTGCGCACATGGAGCCGCCGCCGCTTCCCACCACGACGAAGTCGTAGGTCTCATCGAGACGGCTCATACCCTCTCCCCGGCTGACGACAGCCCCGGCTCGCACAATTGGGTTCTCAATGCAACCCATGGTGCGCAAGTTGCCGTGTGCGGTCAACAGTGTTGTCGGCCTATACTAGCCGCAGGGCTGGGGGCATCGCAGCCCCTGAGGGGCACCGCATGCTCGAAGGGCGACACTATCAGAACGCGTACATCACGCGCGACATCGACCGGGCGGTCGAGAGCTTCCGCAACCGCGCAGGCGTGCGCGATGCGCGGGTGTTCGAGGCCGCGGTGGAGGTGCAGACCCCTGCCGGTCGCGGCATGGCGGTCTCGAAGCTCGCCTTCATCTGGATCGACGACCTGCAGTACGAGCTCATCGAGCCGGTGCGGGGATTGGTCGACATCTATCGCGATGCGCTGCCCGCCGATGATTCGCTCAAGTTTCACCACATCTGCATGCGCGTCGGCGACTGGCATGACTTCCGCGCCCGGGTCGAGGCGCGGCGCTCGCCCGTGGTGCTCGAGGGCGGCAGCGAGCAGCTGCGCTTTCTGTACATCGATGCGCGCGACTTTTTGGGCCACTATCTGGAATACACCTGGATGACGCCCGAGCGATGGACGCAGCTCGGCGGGCGATAGCTCTGTGCGCAATTTTCCGCTGATGTGCGGGCTGGAGTGAACCAAGGCGGCGTACATCGTTTTCCTGCGTGAATTCCCGTTGCACGACCCCGCGGAATATGCGAAATATCAGCGGCTCGGCCAGCAGAACAGCGGCGCTTGAAAGCGGCCACCTGGCGCACGATGATAGTCCAAGGCACCTGAAGCGAGGACCCATGACGACCCCGAGTCACAAGCTACTGCTGTTCCTGAAGCGGCGGCCCGGCATGTCGCTGCAGGAGTTTCGCGATTATTACGAGAACGTGCATCGCAAGCTGGCCGAGAAGTATGCGTCCGGCATACGCCGCTATGTCAGGCGCTATGTACAGCCTTTGTCCAACCCGCGCACCGGCCCGATCGAGGAAATGGAGTTCGATGTGATCACCGAGCTGTGGTTCGACGATCGCGCCGTGTTCGACAAGGTCGCCGAGCTCACCTCCGGCGGGGTGCTGCCGCCGGAGATCGAGGAGGACGAGAAACGTCTGTTCGACCGCACCAAGAGCCGCTCGGCGACGGTCGTGGAATGCGACTCGGAGCTTGCCGCCCCATGAGCGCCGCCTCGACCCCGGCCGCATCGCGAGTCGCCGTCGTCACCGGCGGACTCGGCGCGCTCGGCAAGGCGGTCGTCGAGGGCTTCATCGCCGCCGGATACCGCGTGGCGGTCATCGACCGGCTCCCGGCGGATGCCCCGGCCGCCGCCGCCTCGCGCACCAATCCCGGCGTGCTGCTGCTCGCCGGCGTCGATCTGGGCGATGCGACGGCCGCGCAGGAAGCCATGCGCGCCGCGGCGGCGCATTTCGGCGGCATCGATGCCCTCATCAACGTCGCCGGCGCGTTCCGCTGGCAGCTCCTGTCGGAAGGCGATCTCGCGATCTGGCACGGCATGTTCGCTGCGAACCTTCTGTCGGCCGCGAGCGCCTGCCGGGCGGCCATCCCGTACCTGCGGCAGCGCGCCTCGGGCCGCATCGTCAACATCGGAGCCGGTGCGGCGGCCGCACGCGCGGCCGCCGGCATGGGCGCGTATGCGGCGTCGAAGGCGGGCGTGCACAAGTTGACCGAGAGTCTGGCCGACGAATTGAAGAGCCACGGGATCACGGTCAACGCGGTACTGCCGGGGACGATCGACACGCCTCAAAACCGAGCCGATATGCCCGACGCCGACCGCTCGCGCTGGGTGACGCCGCGGGAGGTCGCGAGCGTCATTCTGTTTCTCGCCTCGGACGCGGCTCAGGCCGTCACCGGCGCCCTGGTGCCGGTGAATGGCCGGGGCTAGGGCCGACTCTCACGACCGGGCTCTGCTGCGATCAGGCTCACGACGAATAGCGCCCGCCATTGACGCTCAGCGTATGACCGGTGATGTAGCCGGCGTCCTCCGAAGCGAGGAAAGCGCAGGCCGCCGCGATGTCCTCGGGACGCCCCGGGCGCTTCATCGGCGAGGCGGCGGCAGTCTTGTCGATGCCGCCCGCGGGCATGAGCGCATCGCTCGCCCGCAGCATAGGCGTGTCGATGAAGCCGGGCGGCACGTTGTTGGCGGTGATGCCCTGCGCGGCAAACTCCTGCGCCAGGGACTTGGTGAAGGCGACGACCCCGCCCTTGGAAGAGGCGTAGTGAGCCATGCGCTGCGCCCCGGTCTGGGCGCTCGATGAGGAGATATTGATGATCCGGCCCCAGCCGGCCGCCAGCATGTCGGGCAGCACGGCCTGCGTCACCAGGAACATGCTCTTGAGATTGACCGCGAGCATGCGGTCCCAGGCCTCCTCGGTGAGCTCGAGAAACGGCACGAAGCCGGTCATGCCGGCGTTGTTGACGAGGATCGTCACCGCGCCGAGCTCGGCATGCGCCCGCTGCACCCCGGCCGCGACCTGCCCGCGCGAGGATACGTCGACTCGAGCGGCGATGGCCCGCCCCCCCGCGGCGCGGATGTCGTCCGCCGCGCGCTGCGCGCCGGCCTCGTTGATATCGAAGAGCGCCACGGCGGCGCCCTCGCGCGCAAGACGCGTGGCGGTCGCAAGACCGATCCCCGAGGCAGCGCCCGTGACAATGGCGTTCTTACCGGCTAGAGACATTCGTTCAACCTCCATCGACCCGCTGGCATGCGCTGCAAATTACGCCAAAAGGCCCGGCGCGGCAAGACACAAGACAACAGTGTCGTTGATCAAGCGAGGCGCCGTGCCGCCAGCTCACGCAGCGCCGCCGTCTTCACCTTGTTGGAGCCGGTGAGCGCGACCTCCGACTCGGCGAGAAAGACCACGCGGCGCGGCACCTTGTAGCTGGAGAGACTGCGGGCGGCGAACGCGCGGATCGAGGCCTCGTCGAGCCCGGCGCCGGCTTCGGTCACGATGCAGGCGACCACCAGCTCGCCCAGGGTGTCGTGCGGCACGCCCACGGTCGCCGCGATCTTCACCCCCGGACACATCGCCAGGACCGCGTCGATCTCGTGCGGCGAGACGTTGGCGCCGCCGGTCTTGATGATGTCGTTCAAGCGTCCGTGCCAGTGCAAGCGGCCCTGGTCGTCGACGAATCCGCCATCGCCGGTGTGGAAAAAGCCCTCCTCGTCGAAGACGTTCTCCGGCGGCACGCGCAGATAACCGAGCATCAGCGTCGGGCCCTTGACCGCGATCTCGCCGCTCTGACCGCGCGGCAATACCGCGCCGGTGAGGGGATCGACGATGCGGATGGTGTTGCCGGGACACGGCAAGCCGTGATTGCCCTGGTACAGCTCCGGCGCGGTTTGCGACGGAAAGATGGTGTTGATCGACAAGGTCTCGGTGCTGCCGTAGGCCGACAGCGGCTCGTTCCAGTCCGTCTTGACGGTGGGATGGGCGCGCAGCGGCGAGCACAGAGGCACGTAATGGAGCGCGCTCAGATCGGCGCTCGGATAGAACGGATCCTCCACCAGCCGCGCCCATTGATGCGGCCAGGCGAGCAGCTTGCTGACGCGCTCCTCCTGCATCAGGCGCAGCGCCTCGCCGGCGACGAACAGCCGCTGCAGCACGAGGCACCCGCCGGCCGCAAAGGTGGCGCCGACCGCCATGGCGAAGTTGCCGACCCAGAAAAAGCCGTTCGCGGTCCAGGTGCGCACGTCCGGATCCAGGCCGAACACCCGCCGCCAGCGCCAGCACTGGATCGCGGCCGCGCGATGCATGTGCAATATGGCCTTGGGCCTCGCGGTCGAACCCGACGAGAAGAAGATCAGCGCGCGATCGGTGGGCGCGATCTCGCTGCAGATCGCCTCGACCAGCGATGCCGCCGCCAGGCGATCGGGGCGCAGAAAATCCGACCATGACTCGATCGCCCCGCCGGCGCCGCCCGCATCGTCGATGCACACCACGCGGCGCAGGAACGGCAGACCGTTCGAGCGGATCTCATCGGCTGCCGTGCCGATCTGCGGGCACAGAGCGAGCAGCTCGGCCGCGACATCGCGCTTGACGATGTGGCGCTCGAAGATCAGCAGGGACACATCTCCCATGCGCAGCTGATACTCGAGCTCCGCAGGCGTGGCAAAGGTGCTCATCACCACCACCGTGCCGCCCGCGAGCGCGATGCCAAACAAGGCGCTCACCCACTCGGGACGGTTGGTCACCATCAGCCCGACGCGCGTCTCCTTGGTCACACCGCGCGCGAGCAGCGCCTGGGCCACGGCAAGCGCCTCGTCCCACACCTGCGCATAGCTGCGCCTGATCACCGGGCCGCCGGCCGGATGGAACACCAGCGCCTCGCGCCGCCCGTGGCGCGCGCAGACCTCGCGCAGGAAGCCGCCGAGGGTGAGCGCGCCGAGCGGCTCATCGGCCAGCGGCGGGCCCTTGCTGGTGGAGTCGATCGGCTCATCCTCGGTCATGACCGCCGGCCCTGCAACTCTGACATGACACCCCGTCCTTGACGCTTCGTTGACGACAGTGTACGACGTTGGCACAGGCCCGGCGCCTGTGCCAAGCTCTCACGCACACACCTGCCACATGAGTGATGACGATGACCATCGATGAACTGCTGGCGCGGGAGAGCATCCGCCGAACCATGGCGGCTTACACGATGGCCGGCGACCGGCTGAAGGTGGAGGATTTCATCGCGGTTTTCACCGAGGATGCCATCTTCGAATCCGAGGGTGTCGCAGCGCAGGATCTGTTTCGCTACGAAGGCCGGGCCGCGATCCGCGACTGGCTGGCCGGCTGGAGCTCGCGCGCGGCCGCCCGCCCCCCGTCGCTGAAGCGGCCTACCTTCATCCGCCACCACCTATCGACCTGCCAGATCGAGCTCACC
>Ga0335073_10005323_pt1 | contig 18072 bp, 15 predicted proteins | sample Lox_Sample_22_FD_207093 | JGI IMG/M metagenome (GOLD analysis project Ga0335073, IMG submission 207093) | Soil microbial communities from Loxahatchee National Wildlife Refuge, Florida, United States - Lox_Sample_2.2 | ecosystem: Environmental > Terrestrial > Soil > Wetlands | place: USA...
GTAGAAGCTGCCGGTACCGAAAACGAGGAAATACACGATGAGCAGAATCAATAGGGACGTCCCGACCTGCTGCGAGGACAAAGGCGAGGCGGCATCTGCGGTGCGCAGCACGCCGTAGACAACCCAGGGTTGGCGCCCCACTTCGGTAGTGATCCAACCCGCGAGCAGGGCGATGAGACCCGACGGGCCCATGGCCAGCGCAAAGTATTGAAACCAGCGCGTGTCATGGAGCCTGTTGCGCAGGCGCAGCGCCAGTCCGAGCACGCCGAGCAGCAGCATGAGCAGCCCCATGCCGACCATCAGCCGGAAGCTCCAGAATACGATGGTCGAATTGGGACGGTCCTGGGGCGCGAACTCCTTCAGGCCCGGGATCTCGCCTCTCCAGCTGCGCGTCAGGATCACGCTGCCGAGATGGGGGATGGACAAGGCGTATTTGGTTCGCTCCGCGTGCATGTCCGGCCAGCCAACCAGATTCAGTGACGTCCCCCCGCGCTCCCTCTCCCACAGGCCTTCGATAGCAGCGATCTTTGCCGGTTGGTATTGCAGCGTATTGAGGCCGTGTGAGTCGCCGGCGATTATCTGGATGGGTGTCGCCACGAGGATCATGCCGATTGCCATCGAGAATGAGGTGGTGGTGGTGGGGCCGTTCCGGGCATTGAGCAGATGCCATGCGGCGCAGCCCGCTACGATGGTCGCCGCCACCAGGAAGGCCGCCAGCGACATGTGCACCAGGCGGAAGGGGAATGAAGGATTGAAGATGATCCTCAGCCAGTCGAGCGGCACGACTCGGCCATCGACGATCGCAAAACCCTGCGGGGTCTGCATCCAGCTGTTCGAAGCCAGAATCCAAAACGTCGAGAACAGCGTGCCGAGCGCGACCATGAGCGTGGCAAGAAAATGCAGCCGGGCACCGACCCGCTGCCAGCCGAAGAGCATGATCCCGAGGAAACCAGCCTCGAGAAAAAACGCCGTCAGTACCTCGTAGGTGAGCAGCGGTCCGTTGACCGAGCCCGCGATTCGCGAGAAACCGGCCCAGTTGGCGCCGAATTCGTAGCTCATCACGACGCCCGAAACCACCCCCATGCCAAAACCGATCGCGAATATCTTCGACCAGAAGAGGAACAGCTGCCGATAGACCCCCTCGCCGGTTCGCAGCCAAAGGGCCTCGAGCACCGCAAGGTAGCTCGCAAGCCCGATGCTGATCGCGGGAAAGATGATGTGAGCCGAGATCGTGAACGCGAACTGTAGCCGCGCGAGTAGCAGCGCATCGCTCGTCTCGGGCATCAGAGTCGTACTCCAAAATCCGGGTCGGTAACGGACCACATCCCGAGTCGATTAGCGCCCCTTACGCCACCCTAGTAGGCCACGAGCGCAGCGAGGAATCTCTTGGACGATGGTATCGGGCAGATTCCCGCACCGGGCAATCGTACGGCTCGCCCTTTGGGACCGATCTGAATGGCGGGTGGACAGATCGAGTTTAAGCAAGGAACCACATGGCGTCGCAGAGCCCGCTTCCCCCCAATCGCTCGAGCGACCGCGTGCTCCCGTAACCCAGTCAGCCAGGATTACGGGAACACGACGGACCGCGTCGAATGACCTCAGGGCGAGATGCGCGTCGCGGCAGCGGTGCCGACTACCTCCTGGAACATCGTGCCGTCAAGCTGGTAGAACTTCGTGTCGTTGTTGCCGGTATACGAGTTGCCGTCGCGGGACAGCTCATCGGTCTCAGTCTCCACGAAATGGCCGAAGAGAACTCCGTTCGAATACAGCCAACCGACGTGGTAGCGGAACACCCGGTTGTCGTCGAGCGCTTTCCAGGACCCCAGGCAGAGGTTGCCGCCCAGGACCGGAAAATCGATGTTCTCCCATTCCGTGCCGTCGCTATGCCACTGGATAAAGGCCTCGCCATACACAGCTCCGCCACTGGCGTAAGTCGCCTGCCAGGTGCCCACGATTCTCTGGGCCGCGCTGCCCAGGAAATTCGCCTCCAGCGGCGTATGTAAGGACATGGTGGGTGACTGATGCGATGCGCCTTGCCCGGAGGCCGCCGCCAGGTCCGCGCAGGACGCGCTCGCCTGGGATGAGAATAGCGCCGCGAGAACCCCGGTGCACAAGATCGCCCCGATGCCGTGAAGCGCTGTCTTACTCGATCCCTTGGATGCTGCCTTCATTGTCATGATCGATTCTCCTGTTGTATGAGTTTGATGAGGGCACGAGTCCCCGAGCCCGGGAGGCTCAAGTGGCCCCGTTTATTCCCCTGCCTTGAGTAAGAGTGGCGTTGGCGCAATTCGAGTACCGTTATTTGTTGGTTGGCCGTATCGACGGCCGTGCCCGCGGGCCCGCGGTGCAAGCGGCCATGAACGCCCCGGCCTCCGACTATCCCGGAGAGTCGGGATGGGCCCCGAACTGAACTGAACTGAACTAAACTAAGCAACGACGGCTCAACCGGAGGCGGGGCGCTGCCAGGCAGCATTCTGGCGGCGGCGAAGAGCGGATAATATCCAGCTCCAAAAGACTGGTCGGTAATCCGAGCATGAGCGCCGCCGTGGCAGTTCAAAGCGACGCCACCTGCTCGGCTCGTGTCACCGCGAAAAAACGTGGCACTGCGTGTTTGGGTTAGCGAAAGGTCTCTGCTGCATTGGCTGTAACAGCAATATCTCTCTCTCCCGGGAGCCTCATTCGTAACATGCTCCTCGCAGCATCGCTCCTGAGCGTTGGTGCGACGGCGGCGTGGGGGGAGGAGGGTGCATCGGCGGAGGACCTCGCGCGCATGTCGCTTGATCAACTGGCGAACGTACAGGTCACCTCCGTTTCCAAAGCGCCTGAGCCGCTGAGCGCGGCGCCGGCTGCGATCTATGTAATTACGCACGATGCGATCATGCGGTCGGGGGCAAGCAGCCTGCCCGAGGCGCTACGGCTCGCACCGAACCTGCAGGTGGTCCGGGTTTCCTCGACGACCTACGAGATCACCGCGCGAGGTTTCGGAGGAAACCTGCCGGATCAGAATTTTCCGAACAAGCTGCTCATGCTCATCGACGGCCGCAGTGTCTACTCGCCGTTGTTTTCGGGCATCTATCTTGATGCCCAGGATGTGTTGCTGGAGGATGTCGATCGGATCGAGGTGATCAGTGGTCCGGGCGCAACGCTCTGGGGCGCGAACGCGATGAATGGCGTCATCAACGTGATCACGCGGCCCTCGTACCTCACGAGCGGTGCTCTTCTCAGCGCGGGTGTGGGTAACCAGCAGCAGAATATCGAATCCCGCTACGGAGGTAAGATCGATACAGAGACCTCCTATCGCGTCTATGGGCTCGCTTTCGAGCGCGACGCGCTGCAGACGCCGCAGGGCGCCAGCGCGGACGATGCCTGGTGGAAGGCGCAAGGGGGATTTCGCATCGATTACTCCGGCGCCGCGGCCAACCTCACGGTGCAGGGCGATGCGTACCATGCGCTCGAGGACCAGGTTGCCGCTCCAGGGCTGGTTGTGTCGGGCGCGAACTTGCTCGGTCGCTGGCAGTACCATACCAAACGCTCTGAGTTTCAGATCCAGGCCTACTACGACCAGAGCGAGCGGCTGGGGGATGCGAGTGGGGGCGGCGGGTGGGTGCTGCACACCTATGATATCGAGCTGCAGCAGACGCTGAGCCTGCCGGCGAATCGTCTGGTGTGGGGGGGCGGTGAGCGTCTGAATAGCTATGACATTACCGATGAGATCGGCAGCGCGACCAGCCTGCTCTTCTCCCCGCAGCACCGTGACCTCACACTCTCGAACCTCTTCGTCCAGGACACTTTGGCTCTCAGCCACGCATTGAGCTTCACGGCCGGTATCAAGCTCGAGGACGATCCTTACGCGGGTTGGGCGGTTCAACCGGATGCACGCTTGTCATGGGCGTTGAGCAGCACCGGGCAGCTCTGGGCGGCCGCATCCCGGGCGGTGCGCTCGCCGACGCCCTTCGATGAGGATGTCATCGAGAAACTTGGAGCCGAGGTCTTTCTCACCGGCAACCGCGACTTTCATCCCGAGCGGGTCAACACCTACGAGGTCGGCTATCGCGCGCAGCCGGCGACTTTCGTGACTCTCTCTGCCTCGATCTTCTATAACCGCTATGACGATCTGCGCACGATCAATACCGCGGCCGCGAGCGGCTTCCTGCCGCTTTACTGGGGCAATGCCATGCTCGGGGACACCTATGGCGCGGAGCTGTGGGCTGACATTCAGATCACGGACTGGTGGCGCCTATCGCCGGGATTTCGCTCGCTGCATGAGCAACTGAGGCTCGAGCCGGGAGCCCTGTCGTCCCTGGGCATTGCGCAAGCCGGCGATGACCCGAGCGCTCAGGGCGAGCTCACTTCCTCGATGGACCTCAATTCCCGGCTCACTTTCGATGCCAGCGCGCGCTACGTGAATCCGCTGCCGGATCCGGCGCTGCCGGGATATTACGAAATGAATGCACGGCTCGCCTGGCGCGCGCGGCCCACTCTGGAGCTGGCGCTCGCGGGCGAGAATCTGCTGCACGCCCGTCATCTCGAGTATGCCGCGAGCGCCGGAGGAGAGGCCATTCCGCGCAGCTTGATCCTGCAGGCACGCTGGTATCCGTGAGCACGAACCGCAAATGCCGCGCGCTCCGCCTGGCAGTTGCGCAGCAATGGCTGCTCGCGATCCTCCTGCTTGCCTGCGCGATCGATGCCAGGATCACCGCAGCCGCCGAGGAGGCGTATTCGGAAGATGCCGTCAAGGCCGCATTCCTCTATCGCTTTGCCGGTTACGTGACCTGGCCGCCCCAGGCGCTTCATGCACCCTTCAGCATTGCGGTGCTCGATGACGACGCCGTGGCCGCGGAGCTCGAGCACGCCCTGGCCGGACGCACGATCAACGAGCTGCCTGCACAGGTGCGCCGCATCCGCAACGTGCATGCGCTGGGCGATGCCCAAGTGCTCTACATCGGCCCCGGATTGTCCACTGCGCAGCTGCAGGCAGTGCTGGACGAAGTTGCGGGTCGGCCGATACTGGTGGTGACCGACACGCCGGACGGACTGAATGCCGGCAGCATCGTCAACTTCATGCTGGTGGATCGGCGCGTGCGCTTCGAGGTCTCGCTACCGGCCGCGGAGCGGGCGGGTTTGAAGATCGGCTCGGGCTTACTCTCGGTGGCGGCGCGGGTGCAGGGCCATTACCGAGGGTCGGATACCTCTTGCGTTCCGGCCCGCGACCCGCAAACGGAAAAGCGTTGCATCGTGCGTGTGGCTGCGCTGTAACGATCAGGGACGCGCAACAAAGCTCGTGAATCTCGGATTCATCAACCGCGCCTTGCCCCGTCTGCGTCGTCTCGGGGTGTATCCCGAACGTGGCTCAGTGCGCGCGAAACTCCTGCGGCTCGTCCTGTCGACCACTGCCTTCTCGCTGCTCATAGCCGGGACGCTCCTGCTCGCGAGGGATCTCACGGTCTATCGACACTCCTGGGTGTCGGACCTGGCGAGCGAAGCGGATGTCCTGGCGCTCTCGATCGCCCCGACGCTCGCCTTCGACGACCGGGCTGCGGCCGAGCGCAACCTGCGCGCCCTGCGGATGCGGCCGCGGGTACTCGGCGGGGCAATCTACGATGCCAAGGGTCGACTCTATGCGCAGTACAGTCGTCTCGGGGCGCGCCCGCCATCCAGTGTTCCGACTACGCTGTTCGCACACGGCAACGGAAGTTACTCCGTCACCTCCGGAGAACGGATCGAGCTCTTCGCTCCGGTGCATCAGAATGGGGAATACCTCGGGACGGTCTATCTGCAGGCGCGCTACGACCTGGGAGGGCGCGTACTGGACTACCTGAGCATTTTCGCAATGGTGATGCTCGCGGGCCTCACCTTCGCATACATCCTGTCGGACCGTCTGCAGCGCTCCATCACCACTCCTCTCGATGCCATGGCGGGCGTCGCACGTCGTATCGTGCAGCAGCGCGATTACTCGCTGCGCGCGCCGCAGACGACCGAAGATGAGATCGGGGTGGTCGTGGCGGCCTTCAACAAGATGCTCGACGAAGTGCAGGCCAGTGCCCGCAAGCTGGACGAGGCGGATCGTCGCAAGGATGAGTTCCTGGCGACCCTGGCGCACGAATTGCGCAATCCTCTGGCGCCGATTCGCTACGCAGCCAGCATCCTCGACCAGGAGCGCGCGCACGAGCAGCAGAAAAAGTGGGCGCGCGGGATCATCGCGCGGCAGGTGCAGCGCATGGCGCTGCTGCTCGATGACCTCATCGATGTCTCGCGAATCACGCGCGGACGGCTGGAGCTCAAGACCGAATGCATCGACCTGGCCGACACCATTGCGGCGGCGGTCGAGACCGCCCGTCCCCTCATCGAGGCGAAGGAGCATACCCTGGAGGTGCGCCTGCCGCGCCACCCGGTTCGGCTGAAGGCAGATGCGTTGCGTCTGTCGCAGGCGGTCTCGAACGTGCTCACCAACGCGGCGAAGTACACCAACGCCAAGGGGAGGATTGTCCTCACGGCGACGCTGGGGCCCGAGGAGCTCACCATCACTGTCAGCGATACCGGCATCGGCCTGAGCGCGCAGGCGATCCCGAAGCTCTTCGAGATGTTCACCCAGGTCGATCCTGAGCGGGCCGAGGGGGGGCTCGGGATCGGTCTGGCGCTGGTCAAGGGGCTCGTGAGCCTGCACGGCGGGAGTGTCGATGCCGCAAGTCCCGGCCTGGGCCAGGGAAGCACGTTCACCCTGCACCTGCCGCGCTCGCTCGTGCTGGAGGAGCGCAGCGGCGCGGAACGCGAGGAGCCTGCGGAGGGCCCGGCTGAGAGCGCGAGCCTTGCCATACTCGTGGCGGATGACAACCGCGACGTGGCGGATACTCTGGCCGAGATACTGCGTATTTCGGGTAAGGTGGTGCACGTCGCATATTCCGGGCTCGAGGTGTTGCAGATTGGCGCTCGCGAGCGACCGAGCATCGTCATCCTCGATATCGGCATGCCGGGAATGAACGGCTATGAAACCGCCACGCGCATCAGGAAGCAAAGCTGGGGAAAGAGTGCGCTGCTCCTCGCGGTGACCGGCTGGGGCCAGGTCCAGGATCGAGACAAGGCAGCGGCCGCAGGCTTCGATCACCATCTCACCAAGCCGGCGGATCCGCAGCAAATCGAGCAACTCATTGCGCAATTTGTAAGCGGCCGGACCGCTGAGGAGGCGCGCTCGGGAGATTGCCAGCAGGGATAGGGGAGAAGGTGGTCGCGGAAAATCGGCCGCGCACCGCCGCAGCTCACTTGCTGCGCGCGCCTTGTTTCTTGCGCGGAATATGCGCGCCGGACTTTCTTGCTTCCGATAGCCCGATCGCGATTGCCTGCTTGCGGCTCTTGACCGTCTTTCCAGAACGGCCGCTGCGGAGCTTGCCCCGCTTCATCTCGTGCATCGCGCGCTCGACCTTGCGGTTCCCGCTTTTCTGTCTGGTGGCCATGGCTTGAACCCTCATGCGGCTTGCGACCGGGATTGAAGTTGCTGTTTGCGGGCACGGAGCTGATCCCCCAGGGCCTGCAGATCCATGGCGGATTTCCTGGCCGCCGCGAACATTCCGCCTGGTTTTTCTTCCTCCTTGACGTGATGCTTGATCATCTCCGACAGGACGGTCACTTTCGCGTCAAAGTAATCGTCGGTTGGCGACATGTCCTGAATCTGCTCGATGAGCTTCTTGGCGCCATCATGCTCGACGATGGCCTCATGATGGATGTCCTTGTCGGCGGTCGCCTGCAGAAAAGCCGGATAGAAGATCTCTTCCTCGATCGTCGTGTGGACGATGAGTGCCTCGCAGATCCTGGACGTCAGCTGCCCTTTCCTGGAAGCGCCTTTCGACTTCTGAAACTGGGCAAACCATTCCTCCACCTGTCGGTGATCGGCTTTGAGGAGTGATATTGCATCGGAGGATGAGGTTCTCTTGCGGGTGCTCGCCATGACGGGTCCTCGAGGTTAAGAGTAGAGCCGAGCGTGAATTCGCGCCGCGCCAAGACCTATCGGAGTAGCCCGTCATGAAATGTGAGAATTGGCCGCTTTTTCTCCGTACGCGCTCGTCGGCGCTTAACGCACAGGCATGCGAGCGCGCGTAGTCGGTGATGGCGGAGGGGCGGTCCTACTCGCAATGCGACGGTCCTCCGACGCCGGAGCTGGTTTCATTGCCGCAAGATGTCTCGTGCGGCGAGTGCCGTCCAATCTACGATTTTGAGGAGCTAATCATCATGGCCAATAAGAGCGATCAGCGCGGCGGCTCGGGAAACTTCGCCAACGACCCGGATAAGGCAAGCGAGGCCGGTCGCAAAGGCGGACAGCGGTCACACCAGGGCTCGGGACAGTCGGACAAGTCCGAACAGGGCGGCTCCGGCGGTTCCGGCGGCCAGCAGCGGGGTGGCTCAGGGAATTTCGCAAACGATCCGGACAAGGCGAGCGAAGCGGGTCGGAAGGGCGGCGAGCATTCCCACGGCGGGCGCTAACAGAACCCTCGGCGGAGGGCGCATTGGGGGCCCTCCGCCGGGTGGACGTTCAGCGTCCCTTTCCCTCGTCGGCGCGGCGCTGACACCCACGTCGTGACGGGCGAAGCGGCCGCAGTGAATTTCATTGCACCGATCCCCGGACCGGCCCGGCGGGATGGCAGCTTTGCATAGAGTGCCAGACATCAACGTCGCCGGCCCCGGTCGGGCGGCATCGCGACAACGCGGTGGAACTGGCTTTCCTGGTCTTCACCGGGCCTTCGCTTCATCAGCAGTTTGACCAATGACGGTGTACTTATTGGTCAACCAGAACACATCGAAAGGTCGTACCTGCGCCTGAAAGGCGAACGCTTTCACTGCGGGATCTGCCTGGGCGACTTGCTGCGCCTGCTCGAGTGACTCGGCTTCAAACACGACGAGGGCGACGTTGTCCCAGTAATCACCTCCCATGGCGCCGGCCAACAGAGCATGCCCGGCTTTGAGCTGCTGTTCCCAATACTGGCTATGGCCGTCCAGAGCCTGATCAACCGTCGGGTCGGAGGGCCACTTGCCGGTGGTTTTCCACTTGAGGTAGATATCGGTCCTCAGTCTCAGCAGCACCACGTACGCGGAGACCTTGTGGGGATTGGCGCGGCCGAAAGTCTGACTCGCGGGAGCCGGGCTGTCTCCCACGGCTGTGCCCAGGAAGCCCATAGTGGCAAGTGCGAACGCCCATGCTGATTTCGGCATAGCTCCCCCGTTTACATCCGTAACAGACGCTGCGTTTGCGCCAGGAGGCTACTCCGCGTCAAACACAATTGGAATTCCGGCCCAAATAAAGCAGCGCTCCGCCAAGTCAGGAGCCGTCTGCTGATGAGCTGAGTGGCTATACACGCTGGATGACCGGTCTTGGGTGCGCTCGTCCGCGGTCTAGCAGGCCGTTGAAAAGCGCTGATCGATGAACGTTGTCATGATCGAGCGATTCATTTTTGAGAGCTCTGGTGCTGGCCTGCGGGGTTGCGGCCGGGTTGGCCCTCGTTCTTTGAGCTCTCGTGGATCGATTCGGCAGATCGCATCGACACGTCCCCTATGTCGGTACCGGCTCGGGCAAGAGCTTCGCTACCCGCAGCAGGCTGTGGCAGCCGATCGTGAGCACTGTCATGAAGCCGGCACTGCGATAACCGCGCACCCGCATCTTGCGCATGGGCCGTCCGTCCTTGCCCCAGCCGAAGGCTTCTTCGATGCGCTTGCGGATGCGCTGGCTGGCTCGATAGCCGCCGTGGCGCGTGGTACGCGCATCGATCGCGGAGCCGCCGGGGCGGGCGATGTTCTGTGCCACGTGCGGAGTGACGCCCAGCGCGCGACACTTGGCCACGAACTCGCGGGTGTCATAGGCCTTGTCCGCCGCCAGCGTGCAGCCCGATCGCTGCACATGGCGTTTCATCAGCTCGATAGCGCTCTCGCGCTCGGCAAAGCCCGTCGCTTCGGTGAACTCCACATCGATGGGCAGACCCTGGCGATGCTCCATCAACACGTGCGCCATGTAATACAGCTTGGTCAGATGTCCTTTGCCCTTGCGAAAGAGCTTTGCCTGCGGCTCGTGCGGGGCGACGTGTGTCTCGTTCGTGCGCGGCTGGCCATGGAAGTCCACGTGCGGGTTGCGACCCGGGGGCGGGGGATCGTCCTTGCCGTCTCGCCGCCGCATACTCTTGACCGCCGACCACGCCTCAATGAGGGTGCCATCGACACTGAAGTGCTCCGAGGAGAGCAGCCCCTCCCGCCGTGCCCGCCGGCCGATGCGCCGCAGCAGCTTCCTCGCCACCCCGGCCTCAATCAGCCGGTCCCGGTTCTTGGTGAAGGTCGAGTGATCCCAGATCCGATCATCCATCGACAGACCCACGAACCAGCGAAACAGCAGGTTGTAGTCCAGCTGCTCACACAAGAGCCGCTCGGAGCGGATCGAGTACAGCACCTGCAGCACCAATGCTCGCACCAGACGCTCCGGGGCCACCGAGTCACGCCCGCCTTCAGCATAAACACGGTCGAAGTCCCGGCTCATCGAATCCAGCGCCTCATCCAGCAACGCTCGCACCCGACGCAACGGGTGCGTCGCCGGCACCCGTTGCTCCATCGAGACGTAGCTGAAGAGGCCGCCTTGATCCACATCCGCTCCGCGCATGCTGTCCTTCCATCGCCTAATCGCGTTGGTCGTACTGTGACGCATGCGTGGCAATTTTCAACAGCCTGCTAGAGGGGTTGGCGGACAAGTCGCGCGCACGAGGAAGCGACAGCAGCAGATCGTTATGCTTAGCGCGGCATGGCGCCTTCGAACTTGAGAATGAGCCCGTCGCGCCCTACGGCCCAGCCGTGGTGAGCGTCGGCGAAGGCTATGGTGTTGGCGCTGACTTCATTCATCCGACTCCAGTTCTTTCCGCCATCGATCGAGTAATCCATGCCGGTCGGCCCAACCGCAAACGCGGTGGGACCAGGTGTGCCGGGCACGATTGCGACGCACCAGCGGTATCCAGCAGGACGGAGACCGCTTTCTTTCCACGTCCTACCGCCGTCGTCGGAATAGGCCGAATTGCCTTTCACCAGCTGCGGGTGATCGTAGTCGCCGCCGACGAGCGCCAGACGATTGGCGTCCAGTACGGCGATCGAGAACACGCCCTGGTTCAGGCCTGTGACCAGCGGCGCCTCGGAAGCGGCCCAAGTGTTGCCGGCATCGGAGGAGTGGAACACGCGCGAGGCGTTCTCGGTCACGAACCATGCGTGCCAGCCTTCATTTTTTGCTTTCTTTTCCAAATAGGTCGCGATGCACGTGCCAGAGGCCGGCGAGCCTTCGCCGGCCTTGGCCGGAGGCATCGACTCCGGCCGCAGCAGTCTCCAGTGCGCACCGCCGTCGGAGGTCGTCAGTAGCTCGGACTTGCCGGCTACGGCATCGCCAACCACGATGCCGCGCGTCGCATCCCAGAAGGCCATGCAGTCAAGGAACGCTTTCGGATTGGGTTCGGTGTATTGCAAGGACCAGGTCTTGCCCGCATCCTTCGTTTTGTAAATCCGTGATTCATCCCCTTTGCCGATCGACAGCAGGTAAGCGGTCGTCGCGTCGACGGCGTAGACATTGCGGAAATCGAGTGTCTCGCCGCCCGGGACCGCTCCCGCCTGCCATGTCTCGCCTCGATCGGTAGTACGGACAAATGTCCCGGCTGTGCCGCTGGCCCAGGCTACGTTTGCATCGACGAGGCTCAAGCCGTGCAGAATTGCGGTAGTGTTCGACTTCTGCGGGCTCCACTGCCCGGACGCGGACGCGCCGGTTGGCGCTGCGAGAAGCAGCCATCCCGCGACTGCTACGGCCAGGAGGTTCATGCAGCGCAGCGCCCAAATGCAGCACTGGTAATAGCATTTGCCATTGCCGTCTCGCGTTGAATTCAGTCTTTGCTTGAGGCGCTGTGATGACGCTAGGCGCAAGGCTCCGACCTGTCAACGGACAAGGGCCAGACGGTGACGGGGTGCCCGTGCGGCAACTGTCCTCGTCGATGTCCGCGTGTGGGCGCAATCTTCGGAAGCACGCGCGCGCCGCGCAGGCCCACCTGCGCTAGTCAGCAATCCTCAGTACTTCCCTCTTGAACTTTGAGGCGCACTGGGCACTTTGCGCATCCAGGATCGCCTTCAAACGGGCCGCCTTATCCGCCAAGAGTTCACCCCGGGTCGGGTGGCTTGCCTCGTTGCGGGTGTCGACAGCGCAGTGCCCTTCGGCAATGAGCTTTGTCTGAGGCACATCGATGAAGCGCACATTTATGATGCTGCTCACCCAGTAGTGCGACCAGTCGGTGGGGAAGTAATTAAACGATTGCCCGTATGATTGAACGTCCAATAGAAAGTCAGCACCTTTCGCTGCCTGCGCCAGTTGCCTGATATCCGTGGTGTCGATCGGAATCGGTCCCACGGACGCGGCGACGAGGCCGTAGTGACTTTCGGCCGCGGTGAGCAGAGCGCGGTTGACTGTCGTTGCCGGGTCTTCGATCCCGTTCTCAGCGACTATGGTCTTGCCACTCTCTTCCATCGCCACTGCACCGAGCACCGCGAACATGGCCTTGCCGGCCGTGGCCGCGACGAACGCTGCTCGAGGTCGAGCCGTCAGTGCGACGGTCTTGCCCTGGAAATGGACCGACTCGTCAACGCCAGAGGTCTTCTGTGACACACAGCCACTCAGAGTGTAGAGAGCGATCGGACAGATCAGAAGCCGGGTAGCTGCACGCATTTTGCCCTCCGTTGGATGACGCGGATGCGGTCTTTTCAGTTGCGCCCTGATGCGCTTATCAGCTCGTGGGGGTGATCGGCTGCGTTCGACCCCCGCACGCAGTCTCGGCGCGACCCCCGGGGGGCTCGTCAGCGCGACTCATTGTAAGTCTTCTCACGTCGTTAATCGCGAGGCAACGTGCCGGCGTGCGGCGCAGCTGGCAGCCTCTCTGGTTGAGCGGCGAGCCGGGCGATCGGGGTCCCCGGTGCGCGTTAGCGGGACGATGTCCGGAAATGTCGGGCAGGTGGCCGAATCCAAGTGATCGGCTATAGAACAATGATTGCACTATGGGCCCATTGACTCTTCGGGAGGAGGCGACCCGTGACGCGCATAGTGAGCCTGCATGCGTTCGTGATTATGGTCCTCGTGTGCCTGAGCTCCGCTGCGCGCGCCGAGGAGTCGGCGGCTGCGGAGAAACATCCTTCGCGGAACCTGGCGATCCTGCTCTTCGATGGGGTGCAGATCATCGACTACACCGGTCCTTATGAAGTGTTCGGCCACGTGTACGCCTTCGATCAGCCGATCCCCTTCAACATTTATACGGTTGCCGAGCACGCCGGCGCCATCACCACCGCGATGGGCATGAGCGTCAACCCAAAATTCTCGATCGAAGATGCGCCCCGCCCGGATATCCTGATTGTCCCGGGGGGCGATGTGGATGCCCCACTCAATAGTCGCAAGGTCATGGAGTGGCTGACAGACACTTCCCGGCACGCCCAGATTGTGATGTCGGTCTGCAACGGCGCATTCATCCTTGCGAAGGCGGGACTCCTCGACGGCCTCGAAGCCACCACGACTGCCAACTTGACCGAACGGCTGAAGGCCGCAGCGCCGCACACGCGAGTGAACGCGAGTGTGAGATTCATCGACAGCGGGAAAATCATCACCACGGCCGGTCTCTCATCCGGCATTGACGGAAGTCTGCACGTGATCGAGCGACTCTATGGCCGGGGCACCGCCGAGTCGGCGGCGCTCGCAATGGAGTACAACTGGGATCCGAACTCGGCCTACGCGCGCGGAGCGCTGGCGGACAAGTATATCCCCAACCAGTTCAACATCGACTCAGTCGCGAGGAGCTGGGTACCGGTGAGTCGTGAGGGAGGAATCGACCACTGGCAGACTCAGTGGTCCGTGACCAGCAGCGTGTCGGCCTCGGACCTGCTGCAGCACGTCGAGGAGGCGTTCTCGCACAGCGAATATTTCCCGCGGGCGCCTCATGTCAGCTGGCAGAGGCTGAGCGAGACCCGGTCCCCGCAGGAGCTGCGAAGTGCGTGGCGCTTCAGCGACGAAGCCGGCACTCCGTGGGACGGCCGCGTCAGCGTGCAGCACGTCGGCGGACAAGCCGACGTCTATCTGGTCAGCGTGAGCGTCGGCAAAGTCCCAGCGGCGAAATGACGTGGCAATCCGCCAGCCCCGGCGCTCGATGCCCCGGGGATGCGCGCCGGTCCGCCTCTTGGTGCGCTGTGTACTTAGTACACAACGAAGGTGTACTATGTACACGTGAGCAGGGACCGTATCTTCGACGCTGCCAAGGCCGTGCTCGATCGCGAGGGCGTGCCGGGCCTGACCATCCGCAAGGTGGCTGACCATGCAGGCCTTTCGCCGATGGCAATGTACCGGCACTTCGCCGATAAGGACGCGCTGCTCAACGCGCTGATGGATGACGGCCTCGCTGCCTGGGAGAGCATCGCGCGATCCATCCGCGCCGCAGATCCGATCGAATGGCTGCACGCACTCGCGGAGGCGCTGCTGCAATTTGCGCTCACCGAGCCGCACCGCTTTGATGCGGCGTTTTTTCTGCCCGCGTCCCGAGCGCGCCGATATCCTGACGACTTCGTAGCAGGCCGCTCGCCAGTCGTGGCGATGGCCCTGGTTCGCATCGACCAGGCCAAAGCAGACGGCCGTCTGGGCGACAGGCCGGCGCTCGAGGTCGTGCTGGCGCTCTCCGCGTTGGCGCAGGGCCTCGTATCCATGTATCGCGCCAAGCGCTTCTCGAGCGAGAAACAGTTCCGGACACTGTACCGCGCGCAGATTCGCCGTTGCCTCGAAGGCTTTTGCAGGAAACCCGGAAGAACCAGATGAAAGTCGTGCTGGCAGCACTCCTGAGCGGAATCATGTTCTACCTGTCTCAGGGACTCGCCGATGTCTGGGCGCTGGCATGGTTCGCGCCGGCGCCGCTCCTGTGGCTGGCATACGGCGACACGCCACGTTGGCAGGTGCTGCTCGCGAGCCTCGCGGCGTTCGCCGCTGGGCAGATTTATCTGGTGCAGTGTTATTGGGGACGTATTCCGCCCTCGATCATCGCGCCCCTGGCCCTGGCTCTGTGCGTGGCCTTTGCGATTGCCGTGCTGTTCTCCGGCGAGTCGCTTCGTCGCGACTCACCCTGGGCCGCGCTCGTTGCCTTTCCCGCGTTCTGGACGGCCCTCGAGTACGGGATCGACCTGGTGTCGCCGCATGGGAGCTACGGGGCGCTCGGCTACGCGGAGGTCTCGTTCCCGGCGGGGATCCAGGTCGCGGCGCTCTTCGGCGTCCACGCCGTCACGTTCCTGCTCTGCCTCTGTGCCAATGCTGTGGCGCTATTGCTGCGGCGCCGGTGGACGGCGGGAGGCGCCGGGATTGCAGTGTGCGCGGCGGCACTCGTCCTCGGGCTTCTGCGGCTCGCAGTGCCCGGCGGTACGCGCGTGCCGGTGGCCGCGCTCTCTGACGTCGACACTCGCAACGTCGAGAGCCGCGAGCACACGCTCGCGTCCGAGGAGGCGGCCGCCGACAGCTACGCCTCCTACATCGGGCAGCTTGCCGGCGTACGCGTCGTCGCGATTCCCGAGGGAGCGATCGGTATGCGAGCGAGCGAGCAGCAGACTGTGCTGGCGCCGCTCGGAGCCGCTGCGAAGGCTCACCATGCGCTGGTCCTCGCGGGAACGTATACGCCCATGCCCGTGCAGAACCGCGCCTTTGCCTTCCTCCCCGACGGCGTAGTGGAGACTTACGCCAAGCGCCACCCGCTGCTGCCTTTCGAGACTGAGGTCCCGGGGCGCGAGCTGGGGCTACTGGGAGGCGGGTACGCGACGCAGATCTGCAAGGACATGGACTTTCCCCGCACCGTACGCGGAACCGCCGCGCACGGGGTGCGGCTCATGATCGTCCCGGCCGATGATTTCGGCCGCGATGGCTGGATACATGCCCGGATCGCAGTGATGCGGGGTGTCGAAAACGGCTTTGCGGTACTGCGCTCGGCGTTTGACGGGCTGGAGACGATCTCGGATGCGCAGGGACGTATCCTCGCGCAAGTCCCCACGGAGCGCGCCGGCATGGTGGCCGTGTCGGCAGAAGTGCCGCTCGGACCCGGGCCAACTCTCTATACGCGAATTGGCGATGTATTCCCGTGGCTGTGTGGCGCGCTGTGGCTGCTTCTGTGTGTGCGCCTGGTTGCGGGGCGAGTAGCGCAAGCGCGTGCATCGCTCCGTGCAAAGGAGCTACCGGTACATGACTCGCGGCCTTCGGTCGGCTGACAGCCGCGGTACCTGCGCAGGTCATTCATCCGCTCAGCGCATTTGTAATGCCGATGTGGTTTATCCGGGATCGTCATCTCAGGGCCTCGGTGTTTGATTCCATTTGCATGTCCATTCCGGCCCAGGTCGGCTTTTCATCAGGATAGACGTGAGTCATCCAGCCGAAGACCACGGGAATCCACAAACCGTGCGCCGCGATGCAGGCGTCCTCGGTTTGAATACTGCCCTGTGGTCCAAATTGCGCGCCCGGTCCGAACTGCTCACCGGGTGGCAAGGTGCGCGGGCCACCGCAAAAGTCCACATGACGGTGCCAGGTTGCGATACTCAGTGGAGCGACTCCATTCAGCTGCTCTGGCGTTGAATCACGGGGCGCGGTGTACATCACGCCGACGGCCTTCATGCCCTCGGGTGTGCGTCTGTAAAGGATCGATCCGGGCTGCCTGTAATCGACTTGCCGCTGCTCTCTTCGCGCGAAGCGGTAGTTGGTGTAATGGACCTCTTCGCCGATACGGCCGGTCGGATAAAACGGCTTGTAGCCATCGTGCAGCGCCACGTTTACATCCGCGTAACGCGCCAGCACTTCACGTGCAGCGGCCACGATCTCCTGGGCGCGCTGCTCGTCACCGGGCTGTGGCTTGCCCTTCAAAGACATTTGCATGTGGTTGCCCATCTTCATCGAGGGTACCGGCGTCGCGTCGGTCATGCCGCCGTAGTGGCTCAGCAGGTGCTCCCAAAGCGGAAACTCCTGCGCCATCGCGACGGTCAAGAAGCCGCACAGTGTTAGAGCTCGCGTAATGAACTTGATCATCGCTGACTCCGGCCATTTCCTGAACGTGGCAAGTATTTATATCCTTTCACGTCTGTTCGGGAAAAACCGGGCGTGCTGCACATGGGCTGCAGCTCGCGAACCGGGGATTCCAGGGTTGTCTGGCCCCTCGGTTTGAGACCCTGCCGTTTGGGCAATCCCCGGACCATGCGGTAAGCTGCCGTTCGGAAAATGCCGGTATTCCTCAGGCGCTTACCCTGCGTGAGGAGCCACAGAGACTCGGCGTCGCCTGATTGAAGTCATTCGTCGGTCAGCGGTCTTCACTTTCCGGTACGTTGGAAGCTCGGACTTCGCTCCCACGGGTTTGCCACGAGGGATCACGAGGGACTTTCCCATGATGTTGAGTCGCCGTGCGTTTTTTTCCGCAATACCGACTCTGATCGCATGGCCGACGCTCGCGCGCGAAGCGCCGGACGAATTGGTCGCCTATGAGCGTGATACCGGCGGCCGAATCGGGCTCTACGCCGAGAATCTGACGACGGGCCGGAGGATCGCCTGGCGCGCCAACGAGCGCTTCGTGATGTGCAGCACGTTCAAGGCCTCGCTTGCCGCGATGGTCCTGGCACGTGTCGATCGTGGCCAGGACCAGTTGCGACAAATGATCTCCTACGGGCCTCGGGACGTGCCCGATTGGTATGCGCCTGTGGCCAGGAAGAACCTGGCCAAGGGAGTCATGTCGGTCGTCGACATGTGCGAAGCAGCGGTAGAGTACAGCGACAATAGCTGCGCAAACCTGTTGCTGGCGCGGGTCGGCGGTCCCTCCGCCCTGACAGCCTTCTGGCGCTCGATCGGCGATACGGTCACGCGCCTGGACCACAACGAGCCGATTCTGAACCGCTCGCCTCCGGGCGACCCGCATGACACGACCACACCCGCCGCCATGGCGGCGAACCTGCGCCGCCTTTTGCTGGGAAAAGTTCTATCGGCGGATTCGCGCGAACGCCTCACCGGCTGGATGGTGGACTGCAAGACGGGAGACGACCGGC
>Ga0335073_10005326_pt1 | contig 18058 bp, 18 predicted proteins | sample Lox_Sample_22_FD_207093 | JGI IMG/M metagenome (GOLD analysis project Ga0335073, IMG submission 207093) | Soil microbial communities from Loxahatchee National Wildlife Refuge, Florida, United States - Lox_Sample_2.2 | ecosystem: Environmental > Terrestrial > Soil > Wetlands | place: USA...
ACCCGCCCGCGCCGCCCGCTGTCTTGGCTGACCACCACCCTTGCTGTTCCCCCACGCGTTCGATCGACCCCAAGCGCCCTGGTCGGCTGCCAACCACGTCACGCCGCGCCGCGGCGCGGCTTACCCGCGTGGGGGCCGCCGCCGGACTGTCGGCCGCGGGTGACCTGAGTGGGCGAGTGCGGCGCATGGTGCCGGAGGGCTTGCCGGGGCGGGACTGCCCACGTGGCGCCACCGCCGCGCGGCTACCGGTCAGGAGCCGGCGGGCCGCCCTTGGCCGGGACGCTGCGACGCTTGGGGCTGAAGGGTTTCGGGTGGCCGCGTGTGTGCCGCCGAGCGGCCATCCTTCTATCACTTTGGTGACTCTCTATCAGTTCCATAGGGATATTCCGGGCGAATCGGTCAGGAAAATGGCTGTAAGTGATAGAGAGATGCAGAAACTGGTCATAACCGATAGATAGATGCGACCGGCTTACCGGGCTTGTGGGGATAGAGCGTCCGACGTGGCACAGGTGATCTCGTCCGCCGCCGTGCTCGCCGCGGTGCGTGACGGCACCGCCCTTGGCGTGACGGCGGCACCCTTGGCGTGACGGCGCCGCCCTCGGTGAGCACGGCCGTCGCGCCGTTCGCGTCTGGCTGGCCGACGACCCTATGGGCCCGAGTGGACCGAAGGGATCCAGGCCCCCAGGGCGGCGCGGAGCGGCATCGGTGGGCGCGGGTCGGGGCCGGGCGCCGGCGCGAGTGCGGGGCCGTGCGGGCCCGCGGGCGACATTGGCCGGGTGTTGGGCGGGGGGCTACCACAATTCGCGGCGGGCGGGACGTTCCGCTGCGGGCGGGAGCACAATCTGCGGGCGGGAGCACAATGGGGCGGAGTTAATTTAGATGATTGTTTGGGTTGCTTAGCTGACGGTAGATGATTAGCATTCTCAGCAAAACTTTCGGAGAATTAGCGAAAGTTTCGGGAGCTGACCCGGAGGAGGCCGTCATGATCTTCAGCGATGGAGCGAAGGGACGACGTAAGAGAGCCGCCGCGGGCGCGCTGGCGGCCGGGGTCGCCGCGCTGGTCGCGGCGGGCTGCAGTTCCTCGAGCTCGAGCCCGTCGAGCGGCTCGTCGCCGGCCAGCCTGTCTGGCCAGACCCTGAGTGTCTACACGCAGGCGCCCTACGGGACGCAGCTCAACCAGTACAAGCAGTACTACAGCTACATCGCGAGCACGTTCCACAAGGAGACCGGGTCCACGATCGACTGGGTCTACTCCTCCAACACGGTGTCGCTGACCCAGGAGCTCGAGCAGGCGGCCGCCAGCAGCACGGGGCCCGACGTCTGGTCCGTGGGGTCGTCGTTCAACGGCACGGCGTCCTCGCTGAACGACTTCTACACGTTCACCACCAGCGACTGGAACTCGCTCGGCGGCCAGTCGTCGTTCGTGGCCAAGCAGCTCACCATGTCCGGGCCCAACAACAGCTCCGACATCGGCATCCCCTTCGAGTCGATCCCGTTCGTGCTCGCCTACAACACGGCGCTGTTCAAGAAGGCCGGCATCACCGCGGCGCCGACCACCTGGTCGCAGTTCGTCGCGGACGCGCAGGCGATCCACAAGGCCGACCCGGCCGCCTACGGCACCGGCCTGTCGCCCGCCGACCCGTACGGCCCGTGGAAGCCGGTCTGGTCCTACATGGAGCAGAGCGGCGGCGACTTCCTCAGCGGTGGCGGGAAGACCGCCAACCTCACCTCCGCGCAGCTGCAGGCCGCGCTGAAGTTCTACTTCGGGCTCGTGGACACCTACAACGTCGTGCCGAAGACGGACCTGACCTGGACGTCCTCGCAGGAGACTTCCGAGTTCCTGGCCGGCAAGGAAGGCATGATGATGGACGCCGCTTACAGCCTGGCGCAGGAGGCGGCGGGCACCCCGGTCGCCAGCGACGTCGCGTTCGCGCCGATGCCGAACGTGCCCTACGGCATGAGCGCGCGCCCGGCGGGCGGGCAGGCGGCCGAGACCATCGTCTCCGGCAACTACTACGACATCGCGAAGTACGCCAAGAACATCCCGCTCGCGCTGAAGTTCATCCAGATCAGCACGAGCGCCGCCGCGCAGCTCGAGCAGTTCAAGATCATGGGCTGGATGCCGGTCACCCAGGCGGGGATCGCGGAAGTCGAGAAGGCCTACCCGGCGACCGTCCCCTTCATCCAGGCCGAGGAGGGCTCCACGCCCACCGACTACACGCCGGCGTGGAGCTACATCGAAACCGGCATCCTGCACGTGATCGGGCAGGAAGCGCAGCAGCTCGCGACCGGCCAGCCGTACAGCAACTCGTACGTGCTCGGGCAGCTGACGGCCGAGAACTCGGTCGTGCAGTCGCACCTGAGCAGCTCGTGAGCGCCGAACCGCGGGGTGGCGAGAGCCTCGCGGTAGCGAGCCGGCCGCCGCGGGAGCCGGGGGCGGGCGACAACGGTGTCGCCGTCCGCTCCCGGCGGCGGCGCCGGGAGCCCGCGGTGTGGCTGGTCGCGCCGGGGACGTTCTTCTTCGTGGTGATCGTCGGGATACCGCTCGCCATCGTCGTGTGGACCAGCTTCCTGAACATCGGCGCGGGGAACATCGCGCACTGGGTGAGCGCCCCGTTCACCGGCTTCAGCAACTTCGCGAACGGGCTCACCGGGCCGAACGTGCTCGGCGTCTCGGTGCTCGAGTCGGTGTGGATCAGCATCAAGTTCTCGGTGATCGCGACGGTGGCGTCCACGCCGATCGCCTTCTTCGCCGCGCTGAGCGTCTACCACCGCTTCCGCGGCCGGGCGCTGCTGCGCTCCATCTACCTGGTCCCCTACGTCATCCCCGGGTTCGTGATCGCGCTGCTCGCCTCGCTGGCGTTCCACGACACGACGGGCGGCGTCGACAAGCTGCTCGCCGCGCTGCACATCGCCCCGGTCACCACCTTCTGGCTGATCGGGCCGCACGCGTTCTGGGCGATGACGTTCACCGAGGTGTGGGAGGTATGGCCGTTCATCTACCTGCTGCTGCTCGCCGGGCTGCAGGCCATCTCCCGTGACCAGCTCGAGGCGGCCACCGTGGACGGCGCGGGCTGGTGGGCCAGGCTCAGGTACATCGTGATACCGCAGCTGAAGGGGATCTACGCGCTGGCGTTCGCGCTGTCCACGCTGTATCACTTCGGCAACTTCACGCTGCCGTACATCATGTTCGGCAACACGCGGCCGTCCTCGACGGTCACGCTGCCGATCAACATCTACTACATCGCATTTCAGGGCTTCGACTTCGGCGTCGCGTCGGCGACCGCGGTGTTCAACGTGCTGATCCTGGCGGTCCCCGCGGCGGTCTACCTGTGGGTGGTCAGGTTCCGGCCGGCGCGGGCGCGGGCCCAGCTGGGAGCGGCCGCGTGAAGAGCAAGTACTACTCCGACCGGCTGCTTCCGCCGCTGGTGTCCCGGGCCGGCGTCGCCGCGCTGCTCGTCTTCATCGCCGTGCCGGTGCTGTACCTGATCGATCTCGCGCTGAGCCCCAACACCGCGGTCGCCCTCGGCGGCACCGGGCTCAGCCAGCTGACGCTGCACAACTTCGCCGACATGTGGACGTCGGCGCCGATCGGCCGCGGCCTGATCAACAGCGTCATCATCGCCGGCATCTCCGCCCTGCTCGCGGTCATCCTCGGCGTGGCCGCCGCCTACCCGCTCGCCCGGCTCGTCTTCCGCGGCAGGAAGCCGCTGTTGTACTCGATGCTCGGCAGCCAGTCGATTCCCGGCCTGGCCCTGCTGCTGCCGCTGTACATCATGCTGGCCGGCGTTCAGGGCATCCTCGGCGTGCACCTGATCGGCAGCTTCCCCGCCATCATCGTCGTGTACATGACGTTCGGCCTGCCGCTGGCCACCGTGGTCTGCTTCGTCTACCTGCGCGGCGTGCCGCGCGACCTGGAGGAGGCCGCGATGGTGGACGGATGCACCAGGCTCGCTGCGCTGGGTGGTCGCCCCGATGATGGCCCCCGCCATGGTGGTGAGCCTGGTGTTCGCCTTTCTGGTCGGGTGGAACGACGTGCTGTTCGCCAGCGCGCTGCAGAACCAGACCATCGCGGTCACGCTGGAGCAGTTCGGCCTGGCCCAGTCGGAAAGCATCGGCGCGCAGCCGCTGTACGGCGACCTGATGGCCGCCGCGCTGGTCAGCGCGATCCCCGTCGTCGTGCTCTACCTGGCGTTCCAGCGCTATCTCGTGCACGGCCTGGCCGCGGGCGCCCTGAGCGGGACCTAGTTTGGCCGGCTCGCGGTGGGTAGCGGGAACTCCCAAACGACGTGAAAGGGAGAAATCCTCATGCCCAAGCACGAAGTCGACCCCGTGCTCCGCCAGCTGGTCCGCGCCATCAACGAGTCGGACGCCGGCGCGGTCCCGGTCACCGTCTCGATGCACGGCACCATGCTGACCGGTGCCCTGGTGGCCCAGCGGCGGTACTTCACCGAACTCGTGCAGCGGAACCCCCTCATGAACGCGCTCGAGCCGTCCTCTGGCCTGCTCGGCAAGGAGTACGCCAAGGACACAGAATCCGAGACCGACCACCACCTGCACCTGCTCGCCGAGCACCGGGACGGCACCGTCGTCGGCGACGGCCTGTGGCGGATCAGCCTGGAAGCGATCGACGGGTGGTCGCTGCGCCAGGGTGCTGCCGCCGAGGAAGACAAGGGGCCGTTCGCGCGCCTGCTCGGCACCGCCTGAGCTCTTATCCTGGGCGCATGCGCCTCGTGTCCCTGCTGCCTTCCGCGACCGAGATCGTGTACGCGCTTGGCCTGGGCGATGACCTGGTGGGAGTCACGTTCGAGTGTGACGAGCCACCCACGGCCCGTTCAGGAAAGGAAGTGGTGGTGGGCGGACGGGACACCGCAGGGATGACCCCCGCCGACATCGACCGCTACGTCCGTGACCAGCTCGGGCGCGGCGGCGACCTGTACACGCTGCACGCGGACGCGCTGGCCCGGCTGCGGCCGGACCTGATCTTGACCCAGGACCTGTGCCGGGTGTGCGCGCTGCCGTCCGGGCAGGTGTCGGAGGCACTGGACTACCTGGGGTGCCGCGCCGACGTGCTCTCGCTGGACCCGTACTCGCTCGACGACGTGCTTGACACGATCCTCGCCGTCGGCGAGCGGACCGGAGTGCGGGACCTGGCCGAGCGGGTCGTGGCCGGCCTGCGGCAGCGGCTGGCCCAGGTGGCGGCGCGGGTCGCGGGCCGTCCGCGGCCGCGGGTCGCGGTCGTCGAGTGGGCGGATCCCCCGTTCGCGGCGGGGCACTGGATACCCGATCTGGTGACCGCGGCGGGGGGTGAGCCGGTCGCCGCCAGGCCACGGAAGCGCTCGGTGGAGCTCACCTGGCCGCAGATCGCCGCCGCCGATCCCGACCTGGTCATCATCGCGCCGTGCGGCTACCACCTGGCGGGCGCGGTCGCCCAGGCGGAGCTCGTGATGGCGGCACTGCCGCGGGTTCCCGTGTGGGCCATCGACGCGGACTCCCTGGTGGTCCGCCCCGGCCCGCGCGTGGTCGACGGGGTGGAGGCCATCGCCGCTATCGTGCATCCGGACGCCGTGCCCGCGCCGCCCGAGGGGCGGATCGCGCTTGTCCGGGGTGACTGCTGAACCCGTTGCCGCGGGGTGTTGGTGATGGCGCGGTCATTTCTCCGCGTTCCCTCGCAAAACGGCCGGGCGGCGGGTTGATCGGTGGCACTCTTGTACTGCCGCGTGGGGAGCCTGCGACGAGGGATACGTAGTGGAACAAATTGTTAAGTCGCTGAGACCGATGGGCCTCCTCGTGGCGGGCGCCGTCGTATTCGTGCTCGGCACCGCCTTCCTGATGGCGTCGGACGCGACGCTGCCATCGTCGCTTGGCGCGTCGGGTGACCTGGCCCAGGCCGGGCGCTGGCTGCAGTTCCTCGGCGGGGCGTGCGCGCTGGCGGCGGTGTGCGCCGCGGGCTGGGACGCGATCGTGCGCAGCGAGTGGGTGGCGGGGGCGGAGATCGGCGCCGCGGCGCTTGGCACCCTGCTGCTGGCGATCGGGCTGCTCGCTTCGGCGGCGTCGAACGGGTCGAGTTCGGCGGGCCCGGTGGCCGGCGCGGTCGGCATCGGGATATGGGCACTGCTCGTGCTGAGCCGCGCCGCGCGGGCCTCGCTGGCCGAGCAGGGGCCCGGGCACGCCGCCAGAGCCACGGTTCCTGGCAGCCAGGGCAGCCAGGGCGGCGGGGGCGGCGGGGGCGGCCACGGCGGCGGGGCGCGTCAGGCGGACCTGTGGCTGGCGGCTGCCGTCGGCTTGTTCGTCCTGGCCATCGGGTACGGGTTCACGTCGGCCGCGGGCAGCAGGGGCCCGGGCATCGCGGCGGGCCTGCTGCAGGCGATCGGGACAGGGGTGCTGGCCGGGTCGGTGGCGTCCGCCCGGTCACGCGGGCTGCTGCACTCCCGTCCCGTGCCCGCCACGCTCGCGGGACTGGCGCTCTTCGCGGTGTCATTCCTCGCCGCCGCGATCGTCGCGGGCCTGGCTTTCGGCACGCTCACCGCGCTCGGCGCCGGGCTCGCGACCGTCACCGCGATCGAGCTGGCCGCCGTCGTGGCCCTCGGCGTGGCGGCCTGGACCCGGGTGCGGGAGCTGTACAGGCCGCGGCTTGGCCACGAGGACGTGCGGCCAGGCCCGGTTCCCGGCCCGCGGTTAGGCGCGCGGTTAGGATCGCGGTCATGAAGCGGGCGATCGACATCGGGCTGTTCGGGGAGCTGGCTGACCCGCGGGTGGTGGCCCGCCTGGCCGCGCGGGCCGAGGAGCGGGGCTGGGACGGCTTCTTCGTCTGGGACCACATCGCCTACCGCGCGCCGGTGCGGGCCGTGGCTGATCCGTGGGTGGCCCTGGCCGCGGTGGCCTGCGCCACGTCCCGGGTCCGGATCGGGGCGATGGTCACCCCGCTGTCCCGCCGCCGGGTGCACAAGGTGGCCAGGGAGACGGCGACGCTGGACCTGCTCAGCTCCGGCCGGCTCATCTTCGGGGCCGGGCTCGGCAGCACGCGGAACAATGAGCTTGAGCCGTTCGGTGAGGTGAGCGACCCGCGCGAGCGGGCCCGGCTGCTCGACGCGGGGCTGGACGCGCTGGCCGGGTACTGGGCCGGGGAGTTCGAGCCGGTCCCCGTGCAGCGGCCACGGCCGCCGGTGTGGGTGGCGGGGGAGTGGCCGAACCGGCGGCCGCTGCGCCGGGCGATGCGCTGGGATGGCTATTTTCCCATCGGCGTGCCCGGGCCGGAGGCACTGGCGGAGCTGGCCGCCGAGATCCGCGCAGGCCGCCCCGCCGACCCCGCCGGAGGTCGGCCGTTCGACCTGATCATGGAGCTTTCCCCGGACACCGACCTCGAGCCGTGGGAGCGGGCGGGCCTGACCTGGGCGGTCACGTACTTCGGCCTGCAGCCCACCGAGGCGGGGGTTCTAGCGGTGATCGACGCTGGCCCGCGGTGACGCTGGCCCGCGGTGACGCTGGCCCGCGGTGACTCGGTCCCGGGCTCGGGGCGGGAAGGTAGGTTGTCCGCATGGATGAGAACCGTGCCCGGCGGGTCACCGACGCTCTGCGAGATCGCGGCATAGACGCGCATATGGAGACCGCCGGCATCGATATCTACGGAGTCCGTGTCGTGCTCGGCGGCGGGCGCGAGGCGATCTGGGGCAACGAGGGCACGGCTTCCCTGGCGGCCGAGGTAATGCTCGACGGCGACCTGGTCGGCTTCGTCCCTGACATCCCGGGTTCGGAGACATTCGACGAGGCCCAGGTTGTGGACGCCATCGCGCGGGCCGACTACCAGGAACCCGTCGGCCGCGAAATGCCGGAGGCTCCGCCGCCCGCCCCGCCGCTGACGCGGGAAGGCGGGCTGTTCCGGCGCTTTATCGGCGGCTTCCGTGAGGACTCGGAGTAGCGCTCCTTCCCGGCCTCCTTCCTGGCCTCCTTCCTGGCCTCCTTCCCGGCGAGCTGAGTCCTGTGATCCTTCCGAAAGAGCGTGACCCGCGGCTGATCACCATCCGTCGCGGGGGGACGCTGACGGACGAACACCACCGGCTGCTGGCTGACTGGGCCCTCGTCTGCGCCGGGCACGTGCTGCACCTGTTCGAGGATCACCAGCCAGGTGACAGCCGGCCCCGCGAGGCCATCGACGCCGGCTGGGCCTGGATCCGCGGCGAGATGCGGATGGGTGACGCGCGCCAGGCGGCTTTCCGTGCGAACGCCGCGGCCCGCGAGATGCCCGGTCCAGCGAAGTTCGCCGCGCTGTCGGCGGGCCAGGCGGCCGCGGTGCCGCACGTCGCCGCCCACGACCTGGGCGCCGCGGCGTACGCCATCAGGGCGGCCGGCGCATGCGTCCCGGCCGGCGACGGCGCTGCCCAGGCCCGCGCCCGGGCCCAGGCCCGCGCCAGGGAACGGGAGTGGCAGCGGGCGCGGCTCCCGGCCGCCATCCGCGCGCTCGTTCTCGACGATCAGCAGCGGCGGAGCGCCATCTGCTGGCACGTCTTCGACGACTGACCCGTCCAGCCAGCCGGGACGGTTTACTGTTGTCCGACGCTCATGAAAGGGCCGTTTCGATGCACGGGTACGATCCGGCCGCGTGGGCGGCATTCTTCACGGCGATAACAGGAGCCGCGGCGGCACTCACCGGGCTCTTGTTCGTCGCGGTCTCGATCAATCTCGGCAACATACTCAAGCCCGAGAACGAGCGCCCCACGATGCTTCCGGCCCGCGCGGCGGAAACTCTGGCGGTGCTGCTGTTCATCGTGATCAGCTCGGCGCTTGCCCTCGTCCCGCAAAAGACCGAACTGCTCGGCGCCGAGGTTTTGCTGATCGCCGTGCCACTGACGGTGATCACGGTCAGGAACCAGCTCAAGTTCAGGCAGCAGAACCCGGACTCGCCGCTGCTGTGGTCGGTGTCGCGGATGACCGCGAGCGGCCTCGCGCTGATCCCGGGAACGATCGCCGGCGTCTCCCTGGCCGCGCACTGGGGTGGTGGCCTGTACTGGCTCGCCCCCACCGCTCTGTGCGGCTTCGCCGGCGCCGTCTACAGCGCCTGGATCCTCCTGGTGGAGATCGTCCGGTAGCGCGTTATGCCGTCGCGATGCCCGTCTCGGATGCCATGGCGGGGCAGCTAAGGTTGGTGCAGCCCACGGGAGGCCGGCGGCCCGGGAGGCGGCTGGCCGCGCTGGGCAGTTCCGGGCCGCGGGAGAGGGTCAGCATGCCGATGGACATCGAGGCGCTGCGGGCGCAGACACCCGGCTGCGCCGGGCGCATTCACCTGAACAACGCCGGCGCGGCGCTGATGTCGCAGCCAACGCTGGACGCGATGACCGGGCACCTGCGCCGCGAGGCGCAGATCGGTGGGTACGAGGCTGCCGCCGAGGCCCGCGACGCGGTCGATGCCGTCTATGCGGCGATCGCCGAGCTGATCGGCGGGCAGAGTGAAGAGATCGCGCTGTTCGACAACGCCAGTCATGCCTGGAACGCGGCGTTCTATTCTGTCCGGCTGCGGCCGGGTGACCAGATCTTGACCGGCGGCTCTGAATACGGCAGCAACGTGCTGGCCTACTGGCAAGCCGCCGGGCGGGCCGGCGCCGAGGTCGTGGTGGTGCCCAACGACGAGGATGGCCAGCTGGACGTCGCCGCCCTGGAGCGGCTGGCCGGCCCGCGGACCGCGATCATCGGGGTCAGTCACGTGCCCACCAGCGGCGGCCTGGTCCAGCCCGCCGCCGAGATCGGGCGGATCGCCCGGGCGTGCGGCGCGCTGTACCTGCTGGACGCCACCCAGTCGGCCGGCCAGTTCCCAGTGGACGTGGACGCGATCGGATGCGACATGCTCACCGGCACCGGCCGCAAGTTCCTGCGCGGCCCGCGGGGCACCGGCTTCCTGTGGGTGCGCACCGCCGCCCTCGACCGGCTGGATCCGTTCGTCGCCGAGATCGGCTCGGCGACCTGGGACGGGCGCCAGGGCTTCACCTGGGCGCCCGGCGCCAGCCGGTTCGCTACCTGGGAGCACAGCTACGTCAACGTCCTGGGTCTCGGCGCGGCCGTCCGGCAGGCCCTCGACCTGGGCCTGGAGGCGATCGGGCAGCGCGCTATCGAGCTCGGCGCCCGGCTCCGCGGACAGCTCGGCGCGCTGCCCGGCGTCAGCGTGCACGACCTCGGCCGCAGCCGCTGCGCCATCGTCACCGCCAAGATCGACGGGCTGGCGACCGATCAGGCGGCCGCGGCCCTGGCCGGGGCCGGGGTCAACGTCTCCACCACCGTGGCCGAGCACAACCCGCTCGACACCCGCGGCCGCGGCGTCCACCCGCTGATCCGGTTGTCTCCGCACTACTACAACACCGAGGACGAGATCGACCGCGCGACGGAGCTCGTCGCCCGGCTGGCCGGGTTACCGGCACTGCTGTTACCGGCATCGCGCTCAGCCCGCCTCAAGGAGGCCGACAGCCGCCTTCTCGATCGTGGGTTCGTCCAGCAGCACCGCGTTCGCGGCCGGGCCGAGCGGGACGAAGCTGTCCTTGCTGGTCACACGGGCGATCCGCCCCGTATAGCCGGCGTCGGTCAGGGCGGTGACCACTCCTTCGGAGACCCCGCCAGTGCGCCTGGTCTCGTCCACGACCAGCACCCGCCCGGTCAGCCGCGCCTCGCGCAGCAGATCATCGGATGGCAACGGGGCCAGCCAGCGCAGGTCGACCACCCGCGCCCCGATTCCCCGTGCCGCGAGCCGGCGGGCGACCCGCAGGCTCATCCGCAGCCCGTTCCCGAACGTGACCATGGTGAGGCCGGTGCCGTCGCCGTAGGTGCGCGCACGTCCCACCGGGACGTGCGCGCCCGGCGCGGGATAGGCCGCGAGCCAGCCGCCGTCGCCGTCATCGTGCAGGTCGCGCGTGTGGTAGAGCGCGATCGGCTCGAGGAAGACGCAGACCGAGCCGTCTTCCGCCGCGGCGGCCAGGCAGGTGCGCAGCATCGCGGCCGCGTCGTCGGGCCGGGCCGGCGACGCGATCACCAATCCCGGGATGTCGCGCAGTGCCCCGACCGCGTTGTCGTTGTGGAAGTGCCCGCCGAATCCCTTCTGGTAGGCGTACCCGGCGACCCGCACCACCATCGGGTTGCGGAACTGGCCGGCCGAGAAGAACTGCTGGGTGGCGGCCTCGCCGCGGATCTGATCCGCGGCGTTGTGCAGGTACGCGAGGTACTGGATCTCGGGCACCGGCAGCAGGCCGGTCAGCCCGCCGCCGAGCGCGACGCCGAGGATCGACTGCTCGTCAAGCAGCGTGTCGAAGACGCGGGCCGGCCCGAACCGCCGTTGCAGTCCCTTGGTCACGCCGTACACGCCGCCCTTGCGCCCGACGTCCTCGCCGAACACGCACATGCCCGGGTAGGTGCCGAGCAGTTCGCCGAGCGCCAGGTTGACCGCCTGGGCCAGGGTGACCGGGCCGTCCGCGGCCGTCGCGCGGTCGCGGCCCGTTTCCGCGGTGACGCGCCTGGCCACCCGCTCGGGGTGCCGCGGCGCCAGCGGGGTCATGATCTCCGTGGCGCTGGCCAGCGGCCGGCTGGACAGGGCCCGCTCGGCCGCGTCGCGCACCCGCTCGCCAGCCGCGTCGTAACGCGCCACCGCCTCGGCCGGGGTCAGCAGGCCGGAACCGACCAGGGCGGCCGCGGTCGCCACCAGCGGGTCACGGGCGAGGTCGGCGGCCAGGTCGGCGGGGGCGCGGTAGGCCGCCTCCGCGTCGCTGCCCGCGTGACCGAGGAACCGCACCGTCGACAGGTGCAGGAACGCCGGCCGCCGCCGGGACCGGACGATGCCGGCCGCCCTGGCCGCCGCGTCGTAGGCCGCGACCGGGTCGCAGCCGTCGGCGGCCAGGTAGCGCAGGCCCGGCCGGGCGCCGAACGACGCCGCCACCCATCCCGGCGGGGTGGGCACGCTGATCCCGATCCCGTTGTCCTCGCAGACCAGTAGCAGCGGGACCGGGATCCCCTGGTAGGCGGTGTGGCAGGCGGCGTTGATCGCGCCGACGGCGGTGGAGTGGTTGGCCGAGGCGTCGCCGAACGACGCCATCGTCACCGCGTCGCGCGGCCACGGGCAGGCGACCCCCAGCTTCGCCGCCCGGCCGGTCCCCAGCGCGACGCCGAGCGCGCGGGGCAGGTGCGACGCGACCGTCGATGTCTGCGGGACGATGGCCAGCTCCGCCCGGCCGAACACCTTGTGCCGTCCGCCGGCGATCGGCTCGTCCGCGGACGCCGCCACCCCGAGCAGCACGTCACGCACCGGATCGACGCCGGGCACCTGGCGCGCGCGGGCACAGTAGAATCCGCCGGACCGGTAGTGCAGCAGCGCCGGGTCGGTCGGCCGCAGCGCCGCGGCCAGCGCGGCGTTGCCCTCGTGGCCGGCCGAGCTGATCGTGTAGTAACCGCCGCCATGCTGCTGCATCCACCGGGCCGCGAAATCGAGGTGCCGGCTCTCCAGCTGGGCGTCGAAGATGGCCAGCAGGGTGGTGCCGTCCAGCCGGCTGCCCGCGCGCACCGGTGCGGCCGGGTCGCCGCGCCCAGGGCCGCCCGGCAGGCCGCCCGCCGCCTCCCTGAAGTGCCGGTCGAGCTCCGCTGGCGCGGTCATCGGGCCGCCACCCCGGTCACAGCCGGAAGTCGCGGTCCGGCGTGAGCTCGGCCACGTCCATCTGCGCCTTCTGCAGCCGGCCTGAGTAGTCCCAGTTCAGCGCCTGCCACCGGGTGAACTGGTCGAGCACCCACTGGCCGGACTGGCGGGAGCCGTTGCCGGACTTGCCGTTCCCGCCGAAGGGCAGGTGCGCCTCCGCGCCGGAGGTCGAGTTGTTCACGCTGACCATCCCGGCCGACACGCCGCGGCGGAACCTGAACGCCTCGGTGGCGTCGCTGGTGTAGATCGACGACGACAGCCCGTATCCGGGAGCGTTGGCCAGTTCGACCGCCTCATCCAGAGTCCGGTAGGTCGTCACCCCGACCAGGGGCCCGAACGTCTCCCTGTCGAAGATCTTGTCGCCCGGGCGCACCCCGTCGACGATCGTCGGATGGCAGAAGATGCCTGCCTCCGGGTCGCCGACGAAGCCGGCCCGCGGATTGGCCGCGGTAATCCGCCCGGTGCCCGACGAGCCCATGACCTTGTGCTGCGGCCCGATCCAGGCCAGGAACTGGCCGAAGCGCTCGGCGAACCGGATGTCGAGCATCGGCCCGTAGAGCACGTCGGCGAACGGGTCGCCCACCGCGGCGGCCGCCGTCGCCTCCGCGAAGCGGGTGAGGAACTCGTCGTGTACCGACTCGTGGCAGATCACCGTGCCGAGCGAGGTGCACCGCTGCCCGGCGGTGCCGAACCCGCCGAACAGCGCGCCCTCGACCGCGAGGTCGATGTCGGCGTCGGCGGTCACCACCATCGGGTTCTTCCCGCCCAGCTCCAGGCACGCCGATTGCAGGTGCCGCCCCGCGAGTTCGCCGATCCGCGCGCCGACCTCGCTGGACCCGGTGAAACCGACCTTGTCGATCAGCCCGGCCTGCAGGGCCTGCTCCAGGCCGGTGAACGTGGCCGGGCCGTCCGCGTAGACCACGTTGAACACACCAGGCGGCAGCCCGCCGCCGCGGCAGAACAGCTCGTGGAACGCGGCCGAAGCGGCCGCGGAGTACTCAGCCGGCTTCCACACGACGGTGTTGCCGCACAGCAGCGCGGGGATGATGTACCAGGAGGGCACCGCCACCGGGAAGTTTCCCGCGGTGATCACCGCCACCGTCCCGACCGGGTTGCGGAACGTGAACAGCTGCTTGTCGGGCATTTCGCTCGGCACGGTCTGGCCGTACAGCCGCCGGCCCTCGCCGAGGAAGAAGTCGCAGGTGTCGATGATCTCCTGGACCTCGCCGAGCGCCTCCGGGTACGGCTTCCCGATCTCGCGGGTGACCAGTTCCGCCAGGGCCTGCTTGTTGTCTTCCACCAGACGGCCGATGTGCGCGATCGCCCGGCCGCGCACCGGCGCGGGCACGTCCGCCCACGCCCGCTGCGCGTCGCGTGCCGCCCGGGCCGCGGTCACCAGCAGCGCCGCGTCGCCCAGCGCGACGTCGGCGACCACCTCGCCGGTTCGCGCTGGGTTGGTGGACAGGATCCGCCCTCCGGGGGCGTCGGCCACCGGGCGGCCGGCGATCACGGAGGAGACGGTGCGCTGATCCATCAGTAACATCCCTCGTTCGTCAACGGGCCAGACTCAGCGGGCCAGAGTGGTCAGGGTGCGGTCCAGCGCGGCCAGCCCGAACTCGAGCTCCCGCTCGGTGATATCCAGCGCCGGCCGGACCCGAATCGAGTGTTCCCCGCACGGCAGCACGAGAACATGGTTCTCCCGCAGCAGCCGCACCGCCGCGTCGCGGATGCCGGCGTCCGGGAGGTCGAACGCGCACATGAGCCCGCGCCCGCGAACGTTCGCGACCACATCGGCGTGCCGGCCGCCGAGCGCGACAAGCTCGCCGAGGAGCCAGTCACCGGCCTTCGCGGCGTGCTCGATCAGCCCGTCGCGCTCGATGATCTCCAGGAGCCTGCGTGAACGGACCATGTCGACGAGCCCGCCGCCCCAGGTCGAGTTGATCCGGCCGGAGACCGCGAACACGTTGTCGGCGACGTCGTCCACGCGCCGGCCGGCCATGATGCCGCCGAGCTGCACCTTCTTGGCGAACGCCACGATGTCCGGCTCGAGGCCGAGCTGCTGGTAGGCCCACGCGGTGCCGGTCAGCCCAACCCCGGTCTGCACCTCGTCGAGCACGAACAGGGCGTCGCGCTCGTGGCACATCGCCTGCATGGCGCGGAGGAATTCCGGCCGCATGTGGTTGTCGCCGCCCTCGCCCTGGATCGGCTCGGCGATGAAGCAGGCGATGTCGTGCGGGTACCGCTCGAAGGCCGCCCGGGCCTGGGTCAGCGCCCGGGCCTCGGCCCGCTCGACCTCGTCCCGGTGGTCCGCCAGCGGGAACCGGATCGCCGGCACGTCGATCCTGGGCCAGTCGAACGTGGGGAACCGGTCGGTCTTGACCGGCTCGGTGTTGGTCAGCGACAGCGTGTAGCCGGACCGGCCGTGAAACGCGCGGGTAAGGTGCAGCACCTTGCCGCCGAGCCCGGCCGGGCGGCCGGCCGCCTCGTTCCGCCGGCTCTTCCAGTCGAACGCGGTCTTGAGCGCATTCTCGACGGCCAGCGCCCCGCCCTCGACGAAGAACAGGTGCGGCAGGGCCGGGTCTCCCAGCACGCGAGCGAAGGTCTGCACGAACTGCGCGTAGTGGGTGGTGTACATGTCCGGGTTGGCCGGCTTGTTCGCCGCCACCTCGGCCAGCTCGGCCATGAAGTCCGGGTCGTCGGCCAGCCCGCGCGGGTTAGAGCCCAGCGGCGCGGAGGCGAAGAACGTATAGAAGTCCAGGTACTTCTCGCCGGACCGCGCGTCGACCATCCAGGAGCCGCGGCTGGCGCGAACGTCGTACACGAGCTTGAAGCCGTCGGCGAGCACGTGCCGGCCGAGCACCTCGTGCACCTGATCCGGGGCGACCTCGCGCGGCAGCGGGACATGTTGCTTCACCGATAATCCTCCTGCGATCGCGGCCGTCTGGCAAACTTTCTCCACTATAAGCCCATTTGAACGGCAGAACATGTGCTCTGTGTGCGAGTCGCTGAGCGGCGGGGATCACGCTGTAGAACCCGGCAAGTGCGGGCTAGGGCGGCTAGGCGGCTAGGCGGCTAGGCGGCTAGCGGAGGAAGCCCGAGATCCGCGTCCGCAGCGACGCGGCGTCGAGTCCGTGCGCGGCGGCATGGTCGGCGGGAGTGCCGTAGCGGCGCAGTTCGGCGCGGCCGACGCCGAGACCGAGCACCCGGTGCGGAACATCGAGCAGCGCCATGTCGACCTCGCGGTTGGACGTCCCGGCCAGGTACGGCTCGACCAGCACCACATCGGTGCCCGCCTGCGCGCGGACCGCCTGACGCAGCGCCCCGGCGTCGAACGGACGCACGGTCACCGCGTAAAGGACGGTGACGTCCAGATCCCGGACGGCGGTCAGGACGGGCTGCAGCATCGGGCCGACCGCGATCACGGTGCCGGCCCGTCCTTCGCGGACAACCTCGAAACGTCCCGGCGTTACCGCCCGCGGCTCGGCGTTGCTCTCGCCCGACAGGCGCAGATAGACCCGGCCGTCGCCGGCCGCGGCGTGGCGCAGCAGTGCCTCCGCCTCGTCGGGATGGCCCGGAACGTGGATGGTCCAGCCGTCGAGGGTGTCGAGCAGCGCGACGTCCCCGGGCGCCTGGTGGGTGCGGCCCATCGACGACATGTCGTAGGAGGCGCCCCAGCTGACCAGCACCGCGCCGACATCCTGATGCCCGAGGTCGAGTTTGACCTGCTCGAACGGCCGCTCGATGAGGAAGGAGGGAAAGGTGTGGGCGATCGGCCTCAGCCCGGCGAGCGCGAGCCCGCCGGCGACGCCGATGAGCAGTTGCTCGCGGATGCCGACATTGATCACCCGGCCGGGATGGCGCGCCGCTGCCGCGCCGAATTGATCAGCGCTGATGTCGGCCAGCACAACCGCGAGGCGCGGGTTGCGGTCGAGCAATTCGGTGGCGGTGACAATGAAGCGTTCCCGCATCGTCTCCATGACGGCATCTCCTTAGCGCGCGCCGGCCCGCGGGCGGCTGAGCATCGGGTTCTTGGGTTCCACGACCGCGACGACGGCGTGCGGCCGCTGCCGGTGCGGCGCGGTGAACGCGGCCTCGAGCGCGTCGTGGTCGCGGCCGTCCACGGTCAGGACCGACCATCCCTCGCGCCCGAACCGGGTCGCGATTCCACCGGACCAGCCGTGCGTCGCGGAGGCGTTGTCGATGACCACGGCGTGCAGATTGTCCAGGCCCACCGCGCCGGCGAACGCGATCGCCTCGTGGTTGGAGCCCTCGTCCAGTTCGGCGTCGCCGAGGAGCGTGAACACGCGCGGCCGGCGCAGTCCCCGCGCGCGCAGGCCAAGAGCCGTGCCGACGGCGAGACCCAGACCGTGGCCGAGCGAGCCGCTGCCGATCTCGACACCCGGCAGCAGAACCCGGTCGGGATGGTGACCGAGCGGCGAGTCGAAGCCGCCGAAGCCGGGCAGCAGTCCCGGGTCGATGAATCCCTTGGCCGCGAGCACCGCGTAGTAGGCCATCGGGCCATGACCCTTGGACAGCAGGAACCTGTCGCGCCCGGGCGCTTCGGGGTCCCGTGGATCAACGTCGAGGACCCGGTCGTAGAGGACCCACAGCGCGTCAAGGGTGGAGGTGGCCGCGGGGCCGTGCTTCTCATCGCCGGTCATCAGCGCCATCAGCGGCTCGAGATCGGCGAACGTGTACTGGCGAGGCTGCGTCAGCGTCATGTCAGCATCGTGCAACTTAAAGCGGACTTCAAGTCAAGCCGCTATCATCGGCGGTCTATGACCAAGCTCGCGAACCACGTCACGATCGGCGAACTGGCCCGCCGCTCCGGGGTGGCGACCTCCGCGCTTCGCTACTACGAGCGGCTTGGTCTCCTGTCATCGGAGCGGACGGCCGGCGGCCAGCGCCGGTACGCGCGCGCCATGCTCCGCCGGGTGGCGTTCGTCCGCGCGGCCCAGACCGTCGGCCTCAGCCTCGGTGAAGTGCGCGCCGCACTGGCCCGGCTGCCGGACGAGCGCACGCCGAGCAAGGCCGACTGGAACAAGGTCTCGGCGCCCTGGATCCGCCGCATCGACGAGCGGATCGCCGAACTCCAGCGGCTGCGCGCCACGCTCAACAGCTGCGTCGGCTGCGGTTGCCTCTCGCTGCGCACCTGCGGGCTGTCCAACCCAGACGACACCGCGGCCACCCGCGGCGCCGGCGCACGCTGGCTGCTCGGCGACTCGCCACCGAGATAAAAGGCGCTAAATATTCAGAACGTACCGTGGCGCCTCGTCACCGCTCGTGCGGGACGATCACCACCGGGCAGGCCGAGTGCTGGACCACCTCGCTGCTCACCGAGCCCATCAGCAGCCGGGCGAAACCGCTGCCACCGCGCGCGCCGACAACCACCAGGTCCGC
>Ga0335073_10005327_pt1 | contig 18054 bp, 15 predicted proteins | sample Lox_Sample_22_FD_207093 | JGI IMG/M metagenome (GOLD analysis project Ga0335073, IMG submission 207093) | Soil microbial communities from Loxahatchee National Wildlife Refuge, Florida, United States - Lox_Sample_2.2 | ecosystem: Environmental > Terrestrial > Soil > Wetlands | place: USA...
CCGTATCAGCGAGCTTCTGCAGATCCATTGCATCGATCCGCTCACTGTCGCGGCGCAGACGGGCACGAGCCTCGCCATGATCGAGAAGGCGTACCTGCGATTCATCCCGAGTGCCATGAGGCAGAAGCTGGCCGCGGTTGTCGAGTCGGTGTGAGCGGCCGGACGACTTTGCGCGCGCTAAGCAGCAGGGTGGGCAGTCGGGCACGGCCTGCTCACTAGCAAGCGCCGATGAGCGAGCAGGGAAAGCCGAGATAACGAAGCGGCTCGAGGAGCTCGCCGGCCGCGCGCACGCCGTCGACGCTTTGCTGCTTAGCGGCCACCGGAGTACCGGCTATAATGGGCTCACGGCGGAGGGCACCCATGACTAATGTTACCGTTCAACTCAGTGACCGAGAGATCGAGGCGCTCATGGCACGCACAGGAAAGCGAAGTCCAGCAGCGGCACTCAAGGCTTGGGCTGTCCGCGCAAATGCGAAGCGCTCCGTTGCTGAGCTCCGAGCCGCTCTCAAGGAATCCTTGAAGGAAGAAGCCGCTGGCAAGGGACGCCGCTTTGATAGCGGCCGTGAGGCCATTCGTTGGCTCGAGAGCTAATCATTCTCCCGCGCTTCAAGCGCGATTACAGAAGCGCTCGTAAGCACGCGGAGTTCGACGCCGAAACGCTTGAGTACGTCCTCGACGCCCTGATCTGCGGCGAGAGACTCCCTTCGGCCCTCCGCGAGCATCGTCTCGGAAAGCATGCCGAAAACTGGAGTGGCTTCACGGAGTGCCAACTGGGCGCCGACCTCCTGCTCATCTATCGAGTCCGTCGGCGTGCGGTGGTCTTGCATCGCATCGGGACGCACACGCAACTGTTCGGAGCGCCGCGACTGCGCGATCGTCAACTAATGCGGCGCCCTCGCAAATCGAAATAACGAGGAGACCGTTGAGTTCGGGACCGCAGGGTTTCGATGGTCTGTTCAACGATTGACGAGAGCGGGGGAGCCGGCCGGTATGTTTATCGCATCCGCTAAGTGCTCGAAGAGCGCGGTCTCGAGACGCACGACGTCGTGATCCGTCGCGATGGGACCGGAAAGAGTTATCTGCGCGCGGCCCCGCGTGGGGCGCCTCTTTGGATCGTGCGCCAAGATCTGCCAGTCTGCCTGTATTACTGCTCGCCCGCTGCGCGCCACATCGAGACGCGAGACATGGATCATGACTCGGTAGTCCGGCGCCATCGTCGGCCATTGGTCCGTGACCAGAGCACTCGGAGCGCGCATGGCAAGTTGCGATGTCACAAAGCTCGTTGCCAGATTGGAAAGCGAACTCACCCAGCGGCCCGTAGCACTGCGCTCCACCACATCGCCGTCTCTCAAGAGGATGTCTTCCGAGTCGGCGGCATTCGGTAGGATCAGGCGGTCGACCTCGATCACCGCGGCTCGGTGCGGCAGTGGCCGGATGTTCTCGGCGAGAGGGCGTTCACCGAGGGTATAGAGCGTGAGCGGTGGGGCGGCTGCGCAGCCGGCGAGCCATGCTGCGAGGAGCACCGCGCATCCTGTCAACCGGATGATGATATTCATGGCCGTCGCCCGCTAACGAGCAGGCGCGGATTCTGCTCGATGTCGGCCGCGAAGCCGCGCAGTGACGCCGAAGCATCGGACAGGTCCCGCAACGTCTCATCGAGATTCATTCGTGCCGGCGATCGCGCGTCCGTCAGGTTCTCGATGTTCCCGAGAGCATCGCGTGCCTTAAGAACCGCCTGATTGGAGGAAACGAGCAACGCATGTAGATCGGCACCACGTCCCTCGAGCTCGCTCTGTCCTGTGGTGGTGAGTCCATCGATGTGGCTCAGGGTCACATCGGCGCGACGCTGCAGTCGAGTCATGGACACTTTTGCCGTATCGAAGGCCTCACCCGCGAGCCTCGAGGTCCGTCGCGCGCTCTCAAGCAACGCAGGAAGGTTTCCGTTCAGCGAGTCTGCGAGCCGTCGTACACTCTGCATCGCGAGGTTGGCGTTGGTCGCGAGTTCCTGCAGGGGCAGCTCGCCGAGCTCCGCCGTAAGCGGGCCGCCCGCCGGTCCGGCCATCGGAACCTCTGGGAGCTTTGCGACATTCGGATGAAGTCGCGGCGGGTCGGACGAGTCGAAATCGAGATCGACTTCGCTCTGCCCGGAGATCAGGCTCACGGGCAGGAGTCTCGCTCTCAGGCCCTCGCTTACCCAGGTGGCGATGGAGGGCCTCGCCCCGGGGGGATCGCTCGAGAACTCTACCGTGTCGGTTTGGAGCTCGATCCGCACCGGGATATAGGCCCGATGAAACCTGGGATCGTAGTAGATCCTTATCGAGGTGACATGTCCGACCGGAACACCGCGAAAAGTAACGGGCGAGCCGATTGCCAAGCCGCTTACCGTGCCATCGAAGACGATCTCTGCTGACACGTCATGCTGGAATGGATCGATCGCTGCGAAGCAGACGATCGCAAGCACGGCGAGCGCAGCGCCGCAGAATACGAAAAGGCCTAGGATGGCAAGTCGCGGGCGTGTCATATGACTTCCCTTACAGGAGTGGGGATCGTCTCGGCGCGCCTCATGAACGCCTGGACTCTCGGATCCCCCGAGCGGTCTCGAAGCATCGTGGGCGAGCCGTGAGCGATCGCGGTGTGAGTGTCACCATCGAGAAAGACGCCGTCGTCGGCGGTCGCGAAAAGGTTGGCGAGGTCGTGGCTTACGATGACGATGGTCGCGTGCAGGGCGTCGCGCAGATCGAGGATCAGATCGTCGAGGTGTCGCGACGAGACGGGGTCGAGCCCGGACGCAGGCTCATCGAGGAACAGCACGTCCGGATCGAGCGCAAGCGCGCGCGCCAGGCCGGCGCGTTTGACCATGCCGCCGCTCAGTTGCGCGGGGAAGAGGTCGGTGGCAGCGTCCAACCCCACGAGCGCTAGCTTAAGCCGGACCATGCGGTCTATGGTGCGGGAATCCATGTCGGTGAGCATCCGCATGGGTAGCGCCACGTTCTCTCCCACCGTCAGCGAGCTCCATAGCGCCCCGCTCTGGAACAACACACCGAATCGGCGGCCGACTCGAGTGCGTTCCGAGGCGCCGAGAGCCCAATAATCCTTGCCTTCGACCAGCATGGCGCCGCTCCGAGGTGCGAGTAGCCCGATCATCGAGCGCAGCGCGGTGCTCTTGCCCGCCCCGCTCCCACCCATGATCGCGAAGATACTGCCGCGGCGAATGTCGAAGGACAGATGCGCTTGAATGGTCTTGCCACCGTGACAGAGGGTCAGGTCCCGCAAGGAGATGAGGGGCGTGCGATCGGCATGTCGTGTCGATGTGTCCATGACGGTCAGAGGCGGAAGGCTCCCGCGATTACAGCGAAGACGGCATCGAGAGCAATGATCCCGATGATGTTCATGACCACGGCGCGCGTCGCGGCTTCGCCGACTGCGGTGGTACTGCGAGCCGCCTTAAGGCCCGTTCTGCAGCTGGTGACGCCGATCAGCGCGGCGAATGCGAGGCTCTTGATCGCGCCGAAGACAAAATCGCTCCGGGGAACCGCGATGAACGTCGCATGCAGATACCCCATGGCGGTGAAGCCGAGGAAGGTGCTCGAGACGCTCAGTCCGCCGAGGATCGCGGCCAAGGTGCCGAGGAGGTACAAAATCGGCATCATCAGGCACAGGGATGCGATCGCGGGCAACAGCACGAAATCATCGAGCGGAATGCCCACGGTCTGCAGCGCGGCAATCTCATCGTTTCCCTGCATGCTCGCAATGCGAGCTGCGTAAGCGCCGCCCGTGCGCCCGGCCATCACGATCGCGGTCATGACGCTCGAGATCTCCCGCGCGGACGCCACTGCTGTGAGGCTCGGGATATAGCTTTGCGCGCCAAAGGGGCGCAGCTCCGCGGCTCCGATGTAGGCAAGAACGGCGCCGATCAGGAAATTGACGACGCCGACCACGGCCCAGGCACGCGGTCCGGCATCGAGGAGGTGGGAGAGGAAATCGGCGGCTCGAACGCGGGCGCTCCCAAGGAGAAGTCGGCCCCCGGCGGTGGCCATCGCGGCGGCCAGCATGGCGCTCGCACCCGCTTCGGCGAGGAACTCGATCGAGCTCATTCCGAGCCGAGACAGAAATGGCAGCGCCGATGTGGTCGAGAAAGCCTCTCGCGTGGAGGCGGAGGGGAGCAGCCGAAGCAGTTGCTTCGCCGACTCGGGCAGGCCCGCGTCATCGAGTGCCACACCGGCCGCGGCGGCGGCACGCTTGATGTCCCAGAGAAAGGCGACGAGAGCGGTGTCCCATTCACCAAGCCCGCTGCTGTCAAACGAGAGTCGTTGAACCGCGGCTTGGTTGCAGAGCCGGTGGACCTCGGGCGCGCGGGCCTCAGCCGAGCGGATGAGCCAGGTTCCCGAGAGGGCGAGCACCCCCTTACCGGCATCGTGACGAAATTCCCAGATGGCCATGATGAGGATCTATGGGGCCGAGGGGCGGGGCGGTGGATGGCGCGCGGTCACGAGCCGCTTTCCCAGCCCCCACCCAGGGCGAGAAACACGGCGATCTGGTCCTCGGAGATCGCGCTGCGCAATTGCGCTAGCGACTGCTCGTCCGCTGCGAGCGTGCGCTGAGCATCGATCACTTCGAGCGCGGTAGCGCGGCCGCCGACCTGCAGCCGCTCAACGTCTGCTTCGACCTTCGAGGCCCCATCGCGCGCGGCTTTCAGGCTTCCTTCTCGCTGCAGGTCGTGCTCGTATACGTTGAGGGCGGATTCCGTCTCATCGAGAGCTGTGAGGACCGTCCCGTCGAAATGGGCGAGCGCCAGCTTCGCTTCTGCGTTGGCGCCCGCAATCTTTGCCCGTGCGGCGCTTCGGTTCGCCTGCCAGTTGAGGATCGGGCCAAAGCCCCAAAAGTCAGTGGGCGAGGTCAGAGCATCGCTGCTCGCGCCGGTCGATCCGGCGGACAAACCGAATGTGATGTCCGGATAGAGCTGCGCCGTCGCGACGCCGATTTCCGCGGTTGCTCCCGCCAGCTCTCGTTCGGCTTCGCGGACATCCGGACGGCGTTTGAGGAGCGCCGCGCCGTTTCCGATGGGCAGAGGCTGCGACAGTCGGGGCGGTGTTCTACAGTCTTCCAGACTGCGATCGAATTCCGAAGGTGGTCTGCCGGTGAGTGTCGTCAATCGATAGAGGGCGTTGCGTCGCAGGGCCTCGAGGCTCGGAATGGCTGCTGCGAGCTCATTCACGAACTCCTGCGAGCGCGTCACATCGAGGTCGGTGGCGCGTCCTTGATCGCGCAGCTCCTGGGTGAGCTTGAGACTCTGCCGCTGCAGCGCGAGCGATCTCCTCGCGGCGATGAGCTGCAGGCCCTCGCCGCAGACTTCCGCATAAGCGCGCGCCGTCTCGGCGGCCACATTGACCCTGACGAGATCGCGGGCGTCCTTGACCGCTTCGTCATCGGCACGCGCCGCTTCGATGCCGCGGCGGATCGCCCCAAAAAGGTCGAGATCGTATCCGATCGTGACGCTCGAATCGTAAGAGGTGTCTCGGGGAGGGGTGATCGGCAGAAGGTACTGCTCGCCGGCGAGCTGTGCGTACTCGACGCCAGCCCCGATCGCAATGCTGGGCTCGCGAAGCACCTGGGCTTCCCGCAGCAGAGCGTCGCTGTGCTCGAGATTGGCATCCGCCATGCGAAGATCGGTGTTCTCGACGAACGCCTGCTTGACGAGACCATCGAGGCGGCGGCTTTTGTAGAGCTGCCACCAGCGTGATGGCAACGCGGTTGCCGAGACCGATCGATCAGAGCCGCCGACGAAGGCGCCCGTTGCCGCCGGCGATTTCACGAGCGCATGGTCGGGAACTCGGTAGTTGGGACCGACCGTACAAGCGTCGAGGAGGAAGAGGCTGACGGCCGCCAGGAGGGACACCGTTTGCGCCCGGGTCATGAGCGACCTCCTTCTGGCTGACGGCCGCGAGGCAGTTCGATTGTCACAGTCGCCGTGCGGCCCGCAATCAGGCGGATGCCGGCCGGGACATGATCGAGCTTGACGCGAACCGGAATTCTTTGGGCCAAGCGCACCCAGCTGAAGGTCGGGGTGATATTCGCGAGGTCCGTGCTGCTGGCGTTGCGCTCGCGATCGTCAATGGCAGCCGCGATGGCGATGACGGTGCCTTGCAGGATTGTCTTCACTCCCATCAGATGAACCGTGGCGCGATCGCCCAGGCGAATCAGCGGCAGTTTGGTCTCTTCGAAGTACCCATCGACATGGATGGAGTCGGAATCAACGAGCGCCATCACCTGATGTCCGACGCTCGCGTAGTCACCCGGCTCCAGTTCTAGATTCGTGACGACGCCGTTCACGGTCGAACGGACAGTCGTCCGTGCAAGATTGAGTTTGGCGAGATCGTGCTCGACGCGCGCCCCGCGCAGCTGCGCGGAGAGCTCCTCGACCTTGGATTCTCCTTCCTGCAGCTCTTGGGTCGTCACCAATGTGCCGAGGGACTGGTTCCGTCGATTCTCGCGCCTTGCCTCGGCCAAGGCGGCTGCATCGACCGCTACCGCCGCATCGGCCTGTTGCAGCGCGATCTCGTAGCGGGACGGGTCGATCACGAAGAGCACCTGGCCTTTGCGCACTACCTGACCGTCCGTGACCCGCACATCCGTGACCAGACCATTCACATCGGGGTTCACCTCGATGACATCCGCGCGCACGCGTCCGTCCCGGGTCCAGGGTCGCACCTCGTAGTGAATCCACATCCAGCGGACACCGACCGTCGCCAATGCGAGCATCGCTGCGGTCGCCGTCACGCGGGCTGCCAGCTTGAGTGCGGACAATAGGCGAGGGTGTGTCATATTCACGGTGTCACCGAGCGGGTTGCTAACACGAACGCACAAAGAGTGACGAGGTAGAGGGCGGTGTCGAAAAGTCCGGCGTGCCAGATGAAGCGGTAGAACCCCACGCGACGGAGGATCACCCGCATGATGAGGGAACTTACGAACGCGAGGACGGCGAGGGGAAGCACCGCCGGGAAGAAGACGCCGAATAGATCGACCTCGCCGATCATGCGGGCCTCCCGAGCGCGGCGTGGGGCGCCCGGTTGGGCAAGAGCTCGAGGCGAAGACTTGTGAGGGCAGCAAGGGCGGCGTGCCGGGTTGCGGAAGGTGGTTGCGCACATACCGCTGCTATCTCGGTGTCGATGTGCTGGGCGACAGCCGCCGACGCTCGATCGCGAGCGCCTCTCAATCGCTCCTCGTACGCCCTCGCGATGGCCTCAAGTAGCGCTTGGGTCGTGGTGCCATTCGCAGCGCCGGGCGAGGTTCCGACCTTCCGAAGGGCATCGATACCGAGACCCACGCGTAGATCCTGAAGCGCATCGATCTCACGCAGCGCCGTGCTTTCTCGCTTCGTACCGACCAGGCGCACGGCAATCAGCCCAAGCCGGTCGAACATTTGAATCAGCCATCGCTCGAAGCTCGGTCGAGGATGGCGCGCGAGCCGACTCAGTGATTGCCAGCCCGCTCTCGAGAGACGGCGAGCGTTCCACAACGGATCGACGGTTCGCAGGGCGAGAATGGCGACACCCGCCAGGAGAAGCCCCACGATCTCAGCGGCATTGGTGTTGAGGAACGAGGCGAAATCGGCCTGATAGCTCGGCGCAAGCGCGAGCGCGCCGGAGAAGGCAATCGCGAGCACGAGTGCCGTTCCTTCCAAGCGTCTGAAGGTTTGCATGAAACTGAACAGGAGCAGTGCCGGCGAGAGCACTAGCGCGAGGGAAGGGAATCCATGGATGCGCGGAAAGAGAGCGAACTCGTAGAGGGCGGCGAAGGGCAGTGCGAGCAGAATGCCCGCAACTGCCGGCAGAATGGGCTCGGCGGGATTATCGAGCGCGGCAAAGAGTGAAGCGCCGATGGCGGCGAACTGGGCGGCCACCAACCCCTCCGGCCAGGACCCGCCGATCCACAGCACGCAGGCAATAAGGGTGGCGCATGCGGCAGCGATCCCAGATAGCAGACCGAGTCCGCGATCGGCGCTCAGCGCTCGTGAGCCCGACCGCTTGGCGGTCTTCTCGAGCGCAACGGGTAGCCGCGGGTTGGGCTCCTCGAGTGCCGCCGCGAGGCGGCTGCAATCGGCGAGTGCCTGCGTGAGCTCGCTCAGCTCGACGATGGCGGACTGCTCGAGCAGAACCGGCCAGCCCGGGGGTGAGCAATCGAGCCTCTTGAGCGCTGCGGCGCATTGCTGCTGCAGCTCGCTTTGCTCGCGCATGGCGCCCGCGGAGCACTTCCCCTCTCGTACCAGGGCGTGTGCCCAGCGCGAGACTTGCGCGATGAGTGAGGTGAGCGCGGCGGGCTTCGCCCCGACCGCCGAGAGCGCGGCGAGGTTCCGCTGAACCGCGGAGGCACGTGGCAGGAGCACGGCGATGCGCTCTTCGAGCGTGCGCATGAGGAGCCGCGCTCGCGGCGCGTCCGAGGTCTCGAAGGCGACATGGGTATAGAGCAGGTGGCTTTCCGTCACCGCCGTGGCGAATCTTCGCTGCGCCAGAAGGTCCACCAGGTGGCAGGGCTGCGGCGGCAAATCCGCAATCCATTGCGCACATGAGCGAACGAGGGTCTTGATTCGCTCCTTGAGCTCGTCGGTGACGCTCTGCGGAAAGATCACCGAGTGCGCCACGGCACCGCAGATGATGCCGAGTCCGATTTCCTCGACACGAGCAACCGCGGTGTCGAAGACCGACTCCGGCGTGTTCACCACCGAGAAACCGACAATGGCGACCGTGTAGCCGGCGAGCATGAAGGCGTAGCTGCGTGGCGTGCGATCGAGTACCGAGCAATAGACGCAAAGACCCACCCAAATGCTCACGGCGAGGCAAAGAAGAGCAGGGGCCTGCACGAGAGGGGGGACCAAGAAGACGGCCATCGCGGCGCCGACCAGCGTTCCCGTGAGACGAAAAGTCGCTTTCGATCGAACCGCCCCGGAGATTGGTTTGGCGATGACGAATACCGAGAACATCGCCCAATAGGGCCGCTCGAGATTCGCTGCGAAGGCGACGTAGAGAGCGGCCAGGACAGCGCACGTGTTGGCGATCGCGAATGTAGCCTTTTGCATGGTACGCATGGGAATCGGGAACCCGAAACGCGATCGCCGACTAGGTTCGCTGAACGTCGGCCGCCATTCCCCGAATCGGGGAACCGGCCGAGCCTCGCAGCATTCCGGCAGCCCAGTCCATCGCGAGCTTCGGCGAGCCGCTATCGTGAAGGCGGGGCGCCTTCAGCCAACGCACCGCTGAGCGAAGCGCGCGGGATAGCGCCTGTAGCGGCGCGAGAAATCGCTCTGCCTGCAGACTTCGATGACAACCGTGCACGCACCACTCACTGAAGTGCTCACAGTTGTTGCTCAACAGGCGATAGCGGTTTTCTCCTAGCCGAGATCGCGCCCGCCGAACGATTTCATCACCGCCGAGAGCCTCGGGGCCCGCTGGCCTGACCCATATGGACCGGCCGTGAGCGAAACGAGACAGAGAAACCTCTTCCACCGGGCCCCGGTGCCAGTGACATCCCAGAGCGGCATAGTGAACGACCGCTCCAGCACCGACGTAGATGCCATGGTGCGCATAACCAAAACGTGGAGTGATAAGGTGTGCGCCGAGCGGCGGCTCTTCATTGCCCTGCAGCCGTAAGTCGCGCTCGCCAAGGACCCGGGCTCTGCGCTGGTCTGATTCGGATACGGAGTCATAGAGGCGCCTCCTTACCTGTGAAGGTCGGTCAGTGAGGACAAGGTTTGACGGTATAAACATGTGCGGGCCCCGGGGCGCGACGCTCAGTTAGGGGAGTCGGCGCGACTAGAAGGGAATGACGGGCTGCTGGATTCTTCGGCATTCCTATCAGGCATCTCAGCGTCGAAGACATCACACCGGATTCGGCGCCACGCAGCGGGAGTTTCCCTCACGATACGTCGGAAGACGCGAATGAAATGCGATTGGTCACTGAACCCACAGCGAAAGGCAATGGCGCAGAGCGCATCAGATGTTGTGAGCATCAGTGCTTGAGCCGCCTCGATGCGCCGGCGTGTGACGTACTCGTGAGGAGAGGTCCCGAAGGCATTGGCGAAAACGCGGCAGAAGTGACTGTTGCTTAAGTCGAGCAGCTCCGCCAGGTCGCCGACGCGAATCCTGTCCGCGAGATGCGCGTCGATGTATGCCGCCAGCCGTCGCTTCTTCCAGGCCGGTAGTCCGACCCACGCCGCTCCCGAGGCGCGGTATTCGCGGGCAGGTGCGGTTTCAGGTAGGGTGCTCGGGTCCCCGCGAAGGAGTGCGAGGGCGCGTGCAATGTGGGCCTTGGCGGCCTCGCAGTTGCCATCGCGGGCAAGGCAGGCCGCTTCGACCAGGCGGACGGCTACCGCCGAGGAGCTGTCGCTAACGCCATCGCTTGCAACAGCAACATTGGAGGGTCGCGCACTCATGGAATTGACTCCCTCGTACTGATGGGATGATTCGCCGTCGTTGATCGGTGCACGTCGCATGGTGCTTATGCTTGCCGATCTTCCCTGCGCCGCTCAATTCCACGTGCGGCTTAAAGACATCGTGAATTGGTTGACTCAAATAAGCTTTGGTTTACCCGCTGCGAACGGATAGCTCACCGCGCGGCCGGGGAAGAGGCGCTGCGCGCGGACGGGAGGGGGAGTCTTTTGCGGCTCTGAGCCGCAGCATCTGGCGCTGCGGTGAGGATCGGCTACGCGCTCGCTCAGCAGTGGCTACGGAGCTTTTTGTTGCTCGAGGAGGAGTCCCAGCTTGTCGACCGCTCGGCACAGCTCTGCGAACGATGCGAGTTGCATCTTCCGCATCATGTTGAAGCGATGCACCTTGACCGTATTCTCGCTGATGCCCATATGGGCGGCGATCTGCTTGTTCAGACGACCCTGTGCGACTTCCGTGAGGATACTGAGCTCGCGAGGTGTAAGGGACTCGATGCGTGTCCGCAGCCTGCCCAAAGAGTCATTGGCCTCACGCCTGGCACGATCGCGGGCGAGGCCCACATAGATTGCATCCAGAAGGTCCTGATCGCGAAACGGCTTCGTGAGGAATTCGATGGCGCCTCTTTTCATGGCCTGCACACTCATCGGAATGTCGCCGTGTCCGGTCATAAAGATGATCGGCAGCGAAGCGTTCGCCGCAACGAGATCGCGCTGCAGATCAAGTCCACTCTGCCCGGGCAGTCGTACGTCGAGCACCAGGCACGTCGGACAATCGGGCGGCTCCCATTCGAGATACTCCGAGACAGAGCCGAACACGCGGCTGTCGAGGCCCACGGACCGCAGTAGGCGCGCGATTGAGGCGCGAAGCTCCGGATCGTCGTCAACGATCGCTACCGAGGATGAGGATTTCGGGCCAGGCCCCGCTTGTGCTCGTGCTTTAGGGTCCACGGAAAGCGCCTCTCCGCCTCATTGGGAGACTGCCTCGATGAGCGAGGAGTGTAGGTCGGAATCGCTCCCGAGAACAGGGGTGTACCGGGTCAACGGAGCTAAACCAACGTTTATGGCTCCGGGTCTTGCTTCCCGGTCATGCTTGTCACGGCTGGGCGGCACTTACACGCCCAGGAGCCGGCTCGCCGCGCCCCCTCATCCTGCGGACCTTAGTTGTCAAACCAGTCGATAATCTCGATCGTCGATGACGATCAACCTTTTCGCGAGTCCATGCGAAGGCTCATGAGGTCGCTGGGCTACAGGGGCGAAGCGTTCGCGTCGGGGGCTGAATTTCTCGCATCTCCCTTTCTCAGGGAGACCTCCTGCCTGATCGCCGACGTGCACATGCCTGTGATGACCGGGCTCGAGCTCCGTCGTCATCTTGTGCAGAAGGGGCACTTGATTCCGACGATTCTTGTAACCGCCCATGCTAGCGATGTGGACCGAGCCCGTGCTTTGAGTGACGGAGTGATCTGCTATCTTCGCAAGCCAATTGACGAGCAAGACCTCTCCCGGTGTCTTTCGGCGGCCCTCACGTCCGCGAGAACGCCCTGAGGTCGCTCAGGCTGCGGGATCCGTGGGCAGGGAGAACCGAAACACGGCGCCACGGGGCACGTTCGCTTCAGCCCACAGTCGGCCCCCATGGGCGTTGATGATCGAACGGCAGACCGACAAGCCCATTCCTGTTCCCGCGGGCTTTGTCGTGTAGAAAGACTGAAAAACGCGCTCGAGATCCTTCGGAGGAATGCCTGGGCCTGAGTCGTATACCGCTACGAGGGCGCCGGTGTGATCCCGCTCGGTGCCGATCAGGAGCTCACGCGTCCCACCTTCGATCGATCCCATTGCCTCAACCGCGTTAAGGATGAGGTTCAGAATGACCTGTTGCAGCTGAACGCGATCCCCTTGAACCGGAAGCAATCCGACCGTAAGCCGCGTCTTGACCAATACACCATGGACCCCGGCCTTCCCCCGGGCCAATTCAATCACCTCATTGATCGCCGCATTGAGATCACAACGCTCCTTACGCGGCGGGGTCTTCTTGATCTGCTCGCTCACGCGATCGATGATCGCACCGGCGCGATCGACATCACCAACGATACACCTCACTGCTTCCCTGACCTCGTCTAACTCCGGCGGTCGCATCTTGAGGAAATTCTCCGCCGCACGCGCGTTGTTGCGCGCAGTGGCGATGGGCTGCTTTACTTCGTGAGCCAGCGACGCGGTGAGTTCGCCGAGCATGCTCAGCCGGTTCATGTGAGCGAGATCAGACTCGAGTTGATGCATTTCCTCAAGATCGCGATAGAGACGCGTATTCTCGAGCGAGATCGCTGCCTGCGAAGCCAGTACCCGTAGAACTGTGATCCGCGCGGAGGTGAAAACGTGCGGCGCCAGGTTGTTTTCAAGATAGAGAATACCGGTGAGCTTGGTTTGGGTAATCAATGGCAAACAGAGAACGGAACGGACGCCACCTCGCAGGAGGTAGGGATCCGCGGAAAATGGGTTCGCGGAGGAGGCGTCATCAAGGATAACGCTTTCGTGAGTGCGCGTGACGTGGCGGAGGATCGATTCGGGCAGCGCCGTTGCGGACTCGGATGCCCCCGTCAGACGCACAACCACATCGCTTCCGCTAGTCGTGGACTCCACTCGGATCTGTAGATCGTCACCTTGAGGAACGATCAGCAGGCCTCGCTCGGCGCCAGCATGCTCCATTGCCTTGCGCATCACGATTTCGAGCAGCTTTTCCAGTACGATCTCGCCCGACACGGCCTGCGAGACTCCGATCACCGTTGCGAGATCCAGTCCTTCGGCCGGCGCGCTGATCGTTGAAGCATGACCTGGCAACGGGTGCGCCTGCTTGAGGCCGGGATACAACTGGTCGAGCTGCCTCACTTTCCCATCCGCCCCCCAAGTTGCGTAGCAGGCGCGGGCGTTGCGCAAATAAATATCGGCGATATGATCGAACCCGCGGGCGCGGTAAAAGACCGATGCTCGCTCATAAGCGAGTGCCTCGGTGCTGACGAAGCCGTGTGTACGAGAGGAACGGATGGCCTTTTCGTATAGGCGCATTGCCTCAAGGTCCCGGCTTTCGAGCCGTGCAATTTCAGCGCCTACCAGTGCGGAGCGATTTTCGAAATTCTCCGAGCAGTTCTCCGCCCAGTTTTCGAGTTGTCGCTGGTGCCGCCCCAGCGCTTCCAAGTGCTGCGTTCGCCCGTCGGCCATTGCAGAGTCGCAAAGTGCAGCATGAGACAGCGCGCTGTAAAAGTGATATTCCGCTTCCTCAATCATGGCGGTCGAGTACGAGATGCCGGATTGCGCATTCGAGGAAGCTTTCACGGCCGCGAGGTAATCGCCGGCAAAATAACGTGCCACCATTTTCCGAAGCCAATACCAGCACGCCTGGCCTTCCAAGTATGGATTGTCGGAAAAGAGACGTTCGAACGAGGCTTCCTCGATCATCTCGCAGTCGAAGCAGCCGAATTTCGGAGTCAATCCGCGGAGCGTGCGAATCAATGCGAGCATGGGCGCGAGCACGGTATCGCCGCTAAGCTGCGCCTGTCGGGATGATGGCGGGCCGAGTTCGGCCTCGCCCTGCACGTCGCTCAGCAGATCTCCCGCAATGAACCTGTCCAGGCTCAGCCTGAAATTGGCGTAGTTTGCAAACGTCACGTCACCGACCTGCTCCGCAGCATCCAAGGCGCGGCGCAACAGGTCGACCGCGATCCGCACGTGCTTCACCCACGGCACTATCAAATCAGCAAAGAATACGTAAGTGCGCGCTTGAAAGCGCCTGAAGCCGTGCGCTTCCATGAGCTCAATGCCGACCTGACCGAATCGAAACGCCGTCTTGTAGTCGCGGAGCCGTCCAATAGCGACCCTGCTGAGGACAACATAGTTGTAGCACGCCGCGTCGCAGTTGCCCCGTTCGAGGCAAAGATTGACCCCTTTGCATATGGCGAGACAATTGAGGTTTTCGTCGTTGCAAATCGCGGCAGAGAATGCGAGGTAGATGAGAACCCCCGCAGTTGCAAGGGATTCTGGATCGCTCATCAAGGGCAACCCGACGACATCCTCAATCGCGCGGCTCCCAAGTTTCGACTGGATCTGTTCGTATTCGCACCTGACCTCTTCTTCTGTGGGATGCGGTGACCACTCAATGCCCACTTGCCGGAGGTAATCGAGGCCCGCCGCGACGGCGCGGTCTAGTTGAAAGAGCTCCACACGCGCACCCATCTGCAGGCATGCGACCGCCGCGCGCTCGACTGTACTGGCTGCTCGGCTCGACAGCGAAGTGGAGCGCGCATCGGCGGCCCCCATCTCCCCGTTCCTTAACTCGCACTCGGCTCGCTCCAATTCCAGGGAAAATGTCAGCTCGCGCTTGCGTTCCCAGCACTCTTCCCCTAGGAGCGCCGCGCCCGCATTCAGATACTTGAGGGCCGAAACGTAGGCGGTGGACGCCTTGGCGCGCCTGCCCGCGATCAAGTTTAGGCCGGCTAGTTGATCCCGTTCCTCTTGTGAGGTAATCAACTCCACTCCGCGGTTCAAGTGATTGACGATGTCGAAGACCGTCTCCTGCTGCTTGTCCGGGGAGACGTGCGCCGCCAGCAGTCGACCGATGCGCAAATGCGCACAGGCGCGCGATGCTTCCGGAATTATCGAATAGGCTGCTTCCTGAACACGGTCATGGATAAATCTATACGAGCTATCGAGTCGCTCTATCAATCCGAGACGGAGGCCTTCCCAGAGCACCGCATGCACCTGCTTCTCGGACGTTTCAAGCAGGAGAGTGAGAGTCGTCATCTCGGTGGAGCTTCCAAGGCAAGCGAGCTCCTGCAGTGCCGCCTGTGTCTCGCCCGGTAGACGGTTGAGCTTCTCCAGCATGAGGTCCGCCACGTTGTCGGTGTACCGCTTGGCACGGATGCGATCGAGGTCCCATGACCAACAGGTGGCGCCATGATCGAAGGTAAGGAGTCCTTCCTCGGCAAGCGAAGCAATGAACTGAATGGTGAAGAACGGGTTGCCAGCCGTCTTCTCCTGTACCAACCGCGCGAGCGGCGCGCTGCGTTCGGGATCGCAGCGCAGCGTATCCGCCACGAGCTGCTCGAGATGCTCCTGCCCAAGCGGGCCAAGCGTAATCTGCGTTACCCTACCTCCCGCGTTCCGGATCGCCTCAACCTTGCGCATCAGCGGATGTGAGGCGCTGACTTCGTTGTCGCGATAAGCCCCGATGAGCAGGAGGTGCCGGAGATCCGAGCGCGTTACCAGGTCTTCCAGTAGGTCGAGCGTCGCTGCATCCAGCCACTGCAGATCGTCGAGAAATAAGGCGAGCGGATGCTCTTGACGGGCGAAGACGCCGATGAAGTTGCGAAGCAGCAACCGGAAGCGCCGCTGTGCATCTTGTGGCGGAAGCTCAGGGATCGGCGGCGGCGCTCCGATAATAAGCTTCAATTCTGGAACCAGATCCGTCATGAGACCTGCGTTCGATCCCAACGCCTCGCGCAGGGCGTCGCGCCAGGGCGCTAGATCGACTTCGCTCTTCGCGAGCAGCAGCCGGATCAGACTTTGAAATGCCTGTGCGAGTGTCGAATAGGGAACGTCCCGTTTGTGCTGATCGAACTTGCCGGACTTGAAAAAGCCGCGCGGTGGCACCAGCACCGGCTGCAGCTCATTGACGACTGAGGACTTGCCGATGCCGGAATAGCCGCAAACCAGGATCAATTCCGGGGCGCCACCCTTGACGATGCGATCGAAGGCACCGAGCAACGTCTCGACTTCGCGCTGCCGCCCGTAAAGCTTCTCGGGAATCAGCAGTCGATCGGGTATGTCGCGTTCGCCAAGGGGAAAGTCACCGATTTGGCGCTGCGCCTCCCATTCGCCGAGGCAACGGCGAAGATCGCGGTCGAGCCCGGCGGCGGTCTGGTAGCGGTCTTCGGCTCGCTTGGCAAGCAGCTTCATGACGATCGCCGAGATAGGGCCGGGGACCCCCTTCAGTCGCTCGGCGGGCGGCACTGGTCGCCGGGCGAGGTGGCAATGCACCCATTCCATCGGTGCGCTGGCGGTGAACGGCAATACACCGGTGAGCATTTGATAGAAGGTGACGCCGAGGGCATAGAGATCGGTGCGGGAATCGAGCGAGCGATTCATCCGTCCGGTCTGCTCCGGCGCCATGTAGGCGAGCGTGCCGGCGAGGGTCTCCGGAGGGCGGAGAGATAGACGCTCACGCGCGAGACGCGAAGCGATGCCGAATCCGGTGAGGTGCACTGCGCCGGTCGCGTCGTTCGCCAGGATATTGGCCGGCTTGATGTCCTTGTGTACGAGTCCGCGCTGATGGAGCTTGCCGAGAGCCACCGCAATTCCTATGGCCAGACCCAAGAAGCGCCCCACTTCCATGGGCGCGCCGAGCAACCGCTCGAGTGGCGCGCCGCCCGGATCCTGCAGCACGAGGATGGTCCGAGCGCTCTCGCGCACGAGCTGAAGCGGCCGCACCGCCCAGGCTGCATCGAGTTCCTCCTTCAGGTCGTATTCGTGTTGCAGCCGATCGAGGCTCGAGCGGGATGGGTATTCGGCGACGGGAGCGACGAACAGCGCGGGGTGGCGCTCGCCGTCATCGCTCAGCCGCCAGCCACGGCGGACGACGCGCTCATCGTCCTCCGATAAGAAGTCAGAGTCGCCGTCCAGGTACTGGCCCTTCAGCGAATGCGCGACCATCGTCAGAGTCCGCACCAGCGACGTGCTTTGAGTCGATGAAATGTGAGCACGCACCGCACGCGTGTAGCCCGCTCTTTAGTAGCCAGAAATCCTACCGCATTGCCCGAGAAATGCCAGCAGTCGGGCGCGTAGCGACAGGAGCGGCGACATTTCGCGATCCGCCGAGGCAGGGTTTGGGCTCGAATGCACCCTAGCCGATTCGCGGCGACTCGCGGGTTACCCGTGCGTTGCCGATCGAGTGCCGCTTCCCTGCGTCATCGGCCAATGAGAGAAATCGGCCAAACATCGACTGCCGGATCCAGACCTCGCGGTCGCGAGCTCCTATTCTTCCTGCAAGTCGCAACGACGTGCTTCGACGGATCTGCCAGATGGGTCTTCGGCAGCAACCGGACACTCGTACGAATCACTCATGGGGAACGTGACTCGCGGATCGGCTGCATCGACTATCTTATCCTAAAGAAATCAAGGAAATCCTTGTCTGAACAAGTAATCGGAGTCCGAGCATGATCAATAGACGCGAGTTCTCGCTCGCTGCCATGGCGAGTGCCGCGGTGGCTTCGCTTGGACCTGCCTCAGGGGCCACTCCGGCACGCACTCCGGTCAGGGCGCAAAATGTCGTGCTCGTGCACGGCCTCTTTGCCGACGGATCGTCCTGGTCGGAGGTGATTGTGCGCTTGCAGTCCGTCGGCTTGAACGTGACCTCGGTGCAGAATCCCCTCACGTCCCTGCCTGAGGCGGTGGCTTCAGCCGGGCGTGTGCTCGACCGCCAGGTCGGGCCCACGGTATTCGCAGGGCATTCCTTCTCGGGCATGATCGTTACGGAAGCCGGCGTCCACCCCAATGTCTCGGCGCTGGTCTATGTCGCAGCGCGAGCGCCCGATGCCGGTGAGGACTACGCGCTACTCGCTGAGAGGTTTCCGACA
>Ga0335073_10005328_pt1 | contig 18052 bp, 14 predicted proteins | sample Lox_Sample_22_FD_207093 | JGI IMG/M metagenome (GOLD analysis project Ga0335073, IMG submission 207093) | Soil microbial communities from Loxahatchee National Wildlife Refuge, Florida, United States - Lox_Sample_2.2 | ecosystem: Environmental > Terrestrial > Soil > Wetlands | place: USA...
GCGCCAACGTCACTCCCATGGGCATCTCGCATAGATAAAAAAGCCCAGACGCAGGGCCAGGAGATACGACGTCTTTTACTTTTCGCTAGGCTGGGCCAACCTCTTCAGGCAAGTCGAGGCAGAGAAGCGAGGGGGGCTTCGGGGTCGGACGTTGGAAATGCTGCACGGGACCTCGAAACCTCCCCCCAAAGTGCCTGGTACGGCGGTAAAGTCAAGGATAAAGTGCGAGGATCTCGCCCCCTCCGGCGCCGTCCGCACTACTGGGGTTTAGAGAACGCTGCTCTTATCATTAGTCCAACCGTTTACCACACCTTTCTTTTTCGGCGACTAGATGGCACTAACAATCAGACCCCTCCGACCGACCATCCCCACATTGGCGCCACTGAGGAGAGCGGAATGACAGCCGTGCAAGCCAGGATGGAGCTTCGATAAGGCGATCCGCTAGAGGCCAATGGCCGCTGCTCGCTCCGCTACTATAGCTGCCACTAGCCACTAACTACGCGGTATCGAGGCAAGCAATCGCTGCCAGTGGTACCCTTGGGTAATCGTCCGATGGAGAATGGCCTGCGTGGACTTCCCTCTTCCACGGCCCTCTTCCCGTGCCCTTTACCGCACATCGCGTGTGTGGCCCGCCCGTTGCAAAGAGAGGCGAGAACATGCAGCTTATCGCACCTCGCCGCCGACTACCTGGTTACCCTCGACGATAATCAGAATCCTTGGTTAAATAGATGCTGCCTTTCCTTTCGCTTTTTTCCTTTCTTGATCGACTTTCTTTGTTGCATTTCCCTCCCCATCTGCGTAAGAGTTAACAGGCCTTGAGCAGTTGAAACACAATGGCCGAAAAAGTCTCTGATGCCGAAAGGCAAGCCAGCATCCAGTCTTTTCGAGCTCGGCACAGGAGCGTGGCTGAAGAGCCGGTGACATCAGTTCTTCCTGCTGGTGATATCCCATATGATCCCAACCACGAATTCGACGCCGATGAGGAAGTCTTGGCCGCTCTTGGTTACAAGCCCGAGTTCCGTCGCGAGTTCAGCTTGTTTACCACTTTCTGCGTCAGTTTCGCCGTCTTGGGTCTGCTGCCGTCCTTTGCTACAACGCTGTACTATGGCATGGGATATGCTGGCACCGGTGGTATGTTTAGTTGTCCGTTTCTCAGTCTGAACAGCAAAGCTGATTAGGATTAGGTATGACATGGGGTTGGATCATTGCCATGGTCGGCATCCAATGCGTTGCATCGTCCATGGCTGAACTGTGTTCGTCAATGCCCACATCCGGTGGTCTGTATTACGCAGCTGCTGTTTTGGCACCTCCAGGCTACGGTCCATTCTTCTCTTGGATCACGGGATGGTCGAACTGGATGACGCAGATTACCGGTGCTCCCTCCGTCAACTATGGCACTTCCGCCATGATTCTCGCGTCAGCATCCATTTACAACCCGAATTACGTCCCTCAAAACTACCAAGTCTACCTTCTCACCATCTTCCTCATGCTAATTCATGGCTGTATGTCGTCAATGCCCACCAGGTATCTCGCTCGAACGAATTCTTTCGGCTCTACCTTCAATTTCGTCGCTCTTATCGTGGTCATCATTTTGATTCCAGCCTCCACCAATCGTGTATCACAAGGCCTTCCCAAGTTCAACTCGAACAAGATAACTTGGGGTACGATTCAGAACGGAACCGATTGGCCCGATGGCATTGCGGTTCTCATGAGCTTCATCGCCGTGCTGTGGACCATGTCCGGCTACGACGCACCTTTCCATCTGGCGGAAGAATGCTCGAATGCCAACGTTGCCTCACCCAGAGCCATTGTCATGACTGCCAGCGTTGGCGGTGTTTTCGGATGGTTCCTTCAGATCGTCGTGGCGTACACCGTCGTCGATATCAACGCGGCCATTTCTTCCGACCTTGGCCAGCCATTCGCTGCTTACCTTCAGCAAGCTCTCCCTCCGCATGCCGCAATGGCTGTGCTCGCCCTGACCATCATTGCCGGCTTCTTTATGGGCCAAGGTAAGTTCTGCTATATCGTGGAAACGGAAAATCAATCGGAAGTGCTGACATTTGTCCAGGCTGCATGATTGCCGCGTCCAGAGTGACATTCGCTTACGCCCGCGATGGCGTCTTCCCCGGCTCGAGGTGGTGGAAGATTGTCAACCCGTACACCAAAACTCCAGTGAACGCAGTATGGTTCAATGTGACCATAGGCATTATCATGCTTCTGCTCATCTTCGGTGGAACCATCACCATCGGTGCGCTATTCTCCGTCGGTGCCATTGCCGCATACGTTGCCTTCACCTCACCCACGTTCATCCGCGTTTTCCTTGTTGGAAACAGGTTCCGGAAAGGCCCGTGGCATCTCGGCCCGTTCAGTATCCCTTGCGGTGTGATTGCGGTGTGCTTCGTCACCCTCATGATCCCAATCCTCAACTTCCCCGCTCTTAGAGGAGGTGATCTTAAGTAAGTTTGGCCTTGTTTACGCTCCGGCGTACTTCACAATTCCTCGATACTCACGTCTTGCTCCAGTGCCTCCAACATGAACTGGACCTGCTTGGTGTACGGTGGTCCCCTCTTCATGATTCTCATCTGGTGGGTCGTCGATGCACACAAGTGGTTCAAGGGACCAAAGGTCAACATCGAGCACCTTATGCTCGGCCGAGACGGTAACATTATTGACGCCGAGGGCCATGACGTTCTGCCTGCCGACGCGTCCTCGGACGATCAGGTGGATCCCAAGACCAAAATAGCTGATGCGGACATGAAATCGGAAATAAATTGAGTGGAAATTTTCAAAGCTGACGGACAAGAGTTGCATTCTTGATTCTTTTCTCTCTGCTACGATTTATTAGATGGACACTGACCGTCACGGCCGTAATGGGACCAGGAGACGGTCTTGTATGTTGAAATAGTTCTTTCGTTATGCATGAGCATAGTATGTTGTCAGACTACGATACCACACTCAAATCCAAATGGGTATTTTCCGTGCCAGACACAACACGGTACTGCGAATGATCTGAGAAACGCAGAAAAGCTCATGAACGTCAGCGGGAGGGGGCGCCAGATATATAACGCAGCAATGAGTGATTTTCTGACACGCACTAAGGCAAAATCGAGGCAAGTGAGCCGTGACAAGCGACGAAGGCGAGATGGAGCGGCAGTATGCGGTCATTGAGTCATTAGAATAGAGTAAGCAATTACGAGTCATCTGGTGATTATGGCGTTTTGAAGTTGATTACCACTGGACCAAAATACGGAACTTCGTACTTGGCCATGGTGTGGCTGTTTACATTCAACAAATCAAACCCCTGCTCAAAGCACCACCATCCAAGCTTCAACCTTCTTCAGACTTCAAGCCTGTGGTCGGCCATGCAATTGCCGCTCTGAGTGCCATGATCTGCTTACCGTAAGCTCCACCACCTGATGTGCCTAGTCGTGCTCTAATTGGTGTTTCTGTGGCTTCTGGAAAAGATGTCGATTGGACCCTGACGAGAGGCTGTACGATATCGTAACAGCCGCGCCACCGAGACATCAATTGTCCCGCCGCCTGATACAGCTACAAGTTCTACCCTCAGTCCACGCTCCCTACGTTAACTGCGGCTATTAGGACTGGCCAAGCGAACTCCAAGACGAGTCGCTCGCCATGAATGACCCATTTCCTTTCCGCTGCCCGCAGCAGCTTGCCCGCGCCGTGAAACCTCTCGCCCAGCAACTCGGGCTCTCAACGCTCCCCTTACACGTCCACGAAATCGCCTTCGCCTTTCTCCTTTACGAAGGCATCTTCCGGCTGATCTCTCCTCTGCTGTCCACCTTCCTCGCTCCTAGACTCTACACGTCCTTCTCGCGCCGCGGCCGCCTCAACTGGGACGCCCACATAACCTCGCAAGTGCAGGCAGTGCTGATCAACGGACTCGCGCTGTGGGCCATGTTCGCGGACCCGCTGCGCGAGGCGCAAGACCTGCCGTCAGCATGGCGGTCGCGGCTCTGGGGCTACAGCGGCGCGACGGGACTGACGCAGGCGATGGCGGCCGGCTACTTCCTGTGGGACGCATCGACGTCGGCGCAGCACATGGACGTAATGGGAGCATCCTCGCTGGCGCACGCCGTCGCCGCGCTGGCCGTGACGGCGCTGGGCTTCCGGCCCTTCGCCAACTACTACGGGCTCAACTTCGTGCTGTACGAGCTCAGCACGCCGTTCCTCAACGTGCACTGGTTCCTCGACAAGCTCGGGTACACCGGCTCGGCCCTGCAGTTTGCCAACGGCATGCTGCTGCTGCTCGCGTTCGGCGGTTCGCGCCTCGTCTGGGGCTCGTGGCAGAGCTGGCGCATCTATTGCGATGTCTGGGAGGCGTGGCGCGACCGCACGCCCTACGAGCTCAAGTGCAAGGCGTACCGCGCCGTCATGAGCGATGCTTTGGGCCTGGCGGTGCCAAAGGAGTGCAGGATCATGCCGGCGTGGCTGGGACTGCTTTATGTTGGCAGCAATACGGTGCTTAGCGTGCTCAATTTTTGGTGGTACTACAAGATGATTGTGGCCGTTAGGAAGAGGTTCACGCCTCCGGATCCGAAAGGCAGGAACAAGGAATATGTGAACGAAATTGACCAAGCGATGGGGAGCTTGAACTGATAGCATGGCGTTTGAGAGGAGCGTTGTAACGCTGGGCCGTTTGTGACGCGAGCCATTAGCTTCTAGATATTAGAGCTACCTAGATCCAATTCCCAAGATCTTCTTTCATATCAGTCATTAGAAGTACGTAGTGCTGCTTTTATATTCATGCTCAGTCCCCGGAAATGCGCCAACAGGCTCTGAGCTCTCCTCGTCGTCAGATCCGCTGTCCGCAGCAATCGAACTGAGTTTAAGCTCCGTCGGATCTGGCGGTGCTCTCATCCTCTCAATCACACTCGCCTCCAATGACGGAGGTTGATACGGTTTAGGTGTGTGATACTCTCGACCGGATGGCATACTCGCTAGTAGCGGCTCAAACGGCGGTACAATCTGCACGTTGATCTGCTCCACGTCAATTCAAGTCCCGAATACCAAAGAAGAGGATAGAGCACTCAAAAGCTTACCGTATCGTTCATCTTTACCCATTTCTTCTCCAACATCTCCAACACCCTTCCTTCTTCCAACCTCCCGGCATCAGCACCCCACTCGCTCCCTCCTTTGACGACTTTCCGATCCTCCCTCTTCTCCTTCCAATCCCTCCTCATCTTCTCAAAGCCCTTGGAGAAAACACCACCACCCCCATCCGCCTTAAAGCCCACCTCACTCTTCGCGGCCCTAATCCACGCAATCCCCTCACCCACTTTTCCCCTCCCCTCCGCATCAATACCCAAAAACCTCGCCGCCTTCGCGCGCGCCGCACCCCTCAAATCGTCCGCGTACCGTCCCAGCGCATCATCGAGGCCCGGCGCGTTGCGCAGCGCGGCGGCCGCGCGCCCCGCGTGCTCAGCCGCAGCAAGACACAGCCGCGCCAGCAGGTGGCTGCGGACCGGCGGGAGGGCCGGCGCCGCCACCATCCAGTCCTTGTCGAGGCGGTTGCGGGCCTGCGCAGCGGCGGCCGCGTACGGGTCGTCCTTCAGCACGGTGGCCAGCGTGGCTTCAGCCAGGGCCAGCGCCGCGAGCGCGGCTGTCACCGTGGCCGAGAGGTCCGGCGGTGGGGCGTCGCCGCGCGCCGACTGCGCTTGCCGCGCCGAGGCCGCGGCGTGCGCGCTGTGCGCGCCCAGCAGCTGCGCCATGGCCGTCGCGATGGCCTTGGTGCGGGCTTCGGGCGGCGGCGCCGCCGCGTCCGCTGCGTACAGCGGGCGGAGGGTGGCGCGCGCGAGGAGAGATTGCGTGTATGCCAGCGACGCCAGCACGAAGGCGATCTCGGACTCGAGGCCGCGGAGGCGGGCGCGCGGGCGCTTGAGGGCGGGCCGCACCGACGTTGATAGTGCCGCGTGGCTGCTCAGCGTGCAGCGCCATTCGACTTCCAGCTCTTTGCGCAGCACCACCTCCACCTCTTCGCCGGCCACGGCCCGCCCGCTCAGCCCCGCGTCCAGCGCGAACAGGTACGCCGTGTAGTCGTGCAGCGCCGCTGCCACCGTCGCCAGGTGCCCGTCCTGCGAGGCTGGCGGGAGCCGTTTGTGCTTCTTCAGCGCATCGCGGAGCACGGTGCGGCTGCCGGTTGCGCTGAGCGGGAGCGACGGGTGTGTGCTGCTGCTGTAGAATTCGGCGAACGACACGTACGAGGTGGTGGGCAGCTCGAATGGAAAGGGCATGGTGTGGTGAGGTGAGGTTGTTGTCCATTCAACGCTAAGGCTGAACAGCGGGACGACGATAGTGGTTAGGGTCGGACTTTACTCCGTACGGCCCTTATCATTTATGGGGGCGAGCAGCTGCAACCACCAACAACCGTTTATGGGTAGAGGTTGTAAGCCGCTATAGGCAATTCTGGCTTCCTTGTGGCTTCACTGACGTGTCACACAAAATTAACAATACTCTGGGGCCGAATTATTGAAGGCATGTAAGGCCGGACGTGGAATGCGTATAAGTAATTCAAATGACTGAAAATGCTCCGATTTTACATTTCGAATGTTCAAGGGAGTCAAACTTAACGAAAGTACGCGAAAGAAACCAGTTCTGTACAATATTACCCCGGTAACGAACAAGACACAGCACCAATGAACTTTCGGGTATCTCCTCTCATCTCTCAGCATCAGCAGCCTACACGTTAGGCTTCTCGCTGATGCCGTTCTCATCGGCAGCCGGCACCGGCTTCTCCTTACCCTCAAGCTCAGGACTGTTGCTAGCAGTCCTCGTGAAGTAAGTGTCAAGATCTTCATTCCAGTCGTCATGCTCCCAGTCAAAGCCTGAATCACCACCCTCCTTCTCTTCGGCTTTGGCGCGCTCACGCTCGAGCCACTCACCACGGATCTCCTCGACCTTCTGCTCGTAGTCGAGCTTTGGGTCGTAGCCCTTGCCCTTCCCTTGAAGGCGTTCAAGTAAGGACAGGTGCTGCTTGTGGATGGCAATGCCGTGGTACTCATGTTCACGACCTTCACGGATGAAATGCCAGCGGCGCTCCTGCTCCTTGAGGTCGAGGCCTGTGGTGTCTGGCATGAGAGTAAGGGTGAGGATTGCACCGACGAGACCGAACCATGGCACGACCTTGAAGATGGAAGGGGTGGATAGGTAGTTGTACATGATGGCGGCCGTCAAAGCACCCAACTTTCCGACAGCAGCAGACATACCATGGGCGGTTGCGCGGATCGGAGTCGGGTACACCTCAGCGGCGCAAATGAACGTTACCGAGTTGGGACCGAATTGGTTGAAGAACGAGGACAGGAAGTACATGGCCTGGAACTTGTGGATTCCCTTGGCGCTCGAGTAGTATTTGTAGTTGAAGGCTGGGATGGTGAAGAGGACGAAATCACAAGCGAAACCGACGGCCATCATATATTTGCGGCCATCTGCAAAATACGTCAGAATTTCCGAGATAAAATGAAATAACAGGCGTGCTTACAGAATTTGTGGTCGATCAAAAACGAAGCCAAGTAGTATCCGCACAAGCTCACACCGACGTTCAGGAAGCTGTACAACCAACCCACCATGACGGAGGAGTTTCCAGGAACCAAAACTGCAATAAAGTCGTTCTGGAATAGCTTGTTCCCGTAGAAGAAGACGTCATTCATGTACCAGGTGCCGGCGGTCGCGATTAGGCGGGGACCGAAGTAAGTGAAAGTAAGCTTGAGTGACTGGACATCGTAGCCGGTAACCTTCTGCTTCTTCTTGGCAGCAAGGAGCTGCTTGCTGGCCGACTTCATCTTGTAGGTACGATAATAGACGAGCCAAAGAGTACCCGCCGCTGGAATGGCAAAGGAAACGCGGAATGTCCACTGGGCCGCTACCTTGGAGTATGGTGGGTCACCACTGCCGTGGTGGAAGATAAGGAGCAAGAGAATGAGAAGAGCTTGGTTTAGGAATTGACCCCAACCTTGCATCAAGAAGGCGCTGGTGACCTTTCTGCCGCGATGAAGACGATCTTCACTCGTTGATACCTTACCGGAACCAACGGCGTTCTCCATACCAGAGGTCGCAGTCATCGGGTATTCGCCACCAACGCCAATGCCGTAGAAGAGCAGCGACAAGACGTAACAAATGACCCAACCGTTTAGGGTGACACCCCAGGAGGCCGTGAGCATGATCAAGCCGATAAACATGATGGTGGCATCCTGGATAAGACCCCAACGACGACCGAGCCAGTCACCAAGGATACCGACTAAAACTTGACCTGACAGATGGTTATGAGATGAAAACAAAAAGTGCTGTTCGACTTACCGATAATGATACCGGACACCTCAAGGTAATCAACGGCCTGAATCCAAGTTTTATCGCAAACTTGAAACGTCTTCCAGCAAGGCTTGAAAACGGCCTGGAAGAGAGGTTTAATGTTACCGATGGAGAAGAGCACATAACCTTCGAGCAAGAGACCGGCACCAGGGAGCACCATATTCTTGAGGTAGTAGCCAACGGGGGCAAGTGGATCGGCCTTGATAACACGGCCAATGGCAATCAGCTCTTTTCGAGTTTCCGCGTTGTTGACCTTGTTGACGAAGGCAATGCGCTGGCCGATGGGCAGATCGGCCCAATACACGCCGTCCTCGGTGTAGATGTCCTCGGGATAGATGATGGAATTGAGCACGCTTTGTTCCTTAGTCGTCATCAACCCAGGGTTTGGGGGAAGGTCTGCAGTGGCAACGTGCTCGCCGGTAAGGTTGGGACCATGAGGCACGGCGAGGCCATAGTCACGGACTGAATCGGCGGCTGCCATGATGAGAATTGGACTGGTTGGTGATGATGAGTCTCCCACTTGGGCCGGGAGACCGTCTTATTCAAATAAGAAATCAACCAGCAACGGATGTTGGTGATTAAGAGATACGACGGGGGGTGTGCGATCAACCTTATAGCTTCCGGTAGGGCGGCGTTGATGGTCAAAATGGAGCTTCCGACGCGTCCTTTGGACCCTTCGGAGCCTGCTAGGAATGGAAAAATCAATCAAAGACGCAACACGTTTGATCGAAGGCAAAGGTTACTGGCTGGGGGGGAAAGGAGCTGGTTCCTCAAGCAAAGCTAGTAAGCCGCAGGGTGGGATTCTTCTTGAAAGTGATCAGTGGTATCCGCCTAAGCGGAGCGGGCGGCGGTGACAAGGGGAGTGATTGGAACGATGACCATGGGTGGAGGGGATGAATCCCTTACATTGGGGGACGAACCAGAAGGCTGAAGCGAAAGCGCTCGGCCTAGGGTGCCGGGGAGGCGCTCGAAGGTTGCTTCTTGGTCGGATTGATTCGAGCACGCTGCAGGGTGGGCTTTAAAAGCTCAAGTCAGTGAGTTGGTTCCGCGGGAGGCAGACTGGTTGAATGGCACGGCGTGGGACAGGCTAGCCACCAGACAAAGCAGCTTTGCAAGAGCTTCGCAAGAGCTTGGAAGGGGACTGTGCTGAGGACGGCGAGCCGCGGTACCAGCGAGAGACGGCCATTGTGGCCGGTTTGAAGCTCCAAAAGCTCGCTCAGCTTTGATCCCAACAACCCGGAAGGCAACGGCACAAAGGCACGAGGGATCCGGCGGAGGCATGGAGTAGTAGAGAAAGTGCCGTCAGCCAAGCCGTCGAAGCCTTTTTTGGGTGGAGGCCGTCGACGATTCGCCGGGCGCCTCGCAAAGCTTGTCGCCGGGTCATCGCCAGGTGCGGCGCCTCGATTATCTTGATCTGTGCAAACGTCAATCGACGGGAGCGTGCGATGAGGTCGGGATGGAGCCAAGAAAGGAAGTGGAAAGTGAAAAACGGACGGCCAATGGCAATGCGAGCCGCTGGAACGTGGTCCAACTAAAGCGCGGAAGTGGCTGTTTCATGACTGAATTGTGCAGATGTCGACATGGGTCCCCATATAATGCTGCCATCCCTGCGAAAAGTCATCGCTCTCGTTCATCTCACGCTGGTTATCGGATTAGTTGGTTCTGCATCGTGCAATGAGCGGCACCTGCCATTGGAAAGCAATGAATCCTAATTTCTTGACGCGTCTAAAGTACTTTGCCATACCCACTTTACATAGCCCGAATGCGTTGTTACATCTCAATCTCCGCATCGAATCGCTCCCACGAATGGATGACTCGCCGTGCCGAGACATCTTGTTTCTTTTTCCTTTCGAGCTTCGCCTCCCTGCTTCCGATGCATTTGAAAAATTCTACATGACCATGTTTCCCCACTGACGCGTCGTGGTTGGAAGATCGACGCTGAAGCTACTTCGCCGCTACTGTGCAGCACTGTGGTGGTCGCAACCAAAGCCCAAATCATCATCTAACCAAGCGAATAATTGCAGCGACCGCTATGACATGGTTCCACTTACAACGCCCACGCTCTTCAGCCTTGTCACGCCTCCATGCTCGGTGCTCGGTGCTCATCGCTCAGCGCTCGCTCTCTTCGCCACTCCAACCACTCCAACGTGCCAATTACATAATTGGTAGGAAAAAGCAACTTTTTCATCTTTGCGAGATATCCATGCATCCTTTGGACGCCACAATCGTGGGGAATGCAGCTTTGAGACCGCTTGCTTTGCTTGCGTACTGCACCTTGACCCTCTTTTCGCCGCGACATCCGTCGATAGGTTGCCCAGCTCTCTTGTTCTTTTATTATGAAGTAGCTCGAAGCTCGGCACGCCCAGCATTGCTTTGCCATGTGTCTACTGCTAGACTGCATTACTCTCCGACCTTGAAAATAAAACGAGAGGAAAACCGACATCGCCTCCACCCTGGTTAATCATCCCGTATATCGCAGTTCAGACTCCAAAAGATTGTACAGTAACTGCGAGATCTGCGGCCCGGCTAGCGTGCAGATTCTTCACATCGCTCGGTTCATCTTCTGAATGAAATATTGCCAGAAAATTTTCGGCTCGCAAAAGGGATGACCATTCAGCTCACGAGAGTGGCATTACCACCCGAGCTGAGCCCTTGTCGGCTCCGTCCGTGTGGAATGCACGAGGCTAACTCTAACTGCAAGAACCCTACCTACGTAGTATATCCTCGTAGTTTGACGCGCCCGATCGTACTGTTTGCATAATGCGACCCATGCATGCTCTCAGCAAGGGAGGTACCGATACGAGAGTGGCATATCAGGGCTTGGTGCTGATGAAAACATATCCAGCCGACATCCGCACCCATCCACTTTGCAGACACGGTGGATTGACTTATCTTGGCATGATTGTCTTGCTAGAAGTAAGCTCAGCAGACATTTCTTCGCTCCCTTGTTCTAAATGAGTCGTAAGAACTGGGTCCTTCATATTGTGGTATTCCCAAATTGGTGCCGCTCGGCTCCTTGCGGACTTTCGTACTCGATCGGAAGAAGTGATTGTTTGAGTATCTAGTCACTGCTTAGCTCTTTCTCTCTCATATCGTCCTCGGACCTCGCCACGTATTGTTGTCTAGCTTCGCCGAAGACCATTGGCGTGAGCGCATAGTGTCTAGTAATATGCATTATGTGTTTCGCAGCTTCCCATCCTCAACATCTGATTTTTCTAATAACTAGGTGACTGCGGGCTGGAAGAACATTTATGACGAAGATTAAGAGCATTACAACGCGTAAGAAATCTGCTTCAATATAGATTCCTCCGCTCTTTGGCCTGTAACGTAACCTCGGCAGGCTAACTACAACTCGACTTGATGCTGGGAATACGAGAAGCGAAAACGACTCGAAGATTGACATCACACACAAGATGAAAAGAATAGCAGTAAAGATATGAAATATATGGACAAAAGAATGCAAAAGCAAATCCTTGTTTTTCTCATTTCTCAATTGCATACAGCAACAAGAGCAAAAATGCTCCGCCCGACTCAACGGCACCAACCAACAACACGTTGCCATTCCCACTCCCACGCTCGCCATCCCTCTCAGCGCTTCGCAACCCACGACTCAGCAATCCCCGAACAGGTTCGCGACCAGCGGTCCGCGGAAGTGAAAGTCAAAAAAGCAGAGCAATCCCAGCATTAGCCGTTTCCTCGTCCGTCCGCGTTGCATGCAACTCACACCGGCTCCTCGCCTTCCACCACCACACCCATTAATTACTCGCAGTCCATCCCATCCAACCCCTACGCCACGACGGCCAGCAGCGCCGCGACGCCGAGCAGCCCGCCCGCCACGCCATGGACCGCCGCCGCACCCGTCGCCTGGGCGGCAGCCGACGACGAGGGGGCCTTTGTGGCGCCGGCGGACGAGGCCAGCGTGGACGAGCCGCCGGCGGCCGCGCTGGTGGAGTTGCCGAGGGCGGCGGCCGGCGAGCTGGAGGCTGCGCCGCCGCCCGCTGCCGCCGCCGACGTCGTCGCCGTGCTGTTCGAGCCCGACCCGCCGGCTGCGGCGCTCGTCGTCACGACCGGCGCTTGCGGCTGGCCGTCTGAGATCTGTGATACCACGCCGTTTTGGGCGAGGGCGGTGGCGGCGAGGGCGAGGACGAGGGCGAGGGCCGAGAAGCGCATTTTGGTGGTGTTGCGTTGGGTGAGAGTGAGTGGTGGCTGAGATGGAAAGGTTGGGCCTCCTTTGCGGCTATTAAAGATCTTGGGTGCTGAACGAATGTGAATTGAGGCGAATGCAGTGTAAAGTCAGCGAAGGGAAGCTTTTGGTAGGGTAAGTCAAGCTTTTTGATCTTGGCTTACGGCGAAAAGATGAGATGGAAGAGGAAATGACAGAAACGGGGTGAATGACGGGCTGCGGGAGGTCAAATAGGATGGGAAATGGGATGGCAAAATGGTCAATTCCTTGCTTTGCTTGATGGACCGAAATGGGCTCGGCGCCAGCGCTGAACCCTGCGCTGTTCGTTTCATCATCAGCTAACAAGCAACTACATACTCCACTTGACTGCTCTCCACTCGCCCGTCCCGTTTCTTGCGCACTGGACTACTCGGGCTGCGCTGTGCTACGCTTGTCCCGCCTCCCGTTTCCAAAGGCCACACGCCCGTTGATGTCGTTCTCAACTGTCAGCCATTGGGCCTTGTTTGCACAGTGGTCCAATGCTCACCACCGTAACCATGACGATGATTGCATCGACAATAACATGCACTGACTGATCGACTTCGTTGTGGTTTGTCGAACGGGCTGGCAATGAGGAGAGGCTGGCTTGGGATTGCGCACAGTGGGGCCAATGAACGGAGAGCAGCTGGTCGATGGAAGGAGCTTGTGCCTTGTTTCTTCCCCTGTCCAGGACAAGGACAGGCGTGTGTGGCGTTCCTGAGCAAGTACCTCGCCTGCACGCCGATTATTGCATTGTACATTCCATCGTTGCCGCCATTATTCAAGCACTTTCTTCGCCTCCCAATACTTTGCCGCACCGTGCAATGCTGCGAGCCCATGAAGCCCCAGTCAAACGCCGGAGGCCAGCCGCATTCCGCCACGCCTGCTGCTAGCAACATTCGGCGCGGTTGGTGGAACGTTGCAGGAATCACTGAACTGAGATGAGTCTGTCTGCACACGAAACGGCCAGCTGGACTCCGAGATTGCGCTCGCGTGCAATTCCCGTCGATCTTAGATACTTTCTCACCGCAATCGGCAGATGCCATCGATTAATTGGACGACAGTCGGCCTTTCCAATGTCTTTTCACATGTTCCCCTTAAGCTGGGCATGGTCCTTGACCTCCTCACTCAAATTTACGTTAATAATGGTTTCCCTTAATACGATCCAAACAAAGTCGTCATTCTGACCCGCCTTCGGGTGGAGTCGTGAAACGGAACATGGCTTGTAAGGGCACAGACTGGCTTCGGCAAGTGATAAGATTGGCGTTTTGTGTGAAGAGATAAGCGCCATCGTACGTTGTGCCATTCATAACGTCCATAGATGGCACGGAGGCCTACAAATTTAAGACCACAGAGTCTCAGAGTACGGAGAACAGTAGTGTCATGCATGTCGGGTCGGCTCTTGAGTCAAGTTTGCTGCACATCTGATTGGTCTCTTCGATGATGGTTTGGATCGAAGAACACGTCAAAAGCAGTCCAGCTCTAGCTTTTCGGCAATATTTCTACTTTTAATAGCACAAAGCTTCTATGCCCCGTTCGCGGCTTGAGGATGTTCTCTTTCAATCGAATCGTCACTTGCAATTGCATGAGGGCTCGATAGTAGCTCTCAATTCAATTTTCAGCTCTCTTCTTCTGCTCGTATCAATTAGCTCTGCTTCCAATGGAGATTTCCCTTATCACGCCGTCGTCAGCGTTGGCTCATGCTCTAGAATCTCTCCAGGCTTCGCTGGCATCAATGCTCCTGTTGGCGGCTTGTTCTTGGATTTGAACTCATCAACCATCTGTTCAAAAGTTACCCATTCCACACCTTCATGCTTGTTAATATGTTCGATGAGTCTGGTACTTCTAGTTAGCATGAACGAACCTCAACCACCAAAGCCAAAGAAACCTACCTCTCATGCATCAGCAAAGCATGTGGTCGCCCAGAGACATCTGGATGGATAGTCATTGGGAAGATGAATTCATCATACTCGCGATAAAAGTAGTCGAAATGGTCCCTCCACAAGTCTTCCACATCACGAGGATTGACCCAACCATGGGAGTTCGCCATCTTCTTAATGAACCTAGCAACCGTAAGCTAGTGTTATCACATTTAGGTCTAGGTGACGGCACATCATCGGAGGTAAATCGTCTATATACCAACTTGCCGGAATCTCCACGAGGCCCGATTCTTTCCCTTTGACAAGAGGCTTCATCCAATGCGATGGCTTTTTGGAATAGTCGATATTCGTCCATTCATCGCCAGTGCGAAGCCAATACGGCTGGCAATCGTGATGTCCCATGCTATGGTCGTACTCTATGCCGTACTTCAAAAGAAGCTCGGTACCTTCTTTGCTCGTTTCCCACCATGGTGCCACGGAACCACGGGGCGGTTTGCCAACGAACTTGGTGAGCAACTTGTACGTGTGGTCCAAGATTTCACGCTGTTGATCTAAAGATGTCAACGTCATCGGTCAATGGAATTGGGTATTCGCTTGCGTTACCTACCTATAGTCATAGCAGCAGGATTCTCATGGCTATAACCGTGAAGACTGATTTCGTGTCCGGCATCTCGAATCATGGCGCACTCGTCTGGGAAGGTTTCGAGACTGTGACCCGGAATGAACCAAGTTGCTTTCATGTTGTACTTCTCGAAGAGTTTGAGAAGACGACGCACGCCTATGGTCCCGGCAAAGAGTCCTTTGGAGATCAGACGACATCTTAGAGTGCTTCATGTCGATGTATGATTAGATACCTCGTGCAATGTCATGAGGTGAATCCTCTCCTCCATATGATCCAAGCCAGCCGGCTACAGCGTCAATATCGACTCCGTAACCAACGAGAACACGTTTCTTGCCCATCCTGGAAGTGTGCGTTGGATTGTAAAGAGAAAAATGGAAAGCGATAAGAAAGAAGAAAGTTGATCTATCGTGTACCGTTATACGAAATATCTATCGCGTAAGTCCGCGGTTTCTAAACCGACGTAATCATACTGGAAACCCTCTTATCTGGCCGGGTTTAAGACGACCATCAACGAGTTCCTTCTCCGTAGGCGACGCTTTCATCCGATTGGAGAAAATTACTTGAGACCTAAATCATAGTGAACAGCTGCAAGGATAGTTACGCTTGTCTTTGCATTTCTAAATAGTCGTAAGAAGTGTGAGGTCGAGAGCGTAGATAGAAGGCTTTGTGCCTTGCAGAAGAAGCGCACCAATTTGGCGCCTTGTCCCTGAAACGTGACGACCATCAGAAGTTGCTCCAAGGCTCCGACCTTCTCACAGGGTGAGGCTGCGATACATTACCATTACGGCCTCACCTACAACCGCAATCATTGTTTTCTAGCGATGTAAACCAAGAATCACCCTCTCACTTACCTCCAACGTACATTTCTGCCATCATGGCGACGTCAAGCAGAGAGAAAGCCGGACTTCTCTCGAGAAAAAGCTACGACGACGATGCCGCATCAATTGGCTCGCATGAAGCCGAGAACGCATCGGTAGACGGACGCACATTGGAGGAGTTGGAAGAGCAGGACCGAGAGGTTTTCGAGGATGACTACGAAGAAAGCATCACCAGCGTGCCGCCATCTCATAAAGGAGGCCTTGCTCAGATCTTTCGAGGTGTTGGCGCATCCCAAGGCAATGTCGAGAGCGAGAAGACACCAGAAAAGAAGTCTCGGCGACCAACAAAGCGACACAGAGAGCGTCGAAGACGTGGCGAAGAGGAGAGTGAGCTAATGTATGAGATGGAAGAAGGCGGTGATGCGTCGCAATCGCCCTCCAGATCTCGAACTCCATCGCGAGGCTCTTCGGAATTAGATCTCCACAGGCTGGGAAAGATACAAGAAGATAAGAGAGCCCGCAAGAGGCAGCGTTTCGTCCACGCGATCATACATATCGGCATCATTGCACTATTCGCATTCCTGCTATGGGCAGCGTATCGCGCCACGCTCTCCACACGTCCTTCGCTTGCTCTCGCTTCCCTCTCCAATGGCACCTCTACCTTCCTTCCGACCACAATCTTGATCTCTCTGGACGGATTCCGAGCAGACTTCCTCCAGAGAGGCCTGACCCCAACTCTCAATGCGTTTATCCAAGAAGGCGTTTCGCCACTCTACATGCTCCCAAGCTTCCCAAGTGTAACATTTCCGAATCACTACACAATGGTCACTGGACTGTATCCAGAGTCCCATGGTGTCGTCGGCAATACGTTCTGGGATCCAGATCTACAAGCGGAGTTCTATTACACCGATCCTGCCAGAAGCATGGATCCGAAATGGTGGGGTGGAGAGCCACTATGGGTGTCAGCAGAAAAGCAAGGTGTTCGAACGGCTGTCCATATGTGGCCGGGTTCAGAAGCTCATATCTTGGGCGTTGAACCCAGCTCTATGGACAAATACAACGGCAAAGAAACACTGGAAAACAAAGTTAGCCGAGTGCTTTCGTTCATTGACCAGCCAGAAGAAACTAGACCACAACTCATCTTGGCATATGTGCCTGTAGTCGACACTGACGGTCATTTGTACGGCCCGAACAGCACGGAAATCCGGCAAACTATCAGTGATGTCGACGATATGTTGCAATCCATCTTCATGGGCCTGACCCAACGCAATCTTAGTGAGATCGTTAACGTCGTTGTTGTATCAGACCACGGCATGGCAACGACTGATGTAACCCGTCTCATCCAATTTGAAGACCTCGTCAACGTCGACGAAATCGAGCACATCGACGGTTGGCCGCTCTACGGCCTCCGACCAAAGAACATTGACGATCTCGACCGCATCTACACCGACCTCAAAGTCAAAGCCAAAGACTACCCAGCCATTGACGTCTACCTGCGAGACAGAGACATGCCGGAACGCTACCACTTTCAGCACAACGCGCGCATCGCGCCGCTGTGGATCGTGCCCAAGGCCGGGTGGGCGATCGTGCAGCGGGCCGAGTTCGACGTGGCGCGCGGCCAAGCGTCAGGCGCAGTATACCACCCGCGCGGGCTGCACGGCTACGACCACGAGCACCCGCTGATGCGGGCGATCTTCGTGGCGCGCGGCCCCGCCTTCGCCCACGCGCCCGGCTCGCGCCTCCCGGTCTTCCAGAACACCGACGTCTACAACGTCGTCGCCGACTCGGTCGGCGTGGTCCCCGCCCCCAATAACGGCTCCCTGCGCCTGCCGCTGCGCCCGCTCGGCCTGCACTCCGACCCTGGTGCGCCGCGCCCCGAGGCCCCGGATGACCCGGTGCCGCCGCCGCCGCCCGCCACGCCCGACCTGCCTTCGGAGCCGGATGAAGCTGGCGGGCCTGGTGGTGATGGCGACGACGACGTTGATGACGAGGCGGCTGGGAAGATGCTCGATTCCGACTTGTCTGAGGGTGGCGCGGGGCCGGACGACTCGGATAGCCCTGATAAGACGCAGCTGCGGCCGTGGTGGCAGTGGCTGTTGGACAAGTGGAAGGAGGCCGAGGAGAAGCTGTCGAAGTTGTTTGGCAAAGTTGGCAGTGATGATAAGGACGATGAGGCTTCGTAGCGTGTTTCGCTGTTGGGATTTGC
>Ga0335073_10005329_pt1 | contig 18049 bp, 14 predicted proteins | sample Lox_Sample_22_FD_207093 | JGI IMG/M metagenome (GOLD analysis project Ga0335073, IMG submission 207093) | Soil microbial communities from Loxahatchee National Wildlife Refuge, Florida, United States - Lox_Sample_2.2 | ecosystem: Environmental > Terrestrial > Soil > Wetlands | place: USA...
GTATATGAAACGAACCTTGCCACGCTTGGAGCCTCTTCTATCTATGAGTGGCCTTAAAGACGAAATCATTCCCGAACTCTGCGAGTACATTGACTCTAGGCCGCTACTCTGCTTCATCATCTTGAGCCTGAAGTTTGAATTACAACACACGAGCTTCGAATTCCACAGCTTAGATCTTCCGTTAGCTTCGTCTTCGTCTGAGGAGGATGATTTCAATTCGTCCGAGGAGGATGATTTCGATGCTTATTATTTTCTACCTCGCTCGAGCTACCGCTGGTTTAGGGAGCTTCTCGGACATAACCCAGATATGGATGAAGATGGATTGCCTAGGCACAAGCTATCCAGCCAATTGAAATGGCCTTTCTTCGGGGCCACTTTGTTGCTGAGAAGCTGCAGCCTTCTACATGAGCTTAAACCGCTTACCCAGACCAATAATCCTACGAACAACGAAACAGAAAGACAGAATTGGCTACGGATATTGTTCTCCAGCGCCTTTGTAAACGGCCAGCTCAATACGGTGAACGTTCTTTCGCTGCTGCTCACGGCTTCGGAAAAAAGTCAGCTGTTAACCATAGCTAGCGCCATGCTTAGCGCAGCAAAGCACGCTGGACTAACTCGTGAGGCTAGGATCCTGCAATATTGTTTATCGGGTGATAAAGAACCCCCAGCGGGCGTTCTTGCTAGCTATGTGCACTCTCTCACTTCTAGGCATGCGCAAATGTCCATGCCATTTTATGAAGACCAGCGGAGAGAGCTGCGTGAAATCCACAGTATCCAGCGCCTTGACCGTTTCATAACGGAGCCACAAAGGATAGGTGCTACTATAGCACAGGCGTTCAACCACAGGATCTTTGAAGCAACATTTGATGTCTTCAAGCTCTTTAATGACCTGTTAGAGGACCCGAATAGCGTTGTTCAAGATATGGCCAGCAGATGCGAATTTTCAGCGTATCGTAGGACACCGTATTTAGCCTTTGGTCGAGAGATTCAGGAGCCGAGCATGGATGAGTTGCGGCGGTCTTACGACTTCATCGATATGGGCGTGTACCGTCGACCGTTTGAGTGAAGACGGATGGGCGTGCCTTGCGTACATTGCTGAGATCTCTGCTGTAGTTCCTATGCTCGGTCCGTGAGCTGGCTACTCTACAGCGTACGACCAAAGTTGCAATGGAAAGCATAGCACACCGATAATCAGTTGAAGAGGAATGTGGTAGTAAGGGTGGCTGCGGGTTATGATGCTGGGCCCCCTAACGACGATCTCTGTAGCCGGCACACCCCAATAGGCCGTTTCAATCTCCAACCACATGCCCAGTAATGTTCACGGTAAACGGAAAGAAATCGACTTCCATGAATTGCAAACAGGTGCCTCTTTTCTCAACTTAAAGGCAAATATTCGTTGCCCTTGAAATCGCTGCTCATTGCATGCAGATATATACAAACATGCTTTTGGCTTAGCTATTCTAGAGGCCTCTCCTACTGCGGTAACATAAACCCTTTACTCCCAAGAACCTTGCTCTCACCTTCGCTATCAACACTTGGCGTGGCAGGTCTACTGCGGCCTTCGGCCGCAAAGAATGCAATGTTCTCCCTCAAGCACACGTATTCGCTATCTGCGTAACCTAGCACGTCGCCAATCTGCTCCGACCGCCGCAACCCCATGATGCGTCGTATCTCTGACGACGCGTAGTTGACGAGCGCGCGGCCGACCTCACGCGGTCCGAACGTTTCCGTCCATGACCATGGCGGTTGGTAGTCAGGCGAGGAGAGGTCCAGGCTCAGGTCTGTTGAAGTCGGTAGTGAGAAGGTGGCGGATGAAGAGTGGGCGTGCGATGGTGTGGAGTCGGGTTGCCGTCGCTTTACAACGAAGATGCGTACGCATTCTTGCTGTGCGAAGGGTCCTTGAACGTCGATGACGCCGACCGGGAGGAGGCCGGCTTTGGCGGCGAGCGCCCTGTACGCGCCTTCGTCGATGTAGAGCGAGCCGTGCGGAGCCAGGCCGTGTAGGAGCCAGAAGTAACGATCGCGTATTGGTTGAAGATTTGGGATGAAGCGCGTGTGGAGCGGTGGGATGAGTACAGGTTCAAGAGCGGGTGAGTTGGACTTGCTTGTCGTAGCTGGTGATTGTGGTGTGTCGATCAGTGTTAGGTCGGAGACGCTGCTTCGTAGCGGAGATGGAGCTGCAGAGTGTCGAGGAGAAGTTGGAGTAGCCGAGCGTTTGGGAGTAGATATAGTAGTGGCTTGCAAGGATTTCTGCGACTCAACCCAATTTACGATGCTTCTGATGTTTCCTGGTAGAGAAGATTTGGTTATGACCGTAGTAACTCCTGCAGAAGTTGCGAGCCGAGCTGCTACGAGTTTCGTCGACATTCCACCAGTACCTAAACTTGAGCCACGGCTCGAGACATCGACCTGGAGTAATGATATATCTTCAATCACTTGGATCGGTTTTGCATCTGGATGAAGCCTGGGATTTTTGTCATACAGACAATCAACATCGGTCATGAGGAAGAGATAGTCCGCATGCACCATTCCGGCCGTAATTGCAGAGAGTGTATCGTTGTCGCCGAATTTGATTTCTGTCACTGAAATCGTATCGTTCTCGTTTACTATAGGAATAACATCCATCTCCATTAGCTGAAATAAGGTGTTCTGAGCATTAAGATACTGCGTCCGATCGGCAATGTCGTTCCTTGTGAGTAGAATCTGGGCTACTGGTTGGCGCATATGTGAGAATAATTGATCCCAAAGACTCATAAGACGACACTGTCCTATGGCGGCCAGAGCCTGGACCTTTGGAAGTTGCTTTGGCCTCTTGTTCAACTCCATGCGCCGCATTCCAACTCCGATTGCGCCCGAGGACACAATGACGACCTTGTGGCCATCTTTGCGGAGTTTGACTGCTGTCTCAACTATCAAAGAGAGAGTTGAGAGCAAGGGCTCATGTGTATTTTCGTCTACGATCGAAGATGTGCCTGGTGAAGTGTTAGCAAAGCTATATGAAGATTCAAATTAATGCTTGCACAGGATCTTAAATACCGAGTTTAATGACTATTGTAAGGTGTTTTCGCATATTCCACTCTCAAATCCAAAGCTCTTCAGAGCCCAATTCACAAACTGAAGTGGGGGAAAGAGAGTCATGCCTTCGCGTCCTTTTTCAAGGTCCGCTTGGACATTTTTATAGCCGATGTCGGATGCCGCATCTGATTGGAGCGCGCAACTTCAGCGATCAAACTTGTGCTTTCAATACCTGGTAAACAACCATCGACATGATCCGGTTATAGATATTACGAAGTTCATACCTCTATAGGGCGCAGTACAATGGCAGACTCCCCCCAAAAGCCCAGTTCCTCCTCAGCCCCGTCCAAATCGAGCGTCGAAAACCTCGACCAAACGTATTACACCTGGTCAACCTTCTTCAACATCTTGCTCGGTACGGCTGGTGATAGGGAAATTGACGGGTATCTCAATGCTCGCGATACGTTGAACGAGGAAAGCGATTGCAAACGATGCGAAAGATGGAGAGATTGGGCGTTCCAGTCCAGTATGCCTTCAGCCCCTTAGACAGACTTTCATTGTCACTCCTAACAAGTTCCACCAGGCCCCATCGTCGGCTTCCTACGCCAACAGATCCGAGATACGGCCGACGGGCCTGAAATCACCGCCGAGAACGTTCGCTGCCAGCGCTGTCCACAGCACTGGCGCCAGCACGGCGGTTTCTCCCCAAAGTATGGCATCCTTCTCTGCGCAAACGTGCTGCGGTCGCGCAGCAAGCTAGAGGACTCGCTGGCACACGAATTGGTGCACGCATACGACCACGTGCGCTTCAAGGTCGATCAACACAACCTGCGGCACGCTGCTTGCACTGAGATCCGCGCCAGCATGCTGAGCGGCGAGTGCAGGTTCACGAGGGAGTGGGGTCCTGGACAGAAGATAAGCAGGGGATGGGAAGACTGCATCAAGAGGAGGGCCGCGTTAAGTGTGCGCATGAGAAAGGCCTGCAAAGATGATGCCCATGCCGCGCAGCTCGTGAATGAAGTGTGGCATAGCTGTAGTTCAGACACGAGACCATTTGATGAGGTTTATCGGTAGCATTGTAGGCTGGGTTCGGAGGTCGGCATTTCTGCAGAATTTACGGATGGAATAGAATTTTGGACGTCTCCTCTCTGCTACGAGTACACTGCTCAGTAACGGCGTTTGTTGGTCGAAGAGAAATCGCTCGTGTGGCGGCGACGTTACTCTGGAAATACCTGGAACATAGAGTAGTTCGACAGATAAGTTGGCAATTTCATTACCATGTATCCGTCACGCAACTATCGACTTCTTACGCTCCAAGCTAACGATATGTTCTGTCTCTTATCAAGACAATTCGCATCCGACAGCAATATCAACCTACTCCCTACCACACTCTTTAGACAGGCTGTGATTTTGGGTTTGCGACAGTGCCTTTGGGTTCCTACAGATACCATACCTGGCATGTTGCTTCTGACACTTGATCCGCTCTCTCTCTTCAAGGTAGCGAAGTTCCTGGCAGCTGCTTGCCTTTGGCTTGAGCCTAGACTCGTCGCAACTCTTTCACTTCCTCAAATACCCTTTCTTCACAGTATGCATCTTGAAGTCTGAATATACGGAACCATGAAAATAGGTTCGTTCTCAGTCACTTCAAGACGCGATTACTGCAGAAGAGCCATGGTCTTAAGTTCTACATCTTATAGAGCGTCGAAAAGACTCGACTTTGCTCAGTCACAAGCTTTATACTTCCTACGATACTCTTCTAATCTCTTCAGATCCTCCTCAGTCCCCAGACTCTTCAAATAGTCGACGACGTCATCGAGAGTCAAGATGCTCAACACTGGAATGCCGTAAGTCTTGCGCAACTCTCCAATGGCACTCTGCCGTGGTTGTCCATCATCATCGGTAGCACTTGGTGCCTTCTCCAGTCGGTCGAAAGCCACAATAATGGCAACAAGTTGACCTCCCTCAGCCTTAATAATGGAAATCGCTTCTCTGATGGCGGTGCCAGCAGTGATCACATCGTCGATTATGATCACTTTCTTTCCCTTGAGCGAGGCACCAACAATGCTACCTCCCTCACCGTGGTCTTTGACTTCTTTCCTGTTGAAGCTGTAGCTCACATGCTGGTATCGTTCGTCCTTATCGGCAAGCTTCTCAACGACGGCAGTAGCCAGTGGAATACCTTTATATGCGGGACCAAATAGGACATCGAAGGAGATGGAGTACTCAGAGACAAGTGTGGCAGCATAGGCAGTGCTTATAGACCGTATGAGGTCGGCTCGATGAAACAGCCCGGCATTGAAGAAGTATGGCGAGATGCGGCCTGACTTTAAAGTGAAGCTTCCAAATTGGAGTGCATTGGCAGCGATACAATCCTTCAAGAAGGCTTGTTTGTAAAGAGGGAGCTGCGACATTCTGGTGAGGAGTCGAACGAGCGGAAAGCAGAGAATAAAGGAGCACAATTGAGCGTCTTCGCAATTTATCTCTGCGATGGAAACTTTGATAGAATCCCACTTTCACCGCCTTTTGGCAGAATTCAGGACCACATTACGGACAGCTATTACAATTCGACGGTACCGCGACACCAATGCATTCGAGAACCAGCGATAATCAGAACGACGACCACAGATAACCCTCAATCAAGGTTCGCTGACGGAATTGTTGCATTCTCACTCAACTGTCTAGTCAACCTTCGTGAGGCCGTTCCTGCGGCCCACCACTCCTCCCACACCCTTTAGCCCATCTCTTAAAATTCCCTCACAATGAAGCTTGACGTTAAACGCCAACTCTTTGCCCGCTCTGAGAGAGTTAAAGGGATTGATTTCCATCCTACCGAGCCATGGGTTCTTGCAACTCTCTACTCCGGACACGTCCACATCTGGTCATACGAAACCGGCTCGATCGTAAAGACCTTCGAGCTTACCGATGTGCCAGTCCGAGCAGGGCGCTTTGTCGCTCGTAAAAACTGGTTGGTCGCCGGTTCAGATGACTTCCAACTCCGAGTATACAATTACTTCACATCGGAGAAGATCACCAGCTTCGAAGCGCATCCAGACTACATCCGCGCAATCGCCGTCCACCCTACTCAACCTTTCATTCTCACGGCTAGTGATGACATGACAATACGCTGCTGGGACTTTGAAAATGGATTCAAGTTGCTGCGAACGTTTGAAGGGCACGCTCACTACGTCATGAGCATTGCAATCAACCCAAAAGACACAAACACCTTCGCATCAGGTTGTCTGGATCGCACAATCAAGATATGGAGTCTGGGAAGCAGTACGCCGAACTACACTATCGAGGCTCACGAGTCCAAGGGCGTGAACTCAGTGGAATACTACCCGCACTCCGACAAGCCTTACATTCTCACTACAAGCGATGACAAAACTGTCAAGATTTGGGATTACACAAACAAAGGACTGATTGCAACGCTCGAGGGACACACCAGCAATGTCAGTTTTGCTTGCTATCATCCAGAATTACCAGTCATCGTTTCGGGATCCGAAGATGGAACGGTGAAACTGTGGCACTCTAACACATATCGTCTTGAGCAGAGTTTGAACTACGGCCTCGAACGAGCATGGTGTGCTGCGTACCAGAAGTCGAAGAACACCATTGGCTTCGGGTTTGACGATGGCCTCGTGGTGGTCAAGATGGGCCGTGAAGAACCCGCAGTCTCCATGGATTCAGCAGGACGCATTGTCGCCGCAAAACACAACGAGATCGTCAGCATGCAGATCAAAGGTGTCGAAAAGGACCTCAAAGATGGCGATCGATTGACTCTTCCGTCAAAAGAACTCGGTGCCACAGAACTCTATCCACAGTCCTTGCAGCACTCACCCAATGGGCGTTTTGTTGCAGTATCTGGAGATGGAGAATACATCGTTTACACCGCTCTCGCTCTGCGAAACCAAACTTTTGGTTCAGGATTGGACTTCGCGTGGGGAAGCAAAGACAATGATAAGGACTACGCAATCCGCGAATCTGCAACTTCGGTAAAAGTTTACCGGAATTTCAAAGAACGCGCCGCTGTTAACGTGGGTTTCCAAGCCGATGGTCTCTCAGGTGGTAGCTTGCTTGGCGTTCGAGGCCAGGGAGGTATTGGCTTCTTCGACTGGCAATCCCTTTCTCTCGTCCGACGAATCGAAGTTGAGCCACGTGATGTATACTGGAGCGAATCCGGCGAACTTGTGGCCCTTGCCTGCGACGACACAGTCTATGTTCTGCGCTTCAACCGCGAGGCCTACGACGGCGCCGTATCAGCAGGAGAAGTAGAAGACGACGGCGTGGAAAGCGCCTTCGAAGTGGTGACTGACCTTTCCGAGGCCTGCACCAGCGGCAGCTGGGTGGGCGACTGCTTCGTGTACACCAACGGCGCCAACCGGCTTTCGTATCTGGTAGGCGACAAGACGTACACGCTGGCGCACCATGACCAGCCCATGTACATCCTGGGCTACCTGCCGCGCGACGGCCGCGTGTACGTCACGGACCGCGACCTCAACGTGGTGTCGTACCAGCTCAGCCTCAGCGTCGTCGAGTACCAGACGCTCGTGCTGCGCGGCGACCTCGAGCTAGCCCAGAGCATGCTGCCGGACATCCCCGAGGACCAGCGCGCCAAGCTCGCGCGCTTCCTCGAGGACCAGGGCTTCAAGGAGGAGGCGCTCGACATTGCCACCGAGCCCGAGCACCGCTTCGAGTTGGCCCTTGGCTTGGGCAAGCTCGACGTCGCGCTGGCTATCGCCAAGGAACGCGACGAGGAGCACAAGTGGAGAGCTGTCGGTGATGCGGCGCTCGCTGGCTGGGACGCAGTGCTAGCGGAGGAGTGCTTCAAGTCTGCCAACGACCTTGGCTCGCTGCTGTTGCTGTACTCGGCGAGCGGTAACAAAGACGGACTGAAGGCACTGGCGGAACGCGCGAAGCAAGCATCGGCTTTTAACGTCGAGTTCGAGTGCCTCTGGCTTCTGGGTGATGTGGATCGTTGCGTTGAGTTGCTGAGGGAGACGGGTAGAGGTTCCGAGGCTGTTATGTTTGCGAAGACATACAAGCCTAGTCTCGTGCCCGGCGCCTTCAACGCATGGAAAGAGAGCCTAGACAAGAGCGGAAAGGGGAGAGTGGGGAGAATGTTAGGCATTCCGCCGGGCGTTGAAGGAATGGAAGCTGATGAGGAGCTGTTCCCTGAATGGGAGGAATATTTGAGGATAGAGAAAGAAGGCCCGCCAGAGAAAACACTGGTGGACGCGGAAGATGAGCAAGGCGGTGACGATGAAGATGATGTTGCCGCGGACGTGGACGAAGATGGCCAGGAAGACGCAGCTCTTGAAGATGAGGCCGACGCGTAACGACGGGGCTAGACAGTGTGGGCCGAGATGATGCTTGACGATAAAGGTACAAGCTTACCTAAGGAAGTTAAACTTCTAGCTAGATACAGCGCGTTTTTCAGGTGTTAGGCATAAGTCTGGCGACGTCGGGGTATAAAAGCATCGCAAGCGGACGGGATTGAATAATGCGCTTCTCCGATGAATTTCGTCTTTGTCGTAGAATCAATTGCAGTTACAGATGCTGAATTTATCCCTTCCAATATATCAATTTCAAGATCAACGTGGTTCGATCCTTTTGAAAGGCTCAGAGATGTTCGAATATTCAACAGCGATCGTGGATTTCCTAATAACATCGAGTACTTATAACTCACTATCTTGAGTACTTGTATACTCGTTCTCAGAACATCTTCGACACATAGTATACATCATCGAACCGTGCGAACTTAGTCCTCTTTGGTCACCTTGAGGTCCTTGGGCATGTCTCCGTTCGACTCCTCGACCTTGGGTAGATGGGCTACTTCTCCACCCATTCCTGTTGCGTGGCTCATAGCACGAGCATCTACAGATCTGCGGATCTTGTTCCACTCTGCCTCGTCCTTCTCCTCCTCCACAGTGTCGGCAGTCAGCTCTGGAGTCTCTTCATCCTCAATCTCCTCTGGAAGGAGTAGGTTCAGAATAAGAGCCAGGAAGGCAGTGATGGCAAAACCAGTTTGCATAACCAGCTCGATAGCATTGTAGAAACCAGAAAGCGCATGGTTATCGCCATGGTATGTAAAGACGTATGAAAACCAGCTGCACGATATGTTAACTTGAAAACTAATAGGCCTGATTAGGTAACTTACTCAGAAACAAGCGTTGCACCGAAGCCAACGGACATAGCAGCAGTAAGGATAAAACGATTTCGCCGTGTGAATGGGCAAGTTGAGATGATGCGGATACCAGAGACTGCAACTGCACTAAACAGGAAGGTTGTCATTCCACCGAGAACCGCTGATGGAATTGAGACCAGAGCGGCAGCGAATTTGCTGAAGATACCCATGACGAGAAGCCAGAAGCAGCATGCATAACCAGCCTTGCGGTTGGCACAACGAGTCAATGCTATGACACCATTGTTTTGGGCGAACGTCGACATAGGCGTGATGGTGCATAGACCAGCAATTATACCGTTCATGCCATCAGCCAGGACACCACCCTGAATTCTGCTGTCAAAAAGCTGGCCGGCGACTTCAAGCCGAGAAACATCACAAGTAGCCGTGATATCACCGATGGCTTCCATGGCAAGGACGATATACACGGCCAGTAAAGGTAACACTATAGGTCCGTAAACTGATAATTTGAACGTGTGGACCCAGATGAAGCTTGCCGCAGGTGCAGAGGTAATGCCGGAGCTGTCAAAATAGCCACATGCCGCGGCAACAATACATCCGATAAGGAGACCAATGACGACTGCACAGGACTTCATGATCGGGCTGCCAAATCGTTCGCAAAGGATGATGGTAAGGAAGACGGTGAAACCAAGGCCGATGAAGGAGGCCGAGCCCCACGAAAGTGCGTGTGGAGCTGATACGTCTGGGCAAAGCCTGAAGATGCCGCTCGTCGGACGACTGAGACAATTACCACTGCCTCCTGCCCAATCCTCGAATCCGGATTCAACCAAGCTGATACCGATGAGAGTCACAGTTGGGCCGGTAACCAAAGGTGGGAAGATCTTCTTGAGGATATGGGGAGGAGTAAAACTCATCAGAATTTCGAGAAGTGCAGCACAGCAGGCTGTACCAATGATCGCACCGTAGCCATCAGGGCAGGGTAGAGCGTTGCCGCTGGAATCAGAAGGACAGAATCCCGTCTTGTACATTTGAGCGAGCGCTCCGGTTGCGACTGGAATTGTAGCGAAAGAAGTACCGACAACACTAATCAAGCCGGTTCCAATGTAGTAAGGTGTTTTGTAAATGTGGAAGCGAGTGATCTGAATGGAAGAAAGGATACCGCAGACAATAAGTGAGGTTGACACTAGGTATTGCTGAAGCTCAGGATCCAGGTTTGCTCCACCTTGGCCTCCAAGAATGATGGGAGGAGTGATAATGCCTGCCAACATAGACAGCGCATGCTGAAATCCGAGAAGAAGGGCTAGCAGAAGTGGCATAGAGTCATTGAGGCCGAAGAACGGTGCTGCTCGCCTTGTTTTCTTCAGGAACGGCAGATTCGGCTTGAAGAGAAAGGCATAATCGTAGTCTCCGATCAGTCCCTCCCTGTTTGGATCAGCTATCTGAACCCAATGAGCTGTGGATAGGTCGAGTTACCTCGTAGTAAACACTCGAACAAAGCCTCGGGCCCTGTCCGCAATGGTCTTCTTGGGATACTGATTGGGAACAATTTCATCGGGTCCAGGTTCATCCATGTTGGAGAAGTTGACTTTTGGAGGTTTGGTCGAACTCTGGAGAGGTGATCGAGTTTAAGATGGAAGCACGGGAGAGCTCCACGCTAGATATTTAAGCTCCACTGCGCCAAAAAGCAACCGTTGATAAGGTCGACCCAAATCGTCAAGTACTCGCTTGGCTGGCACTTGGCTAAGGTAGTGATGAGCGCAAGGGTAGATTCGGACAACGATCGCGTGGTCAGATTGATGGATCCACTGGAGATACCGCCTAAGATCTGTACGGATCTGGTTAAGAGCTTTGATAATGCATACGAAAGAGCTTGGATTAGAATCGAAAGACTTTCTGTTTTTCTACAATGCGGATGCACTCTACATCGCAATGCTCTCATACTTATAATCGTGGAAGAGCCTTAATCTCCCCACGGCTTATTCAATGGCTCGAGAAGGACGGTATGCCACATCCAAAGCTGAGTTTTCGCGTGGCCTTCCACCACGCGGACTAGACCCTCCTTTCTCCACGGGCCAGGCATGGAGATGGCCGGTCTGCGACGGCTGAAGACTCGGGTAAGGGACTTGGCCGGTAAAATTGGTCGTCTGCACGTTATTCGCCCAGAGTCTAGCCCCTAGGACCAGACTACAGCAATGTATTGATGAAGGAGTTGATGCTACAGGCTTCCAGTAGCGGGGTTGTCCCGATAAGCTTCCTTTACGATATCCCATTGGCCCAAGCGCCCTTTATCACGGCCGCCTCCGACGTCGAGTCGCATTCTCGCCTAAAGACCACTAGCATTCGCCGGCCCGCCACCAAATCCATCGCGTTGGCACCATATCCGTCCTTGACTTTGTTGGAATTGCAATATGTGATTTGTCAATTACCCAATGATATGCGTTAGTCCCCGCCTTTGCTTCCGGCCAATCTTTGGTGCCCGCAGCGCGTGGGAGCGGAGATGACAGGAAGAGAACAGTCAGATGCCTGATGCGAAATCGAAAGAGTCTCGGCCCTCAATGTGGCCCTTGACAGACATTGACGGTTCAAAAGTTCGTCCAATCGTTACCCTAGAGCATTGAAGACCACTGCCAAATACAATTAACTTCAGCTACTGCCCCTAACTATCAGGCTGGAATACTTGTTGACGAAAGTACTAACCTTTGATGCTTTCCACGACGCTCTAACGAGTCGCACTTCATTTTTCAGTCCGACAATGTCATCCGAGCATCTCAAAGTCGCCTCTACGGTTCATGAAATCAAGCATATGCCATTGTGGTTGGTTGGGAACAATACTTTTAGTAAATTCAGTTCCCCCCCGAATGCGGCGCGATGTTAGCCAAAGTCTCACCGTCCAAAGCAAAACGTGGTCGCATTCTATATCTTGTCACGCAACCAGGCTGTCTTACCGTACCAAAAATTCTAGCCTCCGATAATGCTTCAAACCGAACGAATCACTTTCAACGAAGACTTTTGGTACCTCATATACTGTTCACCGACAAGTTTGCACGGTTGCTCGGACTCGAAGTATTGGTACTAAGTCGTTTATTGAAGTCCCGAAGTGTGCATTAGTTTCGAGCCACATGGCATTGTGCGGTAATGAAACTTGCTGCTCTTTTCGTTATGATGGACTTCAGTCAACCTCTTGCCTACCTATTGGGTGTATACTCGTTGCTCAGGTTACACCCCTGTGAAACTCATGCTCAAAAACAGAAGTAGATTTATATCGCATAAGGGTGGTTTTCATGTTATAATAAGTCGCTATATCCACCAGGCGGAGCATTACGACGAGGCTTCCAATACCCAGCTCTATACACGCAATCACCGACGGTCCTTTCACTACAATCTCATATCTCAATCAGCTAAAGCGTCATGAAGTCGGCCTTGATTTTTCTTGCCGCTATCGGGTACAATTAGCGATAGATGCTTTAGGACACTACTGACGATTATTGCAGCACCGTTAAATATGCTGTGCCGTGGAGTGGAACAACTTATAGTCAACCAACAGAGTCTACATGTGCTCTGACAACAATCTGCATCACTTCTACAACATGGTCTGAGGAATGCGTAACGGGTACTAGTACGACGCTGTCGGCCTATACCTCATTCTACACGATCGCAGAGACTTTCACCACTCAATATCTAGAGACTATTACAACGACAAGCTACCAGACCGTTCGTACCACTTTGCCTCAGGAGGAGACGCATACTGATTGCATTATAAGATCTCTACCAACATGCCCATCCCGTATGCAACGCAGGTCCCCGTAACGATTACCACATGGACGGAGTCTGTCGGAACATCTTGGTCTGAGAGTCAGACAGTTGCTCCGTATTCCGAAACATATGTATCTCAAGCTAGACATAGTGCAAGCGCAAATACTAAATATCCCTCAAGGATTGTCTCTAATGTCGAAACTGTGATTGAAACTTGCGTTTCGACCTCCGAAATCTGTAGCACCGAGGTTGAAGTACCTTACACTTCGACAACGTGGGTGCCTTACACAACAACAATCTCTCGTGTAGCTACGACGTGTTGTAGCGGTAGCAACGGCTGGGTTGCCTAATCATTGTAGGCAGAATCGCAGGGTTCGTGCAAAAGCTCTGATGGAGAGTAAAAGATCACCTCGTACCTGACTGCATTCGTTTTCCAGCTGGTTCCGATTGGATGGCAGATAACGTTATGAAAGTGCGGCGCTGAAGCACTACAAATCAAATATTCGGTCCCTAAGCACAAACTCATTAGAGCAATGGATTCGTTTATCTTTACGTGCATCTTCTGCAGGCCCATTGACCATTTTTGGTGAAATTCGCGTGGTCTAACTGCGAAGTTCGAGGTGGGGACCCGCAAAAGTTGATCGGAAGAATTACGAAAGGTTTGTAGAGAGTCGGTGATCCCAATCTTCACCCACCACATTACAAATGCTCATGTTAGTTCTTTCATCTATATATTCTCGTGGAAGAGCTTCAATCGGACTACGATCAACTTCAGAACAGCAATAAAATTCAAGACAATTCTTTGAGAAGATGGTCTCGCAATCGTAAGGTTTCCCCGCAGTGCTATCCAAGCTCCACGAAGCTCCGATCCGTCATCACCCGCAAGCTTGACAGTCTTCTATTCAACCCATATGCTAACCACTTCCAAATAACAGACTCCCGGAGTTAGCAAAACACCTGCTTGCAAATGGACCAGTAAAAACCAACTCTACGTCAAGGCGCGTCCGGGTGCTTTTTAACCATTCGTACATCGTCGACACCACTTCAGCCATTCACGTGTGGGAGCATCTAGGCTACCCGCAGTTCTACGTTCCCGTGTCAGATCTGCGTAACTGTCACTGGTCTAATGCCGGTGATATCGAAGGCAAGAGCAGCAAGCCTGGCGCCGCAATCCTGAAAATCAGCGTAGAGGGACCGGAAGGCAAGAAAGAGACGGATCGGGTTATCCACTTCCTCAAAGATGGAGAAGCCGGCCAGCTTGCGGGACTGGTGAGGCTCGAGTTTGGGTCAATGGACGGTTGGTTGGAGGAAGACACGCCCATATACGTCCACCCGAAGGATCCTTTCAAAAGAGTTGATATCCTGCAGTCTTACAGACCGGTCGAAGTGAAAGTTGGTGGGTACAGCGTGGCTAAGACTAGCGGTGCTCTACATCTTCTGGAGACGGGTTTGCCAACACGATATTACCTTCCACTGAGCAGCGTGGATCAGACGTTACTTAGGAAGAGCGATCTCATCACCAGGTGCCCGTACAAGGGCGAGGCCCAGTACTACGATGTTGTTGTTGGCGGAGAGACTTACAAGAACCTGGTTTGGTACTACAGGACTCCGACCGCAGAGAGCATGGCCATTGCAGGAACGGTGTGCTTTTACAATGAGAAGGTTGACACGTACCTTGACGGAGTACTCCAAGAGAGGCCCGTAACGCACTTTGGGTAAGGCCTTCTTGTAGAGTCTGCAATCAAAAGTTGTTGCTTGCTAGCTTCCTGAGTGGCAAACTATGATCGGGTTCGACTGCCTAAGAGCCGGATGGCGCCGAGCTGCGTTTATGCCAATTTGAGTTACAGTAAATCCAAATTTTGACATGATGAAATTCGCGCCACATGTCCCAAAATGGAGAGGCTTGGTATGTGCTTTTGATGCTGCTCTGCGATGCCGCCCACTCTATTACACCTTCTCGCCGGCGCCCGCGTTCAATTTTATTTCTGCTTTGCTCATCCGCAGTGAAGCTTCCCGTTGTATCTCCATAGGCCGTCTTTCGAATATTCATTCACCGAACATGTATGCATTGTGCTTACTAAATCTCCGACGGCGCCTTAGTTATCATACGGGCCGTTCTCTATTTTGAGGGAGCTTGGGTCTTCAAACAGTAGCGTGTGCCGCAGGGTCGTCGCGTTCATTTTACCGAAGCCAAAGTGGACCCTCGTGGCGTCGCTACTACGCGGCTTCGCTCCACAAACGTCCAGCCCCCAAAATCCTCCTCAGCTCCAGCCTAAGAAACTGACGTTGAATAATCTGGACGTTTCAAACAAAATCGCATTCAGCTCGCCTCCTCTCATAATCACAGTACATACTATGCTACAGTTCAGCTCAACCAGCAATCATCCACTAATAGCTTGCATGCGGGTTTTGACTTTGAATCCATACGGTATCATCACATTACGCTAACGCGCACATAATACGATATGAATCCCATGCAAACCCCTTGCAACGCTGTGGCTTAATGATTATCCTCTTTACAGCCCAAACTGTCCGAATTTATGGTCGAAATGGCTTTCCGGCGTGATCCCCTTGTATTCTGCGCTGTCGATGCAACAGTCGAACGCGACGGAGGCCTAGGAACATTCCCACTCGCTTTTGAGACGTCTTCCGTTTTTTCAATAACTTCAAATGCATTCCATTCTTGATTGAAAGTTGGTTCTTGGCTCTGACCGTCGAGATGTGGTTCCTCTGCTTGATATCCTTTCTTCAATTACTTCCTATTGCTGCATCACAGTCAACACTTTCCGTATCAAAAAAGCCCGCAACCTCCACCTCCCAGAACCCTCTTCCATCGGCAGTGTATACTGCCTCTCCGGCCTTGTGGAATGTCACCGTCCCGGCGCAATGGGATTTCTCAACCATCCTCGAGATCACGAACCTTTCGATCGCGATCAGCAATTGGTCAATCGTCCAGAACTACTCATACGCGCTTCTTGACACCTTACCGAATCCTTTCCCCGGGATCGATGTCGTCCCTGCGGTATATGTGAATGGCTCCTACAGCACTTACGCTACCAACGCGTTGAACTATGCACTCCAACAAGATCTCAACACCAGCGTTGATGCGTACTCGGATGAGAACTGGGCTATACCTGTTGTATGTGAATGGCCCATCAGTGGAATGTACAGTCTGATGCAGCGTATTCTATTCTACGTTCTACTTGTCTTCGCGCTGGTTTGGCGACACCACGAATGGTTGATTGCTGGAGCGCTGGCGTATGCAACAACATATTCCGGCGCTGCCGCCGTCCAGGCTTGGGTAAATGGTGTCTGTTGTCAGCCTCACTCGTAATAATAACATACTTGCAGGTCCAATTCGGCGTCATCAACAAGTACCAGGATACAGCTGGTGACAATGACAATGAAGCCATCATGGGTATTTTGGCCGCTTCGTTGCTTATGGCCGTACCTTTGGTCAATTGGTCGCGAACTCTTCGACGACTGCAGGTCCGGCCGATCCTGATCTATTGGGCTCTCATTGTCTTCGTCGGCTATATACTAGTTATCGCTGGGGAGAAGATGACAGAATACTCGGAGTGGACTCGTCACGCCGGCGGCATCATGACATGTCAAACGCAGCAGCAAATCCCAAAATTTCACAACCTCGGATTCCTGGACCAAAGCTTCATTGAGCAATACAACTGCGACGACCCGTGCTTCAATGTACAAACCTACTCACCGCTGCACTCCTCAGATAGCGTGATAAATCGGGTTATTTGCGACCAATGGACCTGGTCTTCAAGCGAAAACGTTTCCGACTACTCATGTTTCGTCCAATGCCCACGAGGAATTGCGGAAACCTGTTACATTGCACATAGTGGCTGGAGTGAGAGGGACTTTCGGCTCACGAACGTCGCCTATTACGGCGTTCTACCCGTCGTGATTTTCGAACTGTTCCTGGTTTTGTGTTTTGGACGACGATCCCCCGAGGAAATCCGAGATTTAATGTTCGAGACCATTGTCGGGAGAAAACTTATGGGGGAGTATCGCATGCTCCCCCCTTCAAAACGAATTGGAGTTCACAAGACCTGGAGAGTTGTCGCTGCACAAGCCGGAGGAATGTCGTTCTATGTCTTTGCTCTTCTCATTTGGGCGGTGTGCGTACCATTCTTCGTCTTCAATATCGCTTTCCAGGAATGGCTCCTTCGTCTGTTTCCGGAAGCGTCAAGTCCTTCCAACGTTGACCAGTGGATAAATTGGTGCATAGTAGCTCTCACTCTCAGCGCCGCGATTGTCGGGAAATATCACCATACCGTGCATGTGTATATCATGCATTACTGTTTTGGTCACCCAAAACCTAAGAGCCGAGCGGTCAATAGGGTGGCAGAGAAGGGTAAGACGGCTGCAGGCTGGTTCCAGCGTCTTACATGGAGAACACTGGAACGTATGAGGTTGGAGTTTCGTGATATCAAAGAGTTCTGCAGGAACCCATTCTACCTGATACTTGATGAAGATCGAGAGCGGACCGTGGACCACCCAATGGTGAAATTCTCCTTCTTGGGTAAGTTGCCATATCCCAAGGGAGAAGAGCGATACAGCCGTGATCATTACAAGGGGCCGTGGGTAAGAAACAAAGATTGGAATGACTTTGACGTGGAATTCATGGTCCAGGCTGAAGACCGAACACTTCGGAGCTGGGAGAGATATCAGCAGCGCTATTGCTCCGACGGCGCAGATTGGGATCAGCATATCGTGTACAGCATTGAGTTACCACCAGTGCCGTCGTATCCAGACCAAAGGACGGTGGTAGCCAATGTACACGACACAGAGATCTTACAAAAAGTCAGTGACGATCCAGATGCATCAAATACGGGCGAGAAGTTGGCGAAGGCCATTGTTCCCGGCACTCGAAAGGCGTCAACTGCTTCATTCAAGCTGCAATCCATCGACGATCAGGAAGAGGATTCCATTAAGAATGGCTCCGATACTGCTCTTTCAACCAACAGCGTGGAAGCCAAGAACCCTGGGTTCGTAATCCAGACCGCTATTCCTCCGTCTCGTATGTCTTCGATTCGCCGACCCTCAACACCAGTCTCTCCGACGGATCATTCGGCGCCTCCAGTTCCCCCGATTCCGGATCACGTTGTTCGACAAAAC
>Ga0335073_10005330_pt1 | contig 18047 bp, 14 predicted proteins | sample Lox_Sample_22_FD_207093 | JGI IMG/M metagenome (GOLD analysis project Ga0335073, IMG submission 207093) | Soil microbial communities from Loxahatchee National Wildlife Refuge, Florida, United States - Lox_Sample_2.2 | ecosystem: Environmental > Terrestrial > Soil > Wetlands | place: USA...
GATCCGCGATATACCCCGCCACGCAGAGTGGAACACCGATAGAGTGACTTATAGAGGGTCCGGTCCGGGGCACTCCCATAAGACCCGGAAGTCGTTCCCCACTCCGTGCGCGTCGCCCCCCCGGTGTCGCTGAGCCCCGAAGAACGGGTCGCGCTCGAGCGGCGGGCCGCGCGCCGTCGGTCCGACGGCGAAGGATCGCTGCGGGCCCGCCTCGTGCTCGCCGCGGCCGAGGGACGGACCGACCAGGAGATCGGTGCTCTCCTCCGCATCCATCGGAGGACCGTCGCGCGCTGGCGGGAACGCTTCCGGGTGCGCCGGGTCGCCGGCCTCGACGCCGGCCCGCGGATCGCCCCGCGTCCCGGCGGCCTGTCGGACGCGACGCGTCGCGAGGTCATCCGCGCCGGACGGGAGATCGCGCCGGGCGCGCCTCCCTCGCTCCGTCGGGTGGCCCAGCGGTGGGGCGTCAGCCACACGACCGTCCGCCGGCTCTGGCATCGGTTCGGGATCGACGGCCGAGTCCACCCGGACGTTCCGCTGCGCGCCGACCCGAGACCCCGGCTCGTGCCGGCCGCCCCGACCGGACTCTATCTTCGCCCGCCGGACCGCGCGTCGGCCTTCCTGCTCGCGCCGGGGGCGCCCGGGAGCGTGGGGGCGGACCCGGAGCTCCTCGGGGACCGACCGCGAATGCCCCCGCCGCCCAACGCCCTCGTACCGGAGGTCTCGCGGCGGCCCGATGCCGACGCCCGGACCCGAGAGCTCCTCCGCTTCCTGGCCGAGATCGATCGCGAGCTCGGGCCCGAGCGGCCGGCCGAGGTGATGGTCTTCGCGCCCGGGCTCGCGGTCAGCCCCGCGCTCCATCGATGGGCCTTCGGTCGACCGAACCTTCGCCTCCGGTGGCTCGACGACGAGCGCCGCTGGAGCGAATGGACGCAGACGACGCTCGCGGGGTGGGCCCGCCACGGGTCCCCTCGGACCCGTGGGCGCGGGGAGACCGCCCGGTCGATCGCCCGGTTCCTGGCGAGCTTCCCAGCGGCCAGCGCACCGTTCGAGTGGGTCGCGAGCGCCGGCGAGCTCACCCGCGGGGAGTCGGGCGTCCGGCTCCGTCACGAACTGAGCGCCACCGGGCACCCGGGGTTCAAGGCGCCGTTCCGCTCCCCGGGGAGCTCGGGAGCGCCCCCCGAAGCGCACACCCGCGCGATGGCCCGGGTGATCGTGCGGCGCTGCCTGCGGCTCCGGCGAGGGGAGCTGCTCGCGATCGACAGCTGGAGCGGTACGCTCGAGGCCGCGAACGCGCTCGCCCTCGAGGCCTGGAGGGTCGGCGCCCGCCCGATGCTCCTCGTGCGCGACGAACCGACGTACTGGGCGGCGGTCCAGGAGACCGCGCCGGACCATCTCGCCCGACCGGGCGACCACGTCCGGGCGGCGGTGGAGCGGTCCGACGCGCTCGTGTCGTTCTTCGGCCCCAGCGATCGCGAACGGTTCCACGCGCTCCCGTTCCGGACCCGCCACCGCCTCGGCACGTACACGGACGAGCTCGCCCGGGCCGCCGCGCGCCACAAGGTCCGGGCGGTCCAGATGGCGCTCGGGCGGACCTCGGAGGCGTCCGCCCGGATGTACGCGGTCGATCTCGAAGGTTGGCGGCGCGAGGTCATCGAGGCGACGACCGTCGACCCTCGAGAGCTCCGGCGGCGGGGGACCGCCCTCGCCACCCGACTGCGCTCGGGCCGCTCCGTCGAGATCTCGCACCCGAACGGCACGCGGCTTCGCCTTGGGCTGCGGGGCCGCCGACCCCAGCTGGTCGACGGAATCGTGGACCGGCCGCGGGACGAGGCCGGATGGTCGTGGACCACCCTGCCCGCCGGCGTGGTCAACGTCGCGCTCGACGAACACCGCGCGGACGGATTCCTTCGGTCGAACGTCGCGAACACCGTGGGAGTGTCCGATACGGTCGGGGAGTTCGTCGGGGGCCGATGGACGTTCGCGGAGGGTCGTCTCTCCCGGTTCTCGTACGAGCGCGGGCAGGATCTTTTCGCGCAGAGCTACGAGCGGGCCGGAGCCGGGCGCGACCGGCCCGGGGTGCTCTCGATCGGGCTGAACGAGCGGATCGAGACCGCCCCGCTCCTGATGGACCAGGCCGCCGGCACGCTCACCCTGCAGATCGGCCGGAACTCCCACGTGGGGGGAACGAACCGGGCCGGCTGGTGGGGATGGCTGCTGCTCCGGGGCGCCGACCTTGCGGTCGACGGACGGCTCTGCGTCCGGGGAGGGAAGCTCGTCGCATGAACCGACGGTCCCGCTCGCCCCCGCGCGTATCCCTTCCCCCGGACCAGGGCTGGTCGCCCGCGCGCACGAAGCCGCTGCGGGGCCGGGTCGCGCTGGTCGCCGGCGCGACTCGGGGTGCGGGCCGCGCGATCGCGGTCTCGCTCGCCCTCGCCGGCGCGAAGGTCTACGCCACCGGCCGCAGCGTTCGCGGGGCGCCCGCGACCCCGGGCCGTCCGGAGACGATCGAGGAGACCGCGGAGATGATCCGAGCGTTCGGGGGATCGGCCGTGGCGCTCCGGGTCGACCACACGGTCCCCGAGGAGGTCCGCCGCCTCGCGGCTCGGATCCGTCGGGCGGAGGACGGGCGGCTCGACGTGCTCGTGAACGACATCTGGGGCGGCGAAGAGCTGACCGAGTGGGGACGGCCCCCGTGGGCGATGTCGTGGGAGCGCGGCCGGACGATGCTCGAGCGCGCGGTCTTCTCGCACATCATCACGAGCCGGTTCCTGGTCCCGCTCCTGGTGGCCCGACGGCGCGGCCTCGTGGTCGAGGTCACCGATGGCGCGCACGCGGAGTACCGCGGGAGCTTCTACTACGATCTCGTGAAGTCGACGGTCATCCGGCTCGCGGTCGCCTACGCCGCGGAGTTCGAGGAGGCCGGTCTGCCCGGCCTTTCGGCGATCGCCGTGACTCCGGGCTTCCTGCGCTCGGAGTTCATGCTCGACCAGTTCGGGGTCCGCGAGGAGAACTGGCGCGATGCGATCGGGAAGGCGCACCACTTCGAGGCGTCGGAGACCCCGTACTATCTCGCCCGGGGGGTGGTGGCCCTCGCGTCGGACCGTCGCGCGCACGCGAAGTCCGGCCGCGTGATCGGGAGCTGGACGCTCGCGCGGGAGTACGGCTTCACCGACCGGGATGGGTCGCGCCCGAACTGGGGCGCGGTGTTCGCGCGGAAGTAGCCGGGGTCGCGCGAGGTCGAACCGATGGACGCGTCGCTGGTCGAGTGGCTGCTGGTCGCGCTCGCCATCGCGTTCGCCTGGAGCATCGGCGCCCATTACACGGGGGCGTGCATGGGCATGCCGTACGCCGCGGGCGCCATCCGCATCGATCGGGCGCTCTGGCTGATGGCGCCGCTCGCGCTGGTCGGGGCGCTCGTGGCGAGCGGACGCGTCGAGGCGACCGTCGGTCACGGGATCCTCGGAGGCGGTCCCATCGGGATCCCGACGGCGGTCGTGATCCTGGCGGTCGCGTTCTCGCTGACGGCCGCGTACAACTTCGCGGCCCTCCCCACCTCCACGATCCAGCTGTTCACCTTCTCCGTGGTCGGGGTCGGACTCGCGCTCGGAACCCCGGTCCACTGGTCGACGATCGAGGTGCTCCTCGCGGTCTGGGCCGCCGCGCCGTTCGCGGCGTTCGGGCTCGGCTTTCTGTTCGTTCGGATCTTCGATCGGGGTCCCGCGACCCGCACCGCCCCGGCGCGATGGACCGGCGCGATCGCGGTCACGCTCGTCGCGGTCGGGGCCGCCGCGTCGTTCGCGATGGGTGCGAACGACGTCTCCAACGCCTCCGGCCCGCTCGTCATGACCGGGCTCTTCGGGCTCGCCGTCGCCGGGCTCATCGGCGGCATCGGCCTCGCGCTCGGCGTCGTCACCTGGGGCCGGCCCCTGCTGCGCCGGGTCGCCTTCGACATCGTGAAGCTCGACCCGAAGATGGCGATCGGCGCCCAGCTGGCCCAGGCGACGGTCATCCTCGTGTCGGTCGCGTTCGGTCAGTTCACGTCGATGAACCAGGCGCTGGTCGGGGGGATGCTCGGGGCCGGCCTGGCCCGGGGTCGACGCCGGGTCGAGTGGCGGACGGTCCGGGGCATCCTCGTCGGGTGGGCGCTCGGGCCGCTCTCGGGCGGCACGCTGGGCTTCGTGGTCGCGACGTCCCTTCACCACGTCGGCTGGCTCTGAGGCCGAAGGGCTCGGGTCGCTCCCCCCTCCCCGCCTCCGTCGACCGTTCTCTCGCCGGTGCCGCGGGTCCACCTCCTTCGGTGAGAACCCGCCCCCTCGGGGAACTATGGTCGTGCCTATAGTCTAAATCGAAATTCTATATATTGAATCGGAGGCCTTGTTCCGAGTATGGCAGCAGAGAAGAGAACGGGGCGAGCGGCCCCGAGCGCGGCCGCGCGGCCAAGCCTCGGCCGGCCCGCCCCCGAACGAGCCCGTGCGTCCCGCCCGGTCGGAACGCCGCACGATCGATCCGACCGACCCCGAGACCGCGTCGCGCCCCCCTACGGCGCGATCGTGCTGGGGCAGCCCCCCATCGCCCAGGTCCCCGCCCGACGGGGAGAGCTCCCGGAGCACCTGTTCCGACGGCTGCTCGGCGCCTACCTCGGCGGCGCGCGGGAGTTCGTCGTCCTCGAGCATCCCCGCGTCACCCCCGAGACCCGCGAGGTCGTCCAGACGTTCTGCCGGCGCACCCGCCAGCCCGAGATCGTCTGGGACGACGGCGGCCAGATCCGGTTGAAGGACCTCGCCTACGAGAGTCCGGTCCCGCTCGCGCAGCGCCTCGCGCGCATGGGCCGGATCGTCGTCGAGTTCCACCGGGAGGCGGCCGAGAGCTGGACGCAGCTCCCGCTCGGCACCGACGACTACTGGGAGCGGCGGGACGACGAGATCGACCGGGAGGCCTGGTACGTGCAGCGGCTCGCGGCGCACCGGCTGGGGCTCGACGGGACCGGGGTCTCGATGCTCGGCCCGTGGACGGTCGCGCGGAGCCTCGAGCGGATCGCGGACCATGCCACGCGCCTCGGCGAGTTCGGCCGGCGGCTGGGGGAGCTCCCGAGCGGATCCGGTCCGATCACGTCGCTCCAGCAGTTCCACAGCCAGGCGATGGTGCACCTCGAGGGCGTCCTGCGCGCGGCCGACGACGCGACGGCGAACGACCTCCTCGACCTCGGGGAGGCGCTGATCGCGTCGGGCAACTCGCTCGCGGACCGCCTCCTGCCGTCGTTCGGGGGAGCGGCGATGCCGCCGGCGACGGCCGCGGCGGTGGCCCGGATCCTCGAATCGATCGGGCGAACGATCGCCTACGCCCAGGACATCGCCCAGGTCGCCCTCGACCGGTCGGTCGTGGTCTCGTTCGACGAGGCCGGGGCGCCGCCCGAGGACGCGGTCCCCGCGCGCGCCCACTGACCGTTCGAGGAGTACCGCTAAACGCGCCGCCGGTTCAGCGCCCGCGACGGACGGGGCGGCCGATGGTCGAGGGCACGGCGCGGGGGGTCACGGTCGTCCTCCTGCGGCACGGTCCCGCCGAGGAGCGGGACCCGACCCGCTGGCCGGACGACCGGGAACGGCCGCTCAGCTCGAAAGGCCGGGCGCAGACCCAGAAGGCGGCGGCGGGGCTCGTCGAACTCCTCGAGCGCGTCGACCGGCTCGCGTCCGGCCCGGCGGTGCGCTCCCAGCGGACGGCGGAGCTGCTCGGCCGCGCGCTCCGCCCCCCGCGCCGGGTCGAGCTGTGGCCCGAGCTCGACTTGGACGGCCCGGCGCCGAGGGTCCTCGCCCGGCTCCGCCGCGAGCTCCGCGTCCGTCAGACCGCGGTGCTCGTCGGGCACGACCCCGTGCTCGCGGAGCTGGTCGGTCTCGCGCTGACAGGCGAGGGCGCCGCGGTCGCCCGGCTGACGAAGGCCGGCGCCGCGGCGATCGAGTTCCCGGCCTCCGTTGGGCCCGGGAGCGGCCGGCTCCTCTGGCTGCTCACGCGGAAGCAGCTCGCGGGCCTGGGCGACTGACGCCCGGCCGGCGTCGGCTCGGCGGACCCGATCCGCCGTCGCGGTACAGCGGGCCGACGAGCGCGCGGACGTCCGCGTGGACCTGCTCGGGGTTCCGGTTCGCGTCGACCCGGTGGAAGCCGTACTCCGCGCCGACCCACTCGAACTCCTTCGACAACCGGTCCTGGTAGAGGAAGAAGCTCTCGAACAGGTCGCGCGAGAGCGAGAGGTCCATGCCGCTCTCCCAGTAGTCGAGGGAGCCGTACTTCGAGATCGCCCGGTGGAGGAGGATCTCCGGTCGCGCGTCCAGGAAGATCACGAGGTCGGGCGCGAGCGCGAAGCCGTAGGTCCGGCGCGCCCACTCGCGGGACGCCCCGCGGACGACGGCGCGCGCCATGAGCGTGTAGATGTACCGGTCCGCGAGCACCGTGCTCCCGGCGGAGAGCGCGGGCACGATCTTGTTCTCGAGCTGGTCCGCGAAGTCGACCGCGTAGAGCAGCGCCATCGTGGTCGCCCCGAGCGTGTGGCCCTGCTTCGCCCGGTCGATCTCGTCGGCGACGAGCCCCGAGCGGCGGAGGCCCGTGTCGACGACCGCATGGCCCTCGACCTCGAGCCACTCCTTGAGGAGGGTGACCTCGGTCGACCGGCCCGAGCCGTCGGCCCCCTCGATCACGATCAACCGGCCCGTGGCCGGCTGGTCCTCGGGGAGCCCGGGGAGCGGGGTCCCGTAGGTCCTAATCGTCATGGAGCAACCGCTCGCCGGTCGGGAAGTCCTTCAGGATCGGCTCGACGTGGCCGCGGAGGTCGGTCTGGATCGTCTCGACGGACCGCGTGGAGTCGATGATCACGAACCCGTCGGTCCGGGCGATCGCGTCGTACTCGCGCTTCAGGCGCGACTGGAACCGCTCGTAGCTCTCGTGGAGATCGTCGGAGAGGCCGAGGTCCATCCCGGCCTCGTAGTAGTTGATCTTGAGGCGCGAGGCGATCTTGCGCTTCAGCGTCACCGCGACCGGCACCCGGAAGTAGAACACCCGATCGGGCCGGGGGGCGAACGAGTAGATGTTCCGCACCCACGCCGGGTCGCAGCCGCGCGCCGCGTCCCGGACGAACGCGGTGTAGGCGTAGCGGTCGCAGACGACCACGTAGCCCGCCCGCAGCGGCGGGAGGATCTTCCGTTCGAACCGATCGGCGAAGTCGGTCGCATGGAGCAGCGAGAAGGTCGTCGGCGTGAGGAGGTTCTTCTTCTTGCCCCGCCGGATCACCTCGCTCGTCAGCTCGGAGGAGTTCCACTCGGTGAAGAACACGCGGTAGCCGCGCGCCTGCAGCCACTTCCCGAGCAGCGCGGCCTGCGTCGACTTCCCGCTCCCGTCGAGCCCCTCGAACACGAAGAGCCGTCCGGGGAACCCGTGCGTCGGGCTCGGCTCGCTAGGCATCACGGACGCGCACCTCCGTGTCGAGGATCCGGGCCATCGTCTTGCGGACCTTCTCCTCCCACTGGTCGTCGAGCGCGCTACGGGACGGGGGAGAAAACGTCAGCGTCACCGTCGTCGCGCCCCCGTTCGCGGTGAACCTCGGGCGGCCGGGCGAGGTCAGCTCGGCGACCTCGAGGACGGCGCCCAACCGCCGCGCGGTCTCGAGGTCCGGGCCCCGGAGGATCGGGAGGAAGCCCTTCTTCCAGTCGGACGGCAGGTCGCCGCCCTCGTGCGTGCGCGCGGCCATGGACGCGAGGAGGACCTCGCGCTGGTCGAGCCCCCAGATCGGGTAGTTCTGGATGAGGTAGGCCGAGTGGTTCGCGTGGCGCCAGAGATCGATCGCGGTGCCGGCGTCGTGCATCCAGCCGGCGACGCGGAGCGCGAGCCCCTCGCCCTTGCCCCACTCGAAGCGCGGCGCGAGGAGGGCGAACAGCGCCATCGCGGTCTCGGCGACCGCCCGACCGTGGTCGATCGCGAAGGCGAACGACTCCGCGGCGGCCGCGGCGGACCGCTCGGCCAGCACCTCCGCGGACGCCGGCAGGGGCGCGCCGATCGCCTCGAGGGCGATCCCCTCGCGGATGCCGATCCCCGCGACCGTGATCCGGTCGGCCTCGGTCGCGCGCACGAGCTCGCGGAGCACGACCAGACCGGCGATCACCACGTCCGCGCGGTCCGCCCCGATCCCCGGGACCGATCGCCGCTTCGCCGCCGGCATCTCGCCGAGGAGCTCCGCGAGCGACTCGAGATCGTGGTCCCAGAGCGGGTAGCCGTGGACGCGCTCGATCGGGTACTCGCGGATCTCGATCGCGGCGCGAGCGAGGGCGCGCACGGTCCCGCCGATCCCGTAGACGCGGTAGCGGTGGTTGCCGAACGCCTCGAAGACCGAGCCGAGCGTCTCGCGGACGTGGGCGCGCAGCTCGTCGACCTCCTTGCGCTTCGGGGGATCGTGATCGAAGTAGCGCTGCGAGAGCCGAAGCGCGCCGAGCGGCACGCTGACGGAATGGCCGAGGCGGCCGTGGACGGTCTCCGCGAGCTGCAGCGAGCCGCCCCCAAGGTCGCTCACCAGGTCCCGGTCGAGCTCCCACGCGCTCGCGACGCCGAGGTAGGCGTAGCGCGCCTCCTCGGCGCCCGAGATCACCCGCAGCAGGACCCCGGTCGCCCGCTCGACCTGGCGGACGAACTCCGCGCCGTTCGGCGCGTCCCGCACCGCGCTGGTCGCGACGGCGAGCGTCTGGGAGAGCCCGAGGCCGCGGATCGTGCGGGCGAACTTCTCGACGGCGGCGATCCCGCGCTCGATCGCGTCCGGCGCGAGTCGGCCGTCGGCGCGGACGTTGAGCCCCAGCCGGGGCGCCTCCTTCGTCTCGTAGAACGGCCGGACGCAGCCCGAGGCGGACGCCTCGAAGGCGACGAACCGGGCGGTGTTGGAGCCGACGTCGATGACGCCGAGACGCCGCCGCAGCCCGCTCCGCTCGGCGGGACCGGCGCGGGCGATCTGCGCCCCCCGGCTGCGGTCCATGGCCCCGGCAAGAGGGGGGGGCTACTAGAACTGCACGGCCGCGCGGGACCGGGACGATCGGCTCCCGCCCAAACTACATACTCCGGCCGCGTTCGCGCCGACCGGGGGTCGGGATGGTCGCGCGGCGCACCTCCGGCGCGTCGGGGCTCCGGACGCTCGCGGCCCAGGTCCGCCAGCTGCTGGCGGAGGTGACGGCGCAGATCGACGACGTCATCGGGCGCCCGCACCCGTCTCCCGAGAGCCTCCACGAGCTGCACCGCTCGATGCGGCGGCTGCGGCACGCCCTCGCGCTCTGGACCCGGGTGCTCCGGCCGCCCGACCGCGCGATCTCGAAGCCCCTCGACCGTCGGCTCGCCCGCCTCGCCCGGCTCATCGGTCGGGTCCGGGACCGCGACGTCATGCTGGCGCTCCTCGAGGACGGGGATCTGCCGAGACCCCGGGGCCCGGACGTCGCCGCGGTCGCCCGGCTGCGCGCGCGGTGGCGGGACGATGCCCGGACCGGGCGCGAGGTGCTGCGCGTCTTCCTCCGCTCCGAGCGGGACGCCCACCTGTTCGAGCAGATCGGGGCCGCGATCACCCTGACCCCCCGCACCGATCGACCGATCCGCCTCGCGGAGCTCCTGGACGAGGAGGCCCAGGCCCGCGCCGAACGCGTCCGAGGCGCCCAGAAGAAGGCCCGCCGCAAGGGAAGCGTCGCCCGCCTCCACCGGCTCCGCATCCAGGTCCGCCGGCTCCGGCACCTCAACGAGCTTCGGAGCCGGCTCGAGCCGGATCGGGCGGCGACGCCGCCCCCCGTGGTCCGCCGCCTCCAGTCCCAGCTCGGTCACCTCCACGATCTCGACCTCGTGCTCGAGGGGGTCGGACCGGCGCTCACCGCGACCGCGTGGGGCGAGGCCCTGCGCGCGCAGCGCCGTCGGCTTAGGCGGGCGATCGCGACCACGATCCGGGAGCGCCGCTGGCCGTGGCGCGCGACCTCGCCCTCCGGGTCCGGGGCGCGACCGTCTTAGCCCGGGGTCGCTGGGGAGCTTCGTGCCGGCGACCCCCTCGAGCGCGCTCGGCGCGGAGGTCCGCGCCGCCCTCGGGGAGACCGGCGCCGTCGGAGTCACCGTCCGGCAGCTCGCCGCTCGCCTCGACCGGACGCCGGACCGCGTCGCCGCGACCCTGACGGACCTCGCGCGTCGGGGGGACGTCCTTCGGATGGGTCGGGGGCTCTACGTCCTGCGGGACTTCGAGCGGCTCGAGGGCCGGCCCGGGTTCGTCGACCCCGACGCGTTCGTCGAACGGTTCGAGCGGGAGAACGGCGTGGCGCTCGGGCGGACCGTGGGCCCGATCACGTTCCGCTCCAACGACCGCGAGCCCGTCCACCGCTGGTGGCCCTACGTCCAGGGGTACTCGGCCGAGTTCGTTCGAGGTGCGATCGCCGCCGCCGGGCTCGCCCCCGGCGCGACGGTGCTCGACCCATTCGCCGGGAGCGGCACGACGCTGGTCGAGGCCCGCCGGTCCGGCGCGCGTGCCTGGGGCACCGAGCTCCTCGCCCCGGCGGCGATCGCCGCCCGCGTGAAGACCCGGTTCGAGATCTCGGGGGATCGGTTGGTCCGCTCGAGCGAACGCGCGGTCGCCGCCGCCCGCCGTCGCGCGGCCGGGCCGCTTCCGTTCCTGCGCGAGACCCGCCGCCAGTTCGACCCCGCCCGGCTGGGGGAGCTCCTCAGGCTTCGGGACGCGCTGCCTCCCGAGGGCACCCCGATCGCCGACGCCCTGCGCCTCGCGTTCGGGCGGACGCTCATCCCGGCGAGCCGGCTCCACCGCTCACCGTGCCTCGGCTACGACCGGCGGGCCCGGTCGGACGGCCGATCCGCCTACGACCTGTTCCTCACGGCCGCGTCCGAGACGCGCGAGGACCTCGCCCTGCTCCGGAGGGAGCGCGCCCGTTGGGGCCCGGCCGCGACCGTTCGCGCGGAGGACGCGCGGACGGCGACCTGGCCCGCGGAGTCCGTCGACCTCGCGATCACGAGCCCGCCGTACGTGAACGGGATGGACTACGTCATGAACTACAAGGTCGATCTCGCCTGGCTCGGATACGCGCGCTCCTACGCGGACCTTACGGCGCTCCGACGGACCGAGGTCGCGTGCGACAACCTGCCGCGGGCCGAGACCGCGCCGTACCGGGACCTCGACCGGCTCCCCGACCCCTGGCTCGGCCCGATCCTCGAGCAGATCCGGGCGAACGTCGACCGCAAGGGGTCGTACCGCCGCGACGACGTGCACGCGGTCGTCCACCGGTACTTCGCGGACCTCGTGCCGGTCCTCCGCCGGGTCTTCGAGGCGCTGCGGCCCGGCGGGCGATTCCTCCTGGTCGTCGGGGATTCGTTGCTCGCGGGGACCTACGTCCCGGGCGACCTCCTCACGGCCCGGCTCGGCGCGTCGGTCGGCTTCTCGATCGTCGGGGTCGACGTGGCGCGCGCGCGGCGGAGCGGCCAGCGCCGTTCGTTCGTCCTGCGCGAGTCGATCGTGACCCTCGAGCGGCCGCCCGGCTAGCCGGCGCTAGGTTCTTCGGCGTCCGCGTCCCTCCCGCCCCCGGGAATGTTCTGCCCGGTCTGCGGCCGTGCGATGGCGGGGCCCGCGAGCCCGACGGTGCCGTACCCGATGTTCCTCTGTCCGCACCACGGGGTCGTCTACGACCGGCGGCGCGACGTCTGGCACGGCCTCCCCGAGATCGAGACCAAGCTCTGCTGCCCGATCTGCGGGAGCGCGATGGAGTTCGAGCCGAAGGCCCCCCCGGTGCGGATCTTCTTCTGCTACCAGTGCGGCACGACCTACGATCGCGAGCGCCGGTCCTGGTACGGCCTCGCCTTCCACACGGCTCCCTGACCCCCGCTGCGGGTCGAGGCAAACGCTTACGTGCCTTCCCGCCGCGTTCGAGGGCGAGGGGAGATGACGCCCCGCGACCCCGAACCGCACTTCCTCGAGCCGCTGCTCGGGGTGGTCTTCGACCTCGACGGCACGCTCGTGCTGTCGCACCACGACTTCGGGCGGATGCGACGCGAGGTGATCCGGATCGCCGAGCAGCACGGAGTGCCTCCCGGCCGGCTCACGGTCACCGACCCGATCCACCGCATCGTGGAGAGCGCGCGCTCCGAGCTCGTCGCGGCGGGCGTGCCGGAGGGGGAACTGTTCCGATTCGAGGCCGAGTACCCGAAGCGGATCGACGCCATCGAGGCGGAGGCGCTGCCTCGCACGGTCGCGCGCCCGGGCGCGGAGCCGCTGCTGAAGGCGCTCACCGACCGGGGCTTCCGTCTCGGGATCCTCACGCGCGCGTCGGAGGCGTTCGCGCGCGGGGCCCTCCAGCGCACGGGCCTCGGGACCTATTTCCCCTACCTGAGGAGCCGCAGCGCGCCCGGCCCGGCGAAGCCGTCGCCCGAGGCGCTCCGCCTGTTGCTGCGCGAGATGGAGATCCCGGAGGATCGCGCCCTGTTCGTGGGCGACCACCTCCTCGACGCGGAGTGCGCGACGCGCGCCCGCATCCGGTTCTACGGGGTGCTGCCCGACCCGTCGGAGGCGCCGAGCGAGACGATCGATCAGGACCGCTTCCTGGCCGCCGGCGCCGCCGCGGTCGCGCGGGACCTCGGCGACCTCGCCCGCCAGCTCGACGTCGCGGTGGCGCGCCCGGCCGTCGCCGGGTGAGCGGGCCGCTCCGGGTGCGTCAGAGGTACTCGGCGTAGGCGTGGATCACCGCGCGCTCGGCGGTCGCCCACGCCTCGGGGATCTGGTTCCACCCGTTCCGCTGGTCCCCGACGACGTACAGCCCCGGGATCGGCGCGCCCGTCGCCGCGTCGAGGGCCCGGCAGTCCTCGTCGGTCACCACATAGCCGTCCGCGTCGAAGCGGCAGCCGAGGGCGCGGGGGAAGGTGGCGTGCATGTCGTACCAGCCGAGCGCGCTGAACCCCCGGTCGAAGCTGGCGTGGCTCCCGTCCGTGAACGTCACGCCGAACCGCTTCTCCCGGAGCTCGTCGAACCCGGCCATCTCGCCCTCGAGCGCCCCGATCCCGTGCTCCGCGAGGGCGGCCCGCAGGCCGGCGGCCTCCGCGTCCGAGACCCCGTCCAGGAGCCGGCGGCCGTGCGTGAGCATCGTGACCGAGGTCGGCTCGAAGTGGAGGAGGTCGAGCGCGGTCCGGGCGGCGAAGGCATCGTGGCCGATCACGGCGATCGACTTCCCGCCGAGGTCGTGGCCGTCGCACAGGATGCAGAAGTCGACGAGCGCCTGGTTCGCCCACGGGAAGATCGGGTCGATCTTCCCGTGGACCTCGGGGATCCGGTCGACCACGCCCATCGCGAGCACGAGCGCGCGGCCCCGGACGACGTGGGTCTGCTTCAGCCAGTCGAACGTCACCTCGTAGCCCGCGTCCGAGCGCGCGACCTTCTCGGCGCGCGCGGGCGTGAAGTAGCCGGTGCGCGCGTCGACCTTCCGGATCGCGGCGATCTGCAGGTCGAGCAGCTTGTGGCCGGAGATCCCGTCGGGGAAGCCGGGGATGTTGTCCATCCGCGGCGCGTAGTACGAGCGGGCGTACTTCGGGCCGCGGTCAATGACCGCGGCCGAGTGGCCGAGGAGCGCCGCCTTGAGTCCCGCCTGCAGGCCGGCGTGGCCGCCGCCGATCACGACGAGGTCGTACGACGCCGCGAGCCGCGGGAACCCCGGCACGCGCCGCCTACGGGGCCCCGGGATTTCAGGGCTCCCGACGGCCGGCCCCGCGTCGAGCGCGCTCGCGCGACGCGCCGGAACGGCAAATGTTAAGGACGGACCGCCTCCTCCTTCCCTTCGGGTTCCTGACGCCCGTGCCGGTCCGCGCCGAGAAGGGTGCGCTCCACGGCACGTTGTTGCTCGAGGACGGGACCCGGTTCGAGGGTCGGGGGATCGGAGCGCCCGGCCGCCGCGTCGGCGAGGTCGTGTTCACGACCGGCATGGTCGGGTACCCGGAGTCCCTGACCGACCCCTCGTTCCGCGGGCAGATCCTGACCTTCACCTATCCGCTCCTCGGGAACTACGGGGTGCCGCCGGACCGACGCGATGCCGACGGGCTGCCGATGCTCGAGAGCGACGCGGTCCAGCCGCGGGGCGTCATCGTCCGCGGGACGACCGCGCCGAACCACTGGTCGAGCGCGCGCGACCTCTCCTCCTGGCTCCGCGACCAGGGGATCCCCGGGATCGAGGGCGTCGACACGCGGCGCTTGACCGAGCACCTGCGCACCCGCGGCGTCGTGCGGGGCGCGCTCGACGTCGCGCCCGCGGACCGCCGGAGTTCCGACGACGACCTCCTCCGGGCGCTCCGCGCCGCGCCGCAGTACGCCGAGGAGTCGTTCATGGCCGAGGTCGCGCCGAAGCGGCCGAAGCTGATCGCGCGCGACGGAGGACCGCTGGTCGCGGTCCTCGACTGCGGGATCAAGGCGAGCATCCTGCGGGCGCTCCTCGACCGGCGGCTCAGCGTGCTCCGGCTCCCGTACGACCATGAGGTGCCGACGCGGTGGGACGGGAAGCGGGTCGCGGCGCTCGTCGTCGGCAACGGCCCGGGCGACCCGGCCGAGCTCGCCCCGACGATCGAGGAGCTCCGCCGGCCGACGACCCGGGCCCTCCCGACCCTCGGGATCTGCCTCGGGCACCAGCTGATCGCGCTCGCCCGCGGCGGGACGACGTTCAAGCTCAAGTACGGCCACCGCGGACAGAACAAGACGATCCAGTTCCCGGACGGACGCGCCCTCATCGTCAGCGAGAACCACGGGTACGCGGTCGACCCGGCGTCGCTCGGCTCCACGGGCCTCAAGGTCTGGGCGACGAACCCGGACGACGGGACGGTCGAGGGCCTCCGCGACGCCGCCGGCCGGGTGCTCGCGCTCCAGGGGCACCCCGAGGGCCACCCGGGCCCGCAGGAGGCGGGCTTCGTCTTCGACCGGTTCGCGGAGAAGGTCCGGAGGCGGGCGTGACCCCCGCGCTGCCCCGCAAGGTGCTGCTCCTCGGGAGCGGCGCGCTCAAGATCGGCGAGGCCGGCGAGTTCGACTACTCGGGCAGCCAGTGCCTCAAGGCGCTCGAGGAGGAGGGCGTCTACACGGTCGTGGTGAACCCGAACATCGCCACGCTCCAGACCGACCCGACGCGGCGCGGCCGGGTGTACTTCCAGCCGCTCGTGCCCGAGTTCGTCGCGCCGATCCTCGAGGCCGAACGCCCCGAGGGGATCCTCCTTTCGTTCGGCGGGCAGACCGCGCTCAACTGCGGCGTCCAGCTGGCGGACTCCGGCGCGCTGCGCCGGGCCGGGACCCGCGTGCTGGGGACCCCGCTCGCCGGCATCCGGGCGACCGAGGACCGCGCGAAGTTCGTGCGCACGATGGCGCGGGCGCGGGTCCCCACGCTCCCGAGCCGGGCCGTCTACTCGCTCGAGGCGGCCTCGGCGGCCGCCGAGGAGTTGGGCTACCCCGTGATGGTCCGGGTCGCCTACACGCTCGGGGGCAAGGGCGGGGGGGTCGCGCGGACGCGGGCCGAGCTCGGGGAGGTCGTCGGCCGGGGCCTCCGGGCGAGCCCGGTGGGCCAGGTGCTGCTCGAGCGGTACGTCGGCCAGTTCAAGCAGCTCGAGTACGAGGTCGTGCGCGACGCGAAGGGCAACTCGCTCACCGTGTGCAACATGGAGAACGTCCTCGGGATGCGCGTCCACACCGGGGACAACATCGTGATCGCCCCGAGCCAGACGCTCACGGACTTCGAGTACCAGATGCTCCGCCAGGCGGCGCTCCGCGCCGTGAAGGAGTGCGGCATCGTCGGCGAGTGCAACATCCAGTTCTGCCTCGACCCCGAGAGCGAGGAGTACTACGCGATCGAGATCAACGCCCGGCTCTCGCGTTCGAGCGCGCTCGCGAGCAAGGCGACCGGCTATCCCCTCGCGTACGTCGCGGCGAAGCTCGCGCTCGGCTACTCGCTCCCCGAGCTCAAGAACCGGATCACGGGCGTGACGACCGCCTGCTTCGAGCCGGCGCTCGACTACGTCGTCGTCAAGCACCCGCGCTGGGACTTGGACAAGTTCGAGCGCGCCGACCGCCGCCTCGGCCCCGCGATGAAGTCCGTCGGCGAGGTGATGGGGATCGGGGCGTCGTTCCCCGAGGCGATCGGCAAGGCCGTCCGGATGGGCGATCCCCGGTCCGACCTCCTGCCGCCCGCCGAGGTGCGGGAACGGTCGGCGATCCTCGCCGACCTGGCCGAGCCGACGCCCGAGATCCTCTTCCGGGTCCTCGAGGCGATCCGCGCCGGGATCGACCCCGGTGAGATCAGCCGGGTCAGCTGGATCGACCGGTGGTTCGTCGACGAGCTCGCCCGGATCGAGGCGGCCGATCGCGAGCTCGCCGCGCGCGCCGGGCGCGAGGTCCCGGTCGAGCTCCTGCGGCGCGCGAAGGAGCTCGGGTTCTCCGACCGCGCGATCGCGCGGACGTCCCGTCGCGACGAGGAGGAGGTCCGCCGGACGCGCCTCGACGCGGGGGTGCGGCCGCGGGTGCGGATGATCGACACCCTCGCGGGGGAGTGGCCGGCGCGGACGAACTACCTCTATCTCACGTACCGCGCGGACGCGGACGACGTCCGTCCGATGCCCGCGGGCTCGATCCTCGTGATCGGGGCCGGCCCGTACCGGATCGGGTCGAGCGTCGAGTTCGACTGGTCGACGATGAACCTCGTGGACGGGCTCAAGGCGGAGGGCGTCCCCGGGGTCGCGCTCCTCAACTCGAACCCCGAGACCGTGTCCACCGACTACGATCGCTCCGACCGGCTCTACTTCGAGGAGATCACGCTCGAGCGCGTCCGCGACCTGGTCGACTTCGAGTCGTTCGGCGGGGTCGTGACGTGCGTCGGGAGCCAGCTCGCGCAGAACCTCACGCCCCTCCTCCAGATGTGCGGGATCCCGGTCCTCGGGACCGCCCCCGAATCGATCGACACCGCGGAGGACCGCGCCCGGTTCGCCCGGCTGCTCGAGCGGCTGAAGGTCCCGCAGCCGGCGTGGCGGGCGTTCACGACCGTCGAGGAGGCAGCGTCGTTCGCCGACGAGGTCGGCTACCCCGTCCTCGTCCGGCCCTCGTACGTGCTGAGCGGCCAGGCGATGCGGGTGATCGCCGGGCGGGCGGACTTGGGCCGCTTCCTCTCGGAGGCGACGCGGGTCTCGCCGGAGCATCCGGTCGTGATCACGAAGTTCGTCGAGGGGGCCGACGAGGTCGAGCTCGACGGGATCTCGGACGGCACGCGGGTCCTCGTGGCGGGGATCCTCGAGCACGTGGAGCGGGCCGGCGTCCACTCGGGGGACGCGATCTTCTGCCTCCCGCCGCGCCACACCTCGCCCGAGGTCCAGCTCCAGCTCCTCGAGGCCGCCGGGCGCCTCGCCCGCACCCTCGAGATCCGCGGTCCGTTCAACGTCCAGTTCCTCGTGAAGGACGGCGCCTACCAGATCATCGAGCTCAACCTGCGCGCGAGCCGGTCGCTGCCGTTCCTGGCGAAGGCGACCGGGATCCCCCTCCTGCGCGAGGCGGCCCGGGCGATGCTCGGCCGCCCGATCTCGCGCGAGGGCCTCGCGCCGCTCCCGCCGGGCCGGTGGGGGGTCAAGGTGCCGCAGTTCTCGTTCCTCCAGCTCGCCGGCTCCGACCCGCTCCTCGGCGTCGAGATGCAGTCGACCGGCGAGGTCGCGTGCTTTGGCCCCACGTTCTCCGACGCGCTGGTCAAGGCGCTGGTGGCGACGGGCGTCCGCCTGGTCCCGCGCCGGGGCACCGCGTTCTTGTCGGTGGGCGGACCGGCGCTCAAGGAGCAGCTGCTCCCGGTCGCCCAGCGGGTCCGCACGCTCGGGCTTCGGATCGCCGCGACCGAGGACACCGGGGCGTTCCTCACGGAGCACGGGATCCGCGGGGTGCGCATCCTGCACAAGGTCAGCGAGCCCGACCGCCGGCCGAACGTGGTCGAGGCGCTCGACCACGGCGAGATCGATCTCCTCCTCAACGTCCCGCTCTCCCTGACCCAGGAAAAGTTCGAGCGGAT
>Ga0335073_10005331_pt1 | contig 18046 bp, 24 predicted proteins | sample Lox_Sample_22_FD_207093 | JGI IMG/M metagenome (GOLD analysis project Ga0335073, IMG submission 207093) | Soil microbial communities from Loxahatchee National Wildlife Refuge, Florida, United States - Lox_Sample_2.2 | ecosystem: Environmental > Terrestrial > Soil > Wetlands | place: USA...
GAGTCGAGTGGGACTCGCCCTGTACCGCGCTTGTCAAAGAGGGAGAAGGCTTCTTTGTAGTTCGTGCTAGTCTGTTGTTGCACTTGTGAGCTGGATGCGCCATACTTTGAGGAAGACATGGCTGTGGGTCATGGGAAAGGAGTTGAAGATGCAGACGGAAAAGGAATTTGGAGGAGAGGAGTCGAGCAGCTGGACGGGCGAAGGCTTTGAGCGTTGGCTATTGTCTTGTGCGAGGTTCAAGATGACGATCCCTTGGCTCGTCGGGTGCGTCGAAACTAAGAGTAGGCGCGGAGGTTTTGCGGCGACTGAAGGAGCGCCGAAAAAGGATGTTTGCTTACCATGTTGTGTAACTCTCACAGCAAAAGGGTTCAGTATTGGAAATGCAATAAGTGGTGAATTGTCAGTGAAGAGAGAATGTAATTATTTTGAAGCAATGTCCTGGAACGTTTCGTTTGGTGTTCCACAACGTGCAGAGGCCAAGTGCTGCCCGTCGTCTCCTGGCCAACGTCGCAACGCCCATGCAGAGAGCCGCATCTCTCACGTGCTTTCCACCACTTCGCATCTCCAATTGTCATTGAATTCCAGCTAATATCTTGACTTCACGAATTTAGATCAATGCTGGTGATAGAGAGTTGAGGGTGGCTTGCGCATCCATATTTGCGCTGCGTTCCCTCGTATGGCGACATGAATCACTTTCTAGAGACTTTGTGCCGTTCGGCTATAATTTCGTGCTTCTGACAAACTTTGCTTCTTCATTCACAATTGTTGCTTCTGTTCTCAACACAATGTCGTCCGATACTAAAGCAGGCGATGCTCGGCTAGGCCAAACAGTCGCGGAGACTGATCGAAAACTGTACTTTGGCTTCGGCAGCAACCTTTGGAAGTTGCAAATGAAACGACGATGTCCTGACTCGCATTTTCTTGGAATCGCAAAGCTAAACGGCTGGACTTGGATCATCAATTCCCGAGGGTATGCAAATGTGGTCGAGACCAGCATACAAACTGATGAAGTCTGGGGTCTCATCTACTCTCTTTCATCAGAAGACGAGGCAAAGCTGGATAAGAACGAGGGTGTGCCTTACGACTACACCAAGGAGATGCACATAGTGGACTTCAGAGCCAGTACTTCGACTAGTATCGAATCTTCTATAGACACGACGCAAGTGGGATCCGGCGCTTCTTCAAGAGATCGGAATGTTTTGGTTTACGTCGATCGCACCAGGTTGAAACCCGACACGCCGAGAGAGGAGTATATTCACCGCATGAACATGGGCATCAAAGATGCAGTAGAGGAGGGAGTTCCACTGTGGTACATCCAGGACATCTTGCGAAAGTACATACCCCCAGAAGAAATCAGTGAAGAGGGTAAAAAGCTTGCCGAAGAGCAAGCACTGGACTTTAACGAGAAGAAAGAACGTGCTCGATGATTTGGCATCATGAGAAGACCTCATCCTGAGCTTAACACTGATAGATTCATAGAAGAGGTAGATTGCATTGTGAGAAGTTGAGGCGAACCATAGCATTCTCAAATCTGTGAAATTACGCATTCATTGTGTTTGGCTTTTAATCACTCCCGCCACAATTTGCTCCAAGGTTCCCATATCCCCATCCTTGAGTCCGATCTTTTCGTTATCTCTCTTTTCATACAGTGTCCCACCCGAAATCCAGATTCTCCTTAACGTTACTCCGGTAGCATATGGCACACCCTTACTCCAAGATTCCTCCTCGATCCTTTTCAATTCGTCCAAGCTCGTATAGTGAACCTCCCACTTGCTTCCAGTCTGCTTCTCAAACTCGGCAAGAATTTCATTGCCCGTCGAGGTGAAGGAATTCACCTTCAATATCGCATTACGACTTTCCTCTGGATGCTTGAGCGACGCCACGACGAGATTGCCAACGTCAGGCATCGTCGTGAAGCTAACCTTGTCGTTACCATCACCAAGCACCCACGCTTGTTTGGCTTTGACGTCGAAACCACCTATCTCAGGAGCACCAGGAATGGCTCCTCCCATGTAGAATTCGGGATAAGGCCCCGTGACAACATATGTGAACGTGAGGCGCTTCGTGTTCTCACGGATGTACTTGCGAACTTTGAGTTTCTCTTGGTGCGGTTTCTCGGTGTTGGAGTCGGGAAAGTATTCAATATCGGTGCCGTACTCAGACGGAAAGAAGCGTTTAATTGTATCTGATTCCTCAGCGACTTTTATCAACGGAATCTGCAAATGAATCGCTGTTCGACCAAGAGCGCTGATCACCGTGTCGAAGCCTGTTTTGACAGTCGTCAGATCATACCTTCGTATTGCTTCAAAGAAACCAACCTTTGTAGACCTCTGCCAGTTTGGCTTCATCGGTGAGGTCTCCGATGATGATCTCGACGCCTTTCGTCTTTGCTTTCTCGAACAATTCCGGCTTCTTCTTTACACTGTCTTCGTATGTAAAAGCCGCGATCTTCCCAAAGGAGCTTTTGTTCTCCAGCAATGCATTGACGATGTATCGTCCAATATTACCGGTTGCCCCGAAGACGAGGATATTCTTTGGTACGTACGATGAAGCCATGTGAGAGGGAATTGGATTGAGATGCTTAGATATCGGACGTTCTATGTGAGGAGACCGTCACTTCTTATAGCAGAGCAGTATACTACACACAGAGGCCGTCTCCGCACGTCGCTGAGTAAGTAAGTACAGAGAAGTACGTCAATCTCAAGCTTATTGCATGAAGCGCCCACCGGCCGTAGCTCGGGAATGTGACGCAAGATTTCATACTTGGATCGCAATGCTTGTAGTTGTGCGCTTAACGTCGGTTTGTGGAAATCATGGGAGGGCTGGCAATTGCTCGGACAAATACTGCAACAGTTGGAAATAGCCTGGGAAATCCATATGAATGTGTGAGTTTGTGAATAGACTTTGCTGCCAGAAATGGTGTAATATTTCTGAGCACGGATAAGCTCTGAGGAAGAGCTTCCATACTGGTGCCTATGGAGCTCCCCGGCTTCAACTTCAACTTCGATATCAAGCTGTAATCGCAATCGCCTCGCTCTACCTGTGCATCGTGATCTACGCACGTACATCCTCACCATGGCGAACGGGTACGAAACCACCTTCACTTGGTCTGTTCGAAACTCTCTTGCTAACCTTTCCTCAGCTGGTCCATCCTCATCGGTCTTCTCGTCATAGTTGCCTTCTCTACCGGTTCGTGGTTCCTCGCACCGAAAGGCGAGACCCAAATGTGCGTTTTTGCTCTCTTCCATGTCTCCAGCTTCTATCATACTTCTCTTCGTGGCGACTTCCACCGCTCCTCCTGCCGCCGAATCGGCTGGCAAGAATACCAGTGTTGCACGAAGCACCGACGAATACTATCACTCACCATTACAATGTTCATGTGCACATATCATTACCGCCAAACACCAGGTCAAAGATTTTGAGAACTGACAGCGATAATTCTAGTGTGTGGCGGTCGACTCTCATTCTGAGCGCGTCTGCCTGCTTCTTGATGTGGGCAATTACATTTCTCGCCCAGTGGCATCCACTCATCACGCCTACTGCAAATAACCTACGGCCCGGATACGATTAATCAGTACATCAAAACACGATGGGAGCCAAACGAGAAGAATAGGCATGGTTGCAGCAAATACCAATGCCATAGGCATCCTAGTTTTACATTGGCGTTTGGAGAAAGCTGCGAGCTTCGACCACAATGATATTATACACTTGGCGTTTGAAAGGCATCCACTGAGGCCATAGTTTCACCTGTAAATGTCCACCATAGCGGCACTCGCTACCACCTAAACAATCACGTTGGAAACCCACCAACGCTAAACCCAATCATCATCCCATCCCAACCAAGCGTGCACTCTCCCTCACCCACACCCAAACATCCACCACGCCCCCAATGCCCGCATCCCACCTCTCCCTATCGCCGAGCCCCACCATCCCCAGCAGCAGCCACCCAACGCCGGCCCTGCACGCCGCCGCAACGCCCACGAGAAAGCATGCGCGGACGTAGCCGCAGTCCATGAGGATCTCGAGGGCGGCGACGTTGTTGACGATGACGGCCCACGACACGGCCGACGCCGCCGACGGCAGGTCGTACTCCCACACGATCAACAGCAGCGGGAACAGCTTGGTGCACGAGGACACGATCAGCGCGGTCGACAGCGGTGTTGGGTGTGGGTAGTGCGGGATCAGGGCGCGCAGCGGCGCAAGTGGCGGTGTGTAGCTGCACAGCAGCCGGATTGGTAGGTGGAAGGCTAGCGTTGAGAGCGAGCAGAGTAGCAGGAAGAAGAGGTATTGTAGCAGCAGCGGGTAGCTGGAGATGGTGGGAGTGTCGGAGGGAAGTGGCGCCGGTTCGGACGGCGCGGACTTTTCGATGCGCGCCCAAGTTAGGTAGACATCGAAGAGGAGAAGAAGTACTCCTAAGCGGAGTATGGAGGGCTGTAGGTGGTTTGGTTAGCCGAGTGGATGGAAGGAGTACAGCAGGAGCAGCTACATCGAAGCGCGAGTCTTCGCGACCAAGGCGATTGAAGAGGAGGTGTCTGTAAACCTGTGAATTGCGACTTAGCCGGATTCTAATATGAACTGGAGGCTGTGGAAGTATCATACTTGCGGTTTAATCAAGACCAAGTCTATGAATAGCACGACAAAGTCATGCTCGACATATTTGTCTGCAAAACGCTTGCAGCGCGGGCATTGTGTCAGTCGCACGCCTTTGCCGAGAGATCGATCATCCGCTTTGCTATAGGATGTGTAGAGAGAGTTCACCGGGAAGCGGCATTCGATACAGATCATGAGGTAGTCCTATTGCGCATAATTATATGGGGAATCTGGAGTTGATATGGTTGCTTCGGCGCGATCCGTCAGTTTTGCGCGACTCGTAATTTGGCCAGATGGAAGCTCAATTCGAGTCAGTGATGAGGTGCTCTACCCCAGTTTCTCTCTCCTCGGGCAATGAAATCCGTCGGAAAATTGAGCACATATGCCTTGAATTTAGGTATGTTTAGTCCCGTATAAATTGAAACTATGTAAGTCTGTGAGTGCCGAACCATAGTTTAACTCTTCAATTCCTCTTCATTTGTGTCCACCTTCCATCCGCCTTGACGTTCTCTTCGTACTTTCCTTCAATGGCGTCAATCATCGTAGTAGGAACCTTGACTCTTAGCTCTCCCTCGGCTCGAGATCGGGTACTCGCAGAGATCAACATAGTATTCAGAATATTCACGGCAAAATGAACCTGGCGTGACGAAACACAGTGCGACAGTACTTCGAGATGATCCAACCTCAACACTTCTCTATGTCTTTGAGGAGTATCAGAACCAAGCAGCATTTGACGCACACTTGGCCAGTCCACCAGTAAAGCGTCTACTTGATTGGTTTGAATCCAGTCCAAGCCTTTTTGCAAAGCAGACTATGGTCTTAACACTTGAACCGGGCTGTGGAATGACTAGACCATCGATCGTGGAGAAGAAAGATCCTTTTATAGCACTGACCAAGACAGAATTCAAGGATCCCAGAGATGCAGAGCTCTCATTTGTACGATGGAAGGAGCTTCGGGGTTCAGTTCAACGAGATGAACCTGGGGCTCTCATGTACTACATTTGCGTCGACAAGAGCGACAAGACCAAGGTCTACGGTGTGGAAGCGTACGAAAGCGAAAGTTCTTGGGCTATCAACCACGAAAAAGCAGCAAACGTTATTGCGAACAAGGCGATTGATGCGGTTGAGGGAAGAACCGGACGGGAAGTTCTGGCATTGAGAAAGGTTGGCGGATATTTGGCAAGAGAGCACAAACACAAAGCAGTATTGTAGCAGAAGGGAGCTGGTATAAGTTGACGGTGGTACCGTACTATCGATTGAAGTTGTGCAGATGTAGAGTTCCAAGCAGGACATCATTCGTGGGTAGTAAGAACGAATTTCATTAATTAATCAGGCAACTTTTCTGAATGCGTGGGTGCGGACTCCTTCGTGCGATGTGGTGGCTGAGGGTGGTTCGATGGCGATTTGTGCTGCGTGATTCGCCGGCAAGTCAAAGAGAAATCAGTTGTGATAAGCGCGCTCGTTTTTCTGCTGTCATCGAAGACACCATTGGCTCGGGCGCTGAGAAGGCAAATACAGGGTGAGGGGAGTGAAATGGAAGGAGCTGAAAAGGCAGAACGAGAATAATTCGCGTTGCGAGTTGACCCGCGCCTATTTTGTGACGTTATTTGCAGGGAATTCCCGTCTGGTAACGGCGCACAGCCACTCCCCACCCTCTTCCTGTGCGGCCTTTGCCAGTTGACACACACCACGCAGGCCGGTGACTTGACCTGACCTGCACAGCTTGCGCGGCGAGGCGCCGTCGCTGGCCGTCGATGCCCATCGAACAGCTGATCCAGCTGAACATCCCTACTTTACTCACCTGTCCCCTCCAACTGACCGCCTCTCTGTAAATACTCCAGTTTGTCCATTTATTCTTTGCTACACCACTCCAGTCCTGAGATCCAGCGCCAGATATGGCCGATTACGACCAGCCACCCCGCTCAAGGCGGGACAATCGACCTCGTTACTATGAAGACGATGATGCTGAGGATGAAGAAAATTACGGTCCATCCCGTCGTAACAGACGTGCGCCTTCCCCAGGTTCCGACGCCCCACCTCCATCTTCCGGGAAACCTCATCGCCATTCCATCCTGGTCGATCCCGATGAAAGTGGCAGTCAGCGGGCCCATCGACGACGTTCCCGATCGGTTGATAAAGTGCGCATTCAAGCTGATTCTTCAGATGACGATGTTGATCGAAGACAAGGCCCTCCCAGACCTCGATTGAGGAGGAGAGCAAGCCTTGACCTTGAGCGCAAGACCACGGATGAGAACAAGAAGTTCAGGGCCAGGCGCGACGACTATGAGTCGGACGAGGGAGAAACGCTTCGGAAGGCAAAGCGCTCTGGTGGAGATCCCAAAGACAAACCTCGACGACGAGACTACGACGATTACGATGATGGATATCCAGCCGAGAAGGACGGAAAGTTGGATCGCCTGAAAGACAAATTGGGCCTTCCACTGCGAGGGAAACCTCGTGCTCCCGAAGGCCGTGATGATCCACCACCATACGAGTACGGTGCCGCACCAATCGCTAGTGGAGTTGCTGGTGCCGCTGCTGGAGCTGCCGCGGGTGTTGCTGCGGCTCGTGCTGTTCCAAAGTCAAGAGGCTACGATACGGATCCTGACCGTCCGCGTGCAAGGGCAAGAACTTGGGGTGAAGACGAGTTCAGGAGATCAAGTGAACGCCCTCGTGATAGGGATCGATACGATGATGATGGCTATGAACGCCGACCAAGGCCTCGACCAAGATACGACGATGATCCGGAATATCGGTCGAGTGGCAGAGGAGGAGGACGAGGACGAGACAAGTATGACGATTATGATGATGGCTATGGCCGTCGTGAGAGACGAAATGATTACCCTTCAGACCGTGATGGTAAAGGCGGTCTGGCACCTCCAAGGCCGAAGTATGACTCGTACTACTCAGATTCGCGGGAAGATCGTGCGAATCCACGGCCAAGGCGTGATCGTGATGACCGCAGGCCAAGGGATGACTACTACGATCAGCGTGATAAAGATAGGTACCGGGATGACTTCGCCCGTGATCGACGGGATAGGAGAGGAAAGAGGAGCGGCGGCGGTGGCAGCGGTGACTGGCAGAAACAAGCTGGCGCTCTATTCACCGCCTATGCGCTACCGGTTATCAAACGTGAAGGCACCAAATTCCTTAAGAAGGAGGTTCAGAATTTCTTAGACAAGCGTTGATGCTGGAAGTTGAATTGGTTGATGGAGAGTGGAAGGGCAGGTACTTTAGCTTTTCGAGGCGTAGATATTTCTATTCTCATTACTACGACCAAGTCCATGTTCTTAGTCCTAGATGATATTACGAGCAATCGACGATGTTTTCCGTTTTGCAAGCACAACCAGACTGTGTTGAAGATTGGATTTACGTTGATGATAATCAACTTTTCGCCTCTTTCTAGTCTAGTGAATATTAGAAGCAGCATTTATTATTTGAATATTTCAAAAGAAAGAGTTCGCTAGCTATAAGCTCCATATCTGAATGTCTTGATAGATCGGTATAGTTGCATATTCAAGTACGCCACGCCTCGGCTTACATCGGGACCTTTGAGGAGCTAGACGACGAACAGAAACTTCTATCGCGAGCTATTTCAACAGTCCTACACCTCAGTGCCTTCAGTATGCATTTACAGCATACACAGCCTTATGCTTGTGTTTAGGATAGAAGATACCCTTAGATTTCGTCTTAGATCTGTCGCAATCTGGCATCATGGCCTCCCGCGTCGGAGACGGCATGCGCTTCTTAATCAAGTCGCGTTCAACCATGGCTCGTTTCGCATCACCCAGAATTCTCTGTCGACATTGCCTACGCAATTTTCAGACGTCTGTGAAACGGCGGGAGCACGTACAGCGTATAAGGGCCAGTACGAGTCCATATTCTCGCACAAGTCACAGAACTTCGCCAGCGAGAATAACCTCGAGAACTCTTGCCACGATCTCTTCGAGTACGTACAAAGGCTCTCTGAGTGATAGAAAATATCACTCAAGTATCTATGCAGGCAAGCCATCTGAGAATGGACCCCTTGACGAGTATGATGAACGAGTTGACACAGGTCGATTGCGTGACGATGAGCATCAGCGTGGAATCGTCGAAAGCCTTCAGGACCTACACGACATGCTGTCGCATTACAAGCCACCGAAAGTCATTCATCCGACAATCGAGTCCCTACAACCACAGAAGAAGTCCATAATGTCCTCACTATTCGGCAGGAAGCAAAGCAACAAGACGACCGTAGAAATACCGAGCAATATTCCAAAGGGCTTGTACATGTATGGAGACGTAGGCAGCGGGAAGACCATGCTCATGGATTTGTTCTTTGACACGCTGCCTCCAAATATCACAAGCAAGAACCGTATTCACTTTCATAACTTCATGCAAGAAGTTCACCGGGAACTCCATAAGATGAAGATGCGTTATGGCAATGACTTTGACGCAATACCTTTCGTGGCTGCAGGCATAGCCGAAAAGAGCAGTATTCTGTGCTTCGACGAATTTCAGTGCACGGATGTGGCAGATGCTATGATATTGCGCCGGTTGATCGAATCCTTGATGTCACATGGCGTTGTGATAGTCACTACAAGCAACAGACACCCAGACGATCTATACAAAAACGGCATACAGAGGCAATCATTCATTCCATGCATCAACTTGCTTAAGGAGCGGTTGCGCGTTATCAATCTAGACTCTACAACAGACTATCGTAAAATCCCTCGTCCTCCATCAGGTGTGTATCACCACCCGCTTGACAAGGCCGCGAAAACGCACGCAGAGAAATGGTTTCAGTTCTTAGGCGACTTCGAGCACGACCCACCGCACCCAGCAATGCACACGGTGTGGGGTCGCGAAATCAACGTGCCTCGGGCAAGCGGCAAGTGCGCATGGTTCGCGTTCAAAGACATCATCGGGCGGGCGACGGGCGCGGCAGACTACCTCGAGCTGATGCGCAGCTACAACGCCTTCATCATCACCGACGTGCCCGGCATGAACCACAAGAGCCGCGACTGGGCGCGCCGCTTCATCACCTTCATTGACGCCGTCTACGAGAGCAGAGCGAAGTTGGTCATGACGACGGCGGTGCCGCTCATGTCGCTGTTCATGTCGCGAGACGAGATTGACGAGGCCATGGCCACCGGACAGAAGAAAGGAGACATTCCAGAAGGCGACGATCATCACGACATTAGCGATGTTATGCGGAATTTGATGGATGATTTAGGGATGAATATGAGCATGCTTAAGAACAGCAATCTGTTTACAGGAGATGAAGAGCGATTTGCATTTGCACGGGCACTGAGTAGATTAAGTGAGATGGGCAGTCAAGAATGGGTTGAACGAGGAATGGGACTAGAGCACAAGGGCGGTAAGGACGAAATGGAGAGTTGGCAGAGAGTGAGAAGTAGATGGAGAGAGGATAGCTTGTAAGCATGGCTTGCTAGCTGTTGAGTTTTGAATAGATACCCAACCATACACGGCAAATGCTGTGGTTTGAGATCTGTGCCGATATCGGGTTAGTGCTAATAGCCAATATTTTTGATTCCAATTTCATAGCCGGCGGCCATAACCCTGAGATGACCGATCCCCTTCCGAGCTTTGAGTTGCTCTAATCATTCATTTCCTCTATCATTCTTGGCCCGACATTGTTCATTCGCTTCGTCACCATCCGCATGATACCAAACGCGAGGCTCAATGAAGGAGGAAAGAGGAGGACCAGGAGAGACGTACAGCACAACTCTGGCCCCAAGAGTCATAGCCGCTCCTGCTGAAGTCGCGAAATGGCGTCCTCGAGAGCTTCCAGTCGAATCAATAAAGGACGACAGCAGAAGAGAATGGAATACGCGGGCTCTTGGATGGAGGGTTGGCGCGGATCTTGCCTCTGCGGCAAGCGCCGGTGTTCTTGTGGCTCCGATCATCAGCATCATTGACCGGTAAAAGCTTCGTAAAGTTAAGAAACCAGTGCAAAATACTAATTGGCCTCTAGAGGAATCATTGAGAATGCCTCGGGTCGTAAATCTCTAGGTTCCAGCATCTTGTCCTCACTTCGAAAGCTCCTCATCCGTCCTCACGCCTTCATCTTCTCCAAACCTTTCGCGCTCATCTTCACACTCTACACGGGTACATATCTCACCGCCAACACCATCGACACCGTGTCCTCCACCGTCCGCAACACTCCATTCACAAGCACAACCCACGGCACCGCAAAATTCGCCGCCACCTCCGCGGCAAACCTGTCACTGTGCCTGTGGAAAGACACGCACTTCACGCGGCTCTTCAGCACGACCGCGCCACGGCCGCTCCCGCCGGCCTCCTACGCGCTGTTCACGCTGCGCGACAGCCTCACGATCTTCGCGTCGTTCAACGTGCCGGCGCTGCTGGCGCCGTGGATGCCGATGCACACGCTGCCTCACGCACTCCAGGGCCTGCAGGCGCAGAGCATCGCGCAGTTCGCGGCGCCCGCCGCCATGCAGCTCCTCAGCACCCCCATGCACCTGCTCGGCCTCGACTTCTACAACCGCAGGGCCGTGGCGCCGCGCGAGCGCTGGGATCTGGTGCGCCGGGCCTACGCCTGGAGTGTCCTTGCTCGCGTTGGACGCATCGTGCCTGCTTTTGGCGTTGGGGGCGTAGTTAATACGGCGCTAAGGAGGAGGCTCATGGCTGGCCTGGAGTGATGGCTTGGGTGAGCGAGGAAGTGGTAGGTGAGTGGCAAGAGAGTGAGCATATGGGTCGGTCACGGAGTGGGCTATGAGAGCAGACAGCACACAATCTCTGCTCAATGCTTGTCTCGATTTCCGCTCGTCTCAGCTCATCTCGACAGACGGTAATGGGCCATGGATATTTCGGTTATTTCATCATGATTGTATGACTTCCGCAGTGATACCTCTCCACTCTGGCATCGGTTAGAGCTCGGCGTTTGTTTAGACGCGCTCTCTCGCGCACGGCATCTTGGGATTGCTACTGCGGCTAATGGCTCGCAGCTGTACTATAGAGTTCTCACACAGCTAATTCAACCAGTGCTTGACCATCTCCACGAACTTCCCTCGCTCCATGTCGACCGTTACTCTTACCCGAAATCGGACGCTGTCCAATGCGAATATGATCGCACATCTCAATAAAAAAGTTGAATTTTTCGACTGGATGGCCGAGTAAGTGTCCGCGAACCACCGTGCAATACCAACTCACTTCTAACCAGTCACAGGCGGTTAAGGCGCCAGATTTAAGCCTCAGGCATCAACATTAATACCTCTGGTCGCGAGAGCGTCGTGGGTTCGAATCCCACTCCAGTCAGCAAAGCGATGATAAATCTTTTTTGGGGGTTATGTTTCATATTTTTGGGGTCCCTTGAGTGGTATTGGCTCGAGGGACCATGATTTTTGACGTGGTTGTGCAGGTGGGTTGGGGGCGTGCGTGAGGTCATTGGCGTTTTAAAGAGCAGGAATGAGACGCCGAGTGCCCAAACGAGAAAGAGGTAGTGTGACCACCGGATGAATCCTGCACTTCAACTTCATCGTCACCAGGGAATTCAGCCCTCTGGGCTGCAGTGTACGTCATATCTCTCGCGGTGCTGACAGTATAACTTCATCAAGTTTGGTCGTCAAGCTGACATGTAGTTGTTTCCTTCATCCCGCTTTGCTGACACGCTGTGGTGAATACTTCGAGGTCGGCATCTATCAATTTCGTCTATATCAAGTGTGCAAGAGAACTTATCACTTCATTCGACGATGCCCTTCAGAGTGTACGTCATAGTCAACAGAAGCGGCAATCATGAATTGAAGTTCAACTGGAACAGACAACAGGCCCGTGGGATTCCAAGCGAGTTCTCCGACGGCCTAAGTCTCGCCGACAAGGACCTACTCTTCGACTTCCAAATCGGCCTGACTGAGTTCAAAAAGCTAAGTCCGTCAACGCTGTACATCACGAACTGTGCACTGCAAGAAAAGGACGCAAAGAAAGTCTTCGACCGACTGGTCCAGATCGGTGTCATCACAGACGGCGGTGAAGGTGTAAATACGAAAGCAATCGGACGCAACTTTGTTAACCAGCTGGTCATGCTACCGAAGTGCCTGCAGAAGAGGACTGTTTGTTTGCTCTTTGAGTGGGAGGAGGAGCTGGTGAGGTCAGTATTTTACTTTTGTCATTCACGGAACATCCGACCTAACCTAACTTCATGTTCAGATGGCGCGTCCTGGAGGACGAAGAGAGGGAAATTCGCATCGTGCTCAGCGAGGAACGGGCAGCTGGAGGTGGTCTCGGTGCAGTTAGCAATCTGGAGATGAGATTATTGGAGATCCAGGGCTTGAAACGGCTGAAACCAAGTCTAAGAGAGCGCAGAGCCAGCGGACAGGACGAGAACCTGCCTGGGTATCTTGAAAGCCCACCACAATATCGTGAAAGCGTAGGAACTATCGATTAATAAACCGTCGCAGTGCAAGTGGCAGTCGCTTTTGTAAAGCACGTTTGGGATTCTGCCGCAACGCGACTCATATATCGATGCTCATGTCAGGCACACGTGCCACGGGTCATGGAGTTGATGAGAGGTGTTACGATATTATCTGTGCAATTCAGCGCTATTAGAATGGATGTTTAGCTTGATTGAAATGTTAACATTGCAGTCTGGTAAACGCCGGTTGTCAGGCGTAAAGGTGTAGAGTCACTTATTATTGTCGCGCGTGCGTAGAAGATAGTCTGTACTCTGGCACTGCTGGTATATCCATGTAACTTACAAAAACTGATATAGTTAGCTGTTTCCAGCTTCCATTTTCTGGTAGTCGATAAAACCAGAGGCGTTCAGATCGGCCAGGCTGGTGGCCAGGCTGAGTCCGCTTGGTGCGATATTGTCAGATGTATCTCCACCAAAGAGGTATAGAGATCAACGAGGGATCCAAACCGAGTTAAAGGGCCAAGTAAGTAGCCCATTAGGGTTACAAGAAAGGTACGTCCATGCAAGGCTTTGAATGGTCTCGCATCGACGAGTCGAAGCGCATCCATCATCACGTGTGTCAACATGGGCCACGTTGATGGCTTAAAAGTGAACACTTCCTATTCATTTGCAAAAAGTCCAAACTTAGCAAAGAATGAGCGAGCGAAAAAGACTCCGCTATACACTCCGCAATCCCAATGGTCGTCTCTCCAACAAGAACGCTAGTGCATGCCGACTCTCCTAGGCACTCAATGCTAACACTTCTCAACTGTCGCCTTCCCATCCCACCCAGCTCCTGGGCATGACTCTCCAAACTTTTACTTCGCCACTCCTCAAATCACCTAGCCTGAAACTCTCGCTCTTGACCTTCTTGGACTCGCGTCCCTGCTCCCACGCCCGAATCTTCTTCTTGGTGCCATCCCACTCGCCGACAACCGCAACATGGTCTGGCTTGCCAGCCTCAGCCGAGTACTTGGCATGCAGGGAGCCATGCTTGCCCTGGAAGCGGGCGTTGCGGAAAGAGACGATATCGCCGGGGCGGATCTCATCGAACTGGGTGACGGTGGCGTTGGCGAGGTTGGCGTAGACGAGGGCGCCGTAGGAGCGGGTGCCGACGGGCAGGAGGGCGGAGCCGTGCGAGCGTAGTAGCTCCAGGATTAGGGCCTGCGGCGAGCCGTCGCCCACCACGATGTTCTGCTTGCCCTCGGTCTCGCGCGCCATCTGCTGCCCGAAGCGGGTCCACGCCTCCTCCAGCTGGTCCTGCCGCAACCGCGCCGGCGGCGCCTCGTGCCGCTGCTCTAGCACTACGTCGTCCGCATTCTTGGCGTCGAACCGCGCCGTCACCACCGTCTGCGAGTAGTCGCTGAAGAGCACGTACACGTCCTTGGAGATGGTTGTTTTGCCGCCGCGCTTGGAGCTTGACGACTCTTCCACTTCAAAGAGGATGTCTTGTCGATTTTGGAACATCGGTGGCGGCGCTTTGTGTTGAGCCCACCATCGACTACCGTCGTTGAGAGGAATATCACGTGCGATGAATCCAGACTCGGTTGAGGTTCGAGACTGTTCCATTGATCGTTTGCCGGCAAGATCAGTTGGTTGTCGGACTGACGCCCTTGCTTGGTGAGGAGCTCCTGGCGGCATTGAGGGCGGCGGAGGGGGAAGGCGTTCGTAAGGCTGAGCTTGCGGAGGTAAAGGAGGTGGAGGCCGGTCGGAAGACGTCCGTGCCATAGGGGCGTAGAGTTCGTCTTCCTGTTCGGGCTCTTCATCTTCTTCATCCTCTTCGTCTTCGTCGTCACGAGCAGGTGGCGGAGGGTGCGGTGGATGAGATGGAATTGGCGGAGGCATAGTAGTGGTGTGAGGTGGCTGGGTGGGAGCTGGCGGAGGCCCGCGAGGTACCGGCACGCCCCCTGCCGAGTAACGGAAAGGATCATATTCATCATCGTCCCCAACGTTCGTGATTCTTGCTTCCGCCGGCACAGGCGGAGGGACCGGTCTCTGCGTATCCGTAGATCTTCGGGCAGGAGGTTGAGAAGGTGGTGGTGGTGGGGCGCCTCGAGGTACACTGCCAGGCATGGGAGGAGATAAAGGAGGAGAGCGCAGTGGCGTGTCATCAGCAACCGTACTCTCATCGAAACTCGACTCGCGCGCGTGAGCCTTGAGGGCGTCTTTGTGCTTAGCACCGGATGCAATGTCAGTGTCGTAATCACCCTCGTATTCACTACCCTCCTCGCCAGCGGCCCCTACGAGCCGGCGATGCAGAGACTCAGCGGTGTTCGATCTACTCGATACCGCTCCTGGCGGTAGTGGAGGTACCGGCCGGGTTTGTTGTGGACTAGCAGGACTGGATCCAGGTATTGGTGGCGGCAGTCTGCTGGTTCGCTTCTCGGAGATGACAGTTTGCGGTAGAGTGGGTGAATCTTGCAAAGGATGCGATGGGATTGGCGGAGGCGATCGAGCCTCGCTGGCACTGGGCAGAATGTCGCGAGCAGGAATTGGCGGTGGCGCGCCTCTATTCGTAGAAGGCATCTCGTCGTCGGATTCTGATCCAGGCGTTGGTGATTGCAAATATGCGTCAGCGGGATGACGGCCTGTAAGCATTGTAAGTACCGACGAATCGAAAAGAGTTGAGGTTTCTTTACCTTCGCTAGCTGCTCCGGAAGCCGCATCTGTTCGAAGTTAGTAAAACATTTCTACAAGTTAAGGGGCTTTGTATGACTACTACTCGTAACCCAATTCAATGGATAAACATCTATCTCCGAATCTCTTCGAAACGTCACGCAAACACTTCGACGACTATGCAGAGATAGAGCTTGTACGAAAGTTGGGTTAAGAGGCTTGCGAGTAATGGCCTTCTCGTAGAATAATGATTGGAGAACGTTACCTTTCGGTGGTACTGGAGGAATTCGGTATTCGCTATGAGTTCGAACGGGAGGAGTCGGCTTCACTTCATCGGCAGCTTCTTCGGTCTCTTCTGCATCTTCATCCTCAGGCTCTGTTGTGAAACTTGGACGAATGGCGCCACCCATGCCCGGGATAGGAATCGTGGGAATACGTTGCGGTGGCGAGGCAGGAGTCGGCTCTGGCTCCTCAGCGGGTTTGGGCTCTGTCTTCTTTTTCTTTAAGCCACCACCCATGCCAGGCATGGCGATACCCGGTTGAGGACCAAACATTCCTGCCATTCCCATTCCTCCGCTGAGCTTGGCCATACGCTCTCGTAAAGCGATTTGACGCCGGGTTTCTTCATCCATTTCATCCTCTTCTGTATCCTCTTCATCATTTTCCGCTTCTTCCTCATGTGATGGTGCAGCAGCAGCAGCTACCGCAGAATGAATTGTGCCTGTTTCTTCATCTTCGTCCAGTGTTGAAGCCCCAGCATCCTCGGTTGTCTCTCCAGCTGCGGATTGATCAGCATCGTTACCATCACTAAACATTTCTCGCTCACGAGGCACAGCATCAGGTGTCTTAGGTGGTTTAGAGCTTCGTCGACCAGCTGACGGTCGAACCGCTTCGCGAGGAATATCAGAAGAATCTCTCACGGCCTGTTCTGCACCTTCAGTATCTATACTGTCTCGCGGACCTGCATCTTCTTGCTCGTACGATCCAGTTCGCTTCTTTCCAGGACGTTCTGGTTTCGGCTTCTTGTGCGTATGGTCAGCACGACGCGTAGCCTGTTCCATTTGCTGCTTTTGCAGTAGTGCAATGCGTTCTTTCAATGACACTGCTTTGGGTGCTTCTTCTTCTTCACCGCCTGCAGCAGGGGCCAGGCCGGCTTTCTCAGCATCTTCCTGATCTTGCGCTTGACGCTCCGCAATCTCAGGGTCTTCATCCCGTCTGTAGGCCTTCTGTGGAGCCTGCTCGCGTGGTGGAGGAACATATGCGTTGCGCGCTGGTGGTGCAGCAACAAAAGGTTTCTTTATGAAACTGTTTGCTGCTGTACCGCCTGGCTTAAACGGTGCAATCGGTGCAGCTGCAGGCTTATTGAAGGCTGCAATTTTGTCTCGAAATGAGCTCGATTTCTCTGCGACTGGTGGAGGAGGGCCTTTTGTTGCAGCTGGAACTGCTGGTGCGGGTTTCGGTGCAGGAGGTGGTTCTTGAGTCTCAGGAGATTGCACCGCCGCAGCTACGGGAGCCACGGAAGATTCTTCTGCGGTCCGGTTTGACGTGAATGCCGCAGCAGAAGGCTCTGATTCTTCTGGCTCTTCATTTCTCGTCGGCGCAGGAGGCTCTGCCGGCTTTGGTCGGGCGCTTCGTACCGGTCGCGGTGGAGGAGCAGGTTCATATCTTTCAACAAAATTCTTTGGGAACAAGCCGGATTTAGACCCGCCGGAGGTATCTGTATACTCTCCCACATACCAGTCGTCATCCTCCTCTTCCGTCACCGTTATGATTTGGCCGATTGGGAAGCTCAGGTCGTCTTCGTGCGGCGACTTGTACTCGTAGATCGACTTGACCTTGAACGGAGGAGCAGACATTGCCGTAGGCTTGAAATGAACAAGGCGCTATCAGCGATTTCGAGGTATGAAACTGATCAATATTCGAATTGTTCGCTGGGCGCCGAAACGGTGTAGCTTGGTGTTTGAAGCAGTGGGGTTATTCGAACGTCGAAGTACGTCAGCCTGGGGCTTAGTCGCAAATGCAAGCTCGACCAACGAGATGTCTGGCTCATCAATTATGGCCAGAATTTCGAGACTGCAGCCAAGGGCAGAGATGGAGATTTTGGCCAGAGGTGCGAGTGAGTGAGCTGCAGATGTGTGAATTGCTGCTGGCTGAATGCTCCGCTTGACGTGCACGGCCACATTTGTGTTCCGTGTTCCGGCAGCCAGCAGATTCTACATAAATAGGCGCCATCCCTGCTGAGAGCTCTATTCTCCTCCAACATGGCTTCAAAGTCCATCTTGAAGACACAGGGTGGGACGAGAGAATCTGAGAGGCAGCAGCGAGCTCGAGAGATAGCCCTTCACCATGCTCAGATCATCCAAAACCAGAAGGATGTTGAAAACAACATCTTCGAGTCGTTGGAAGATCTGATAGACTTTCCTC
>Ga0335073_10005334_pt1 | contig 18043 bp, 19 predicted proteins | sample Lox_Sample_22_FD_207093 | JGI IMG/M metagenome (GOLD analysis project Ga0335073, IMG submission 207093) | Soil microbial communities from Loxahatchee National Wildlife Refuge, Florida, United States - Lox_Sample_2.2 | ecosystem: Environmental > Terrestrial > Soil > Wetlands | place: USA...
CATTGAAAGGACCTTCAAGAATATTTCAACAACGGATTATGTTTGGGGATTTTACGTTGTATCACGCATGGCTAGAACATCCTTCCTTGATTCAAAAGTCACCATTCGATGTACCGTTACAACAACTCGTTCAGAAGCATTATTGGATAATAAATATGCTAAAGTATTTATACCTGAACGCAGCATTAGTATGCGTTTTTGTATTCTGGAGGAGAATGCGGAAGAACTTATGCCGAGGGTAAATACAGCTTATGTACTTCGTCTTGGGGAGGTTATTCCTTTGAAGGCAGGCGAAATGTATAATGTCCGCGTTAAATTGGAAGTTGAGTGCGAAAATAACGCACTTAATACGGGATTGGTAGGTCCTTGTCGATGTCAATTGATTATAGATCTTGTATTGGGTCAAATTGGAGAATGTGTGTTCGCCGCGAATAACTCGACAATCTCGATTTATTGAAGAAGAAATTCCTATCGATAATATTATGGAAATGGTATATCCTATTACCCGAATAAAACCGATTCAATGTGCTGGACCGGGAATGTTAAGTCGTGCTTTTGCAGAGTTTTTGTTGAATAATGAGATTACTTTGGATACTGTAATTGCATGTTTTTCAGCAATAGGGAACTTTGTGTCCTCGAAAAAGGGACCATGGTATGTGCAGCATGGGTTACAGTTGGTTTCAATTCGTTTGTGTTTTCGCTTGTACAAGTATTTACGTTGGTGGTTGTTTGGGGAGTTGAGTTTTGTGGTTTCGTTGGTTACTGGTTTAAGGGTGTGTGTGGATTCCTTGTTTATCTCGTTGTTGAGGTGGTTTGGTTTTTCTTTGGCTTTTGTGGGAGTTGCGTTTTTGTATCCGCTTTCGAAGGAGGTGGGGGAGGTTGTTAAGTGGAGTATTGTGGATGGAGTTATTGTGTTGGGTCTGTTTGTATTGTCGCAGATATTGTATCAAACGGAAGAGGAGGGAGCGGAGGACGAGGAATAAAGTGATGTGATGATGTCCGACTCATAAGTTAGTTATATTTGAGGGTAGAAAGGTCGGTATTCAATATGAATCCAGTGCTGATAATCTTTCTTGTCTGCGGTGTGCAGTGCAATGAGTTTTCTAGAACGAGAGTTCGATTGAAATAGATAATAACCTAAATTACAATTCTTTGAACCGCAAGGCTGTACCGACTCCGATGAGATCCATATAAACTACAATCCAGTATGCTCATTAACTTCCGTATATCAAGCAAAGCAAGTCCTCATTCCTGTACATGACATCGAATCAAGGGGTATAATAAACCCGGGACGCATTTTGCGGGGCCAACTCCAATTTCTATACCACATGTTAGCTTACCATCGATACCAAGAGTCATACCTCAAACTCATACTCATCAGTTCGGGCTTGTCTGACAAGAGCAGAACTCACAATAGCATCGATATACGGTTCTCCACGCGCCGTAACAAGAAGTCTCCCCAGTCTACGATCGCTCGACTCAAATCCCTTGCTTTTGTACACTGCAAGACGGACCCCAGTATCATCTTCTACAAGCTCGCTATGACCTTTCCAATGAACTCTCTTCCCGTCAATTTCAAACAAGGTGTTTCCGGAGAAGACACCATGACCGTGTTTGAGGAGAAGTGCCGACTGCGGCATTTTGACCTTGGTCACTCCGCGTGGATCTCGACATTGAATTGCAGTGGCGATGATAGGACCTGAATAATCTCCTTTGTAGACGGTGATGTTAAGATGTTTATCGACGAAACAGTAGTATTGAATCGACTAGACTTGTGAGCTTCATTGCGAGTGGGGAACGTACACCTGTGGATTTATCCTTGCACACTCGATTTAGGAAGTTCCCTTCGCCTGTGTCGCGATAGATGTTGAGAATGATGTCCTCGCGACTTTCCTTCTGATTTACACCTCCCATTTGACGAGCTCCAGTTTGCTGGGATGGTTGTGGTTGAAGAGGTCAGTGTTGGAGGGTTGAGTAGCGGGGTTGATTGAATTAATACTATTGAATTAGGGATTTTATTTCGTGCTGGTCACATTATCAACATTTGCTGTGTGACGCCACTTAGACTTTAGCCCAACGCACAGCCATCGGCTAATCTCCCCCCAGGAATTTGCACACACACAATTTGCCCCCCCGGCCATTGGCTCAGTGGCTGCAGCATCGGGGCGTGAAGATAAACACTGGGCATAACAGCCGAGTGTAGCACTGCGTTGCCACCTCGAGACAACACGCAGTACCCTCAAACTTTATTCTGCAAGGGTATGGAAAACAATGGAAACTTTGCCGTCCAGTCGGTATTCGGCATGACGTGGATCCAGTCGACACACAACTTTGGAATCTATCTAACTCGGCAGATCTCACGGTGGGGCTCGAAACTCGAAACGTTGGAATTGTGACGTCAGCGTTGAGTTCATTTCATTTCATTAATCAGATATGAAGCGAACGGACAACACCTCGGAGAACGCATTGTTCCAGAGACTCGGAGTGTTTCGAAATCAAATCATTAACCATATCATTCGATCTTGGGTCAATTGCCAATAACTTAAACTGGAGATTTCAACGCAAGCCAAGTCTGCGGGATGTCGTCGATCATCCAAGATCCATGTCCTGAGCCTCCACTTCTAGGCTTGGCGGTGATGTGGCAACAATGGAAATCCCTCATCTTTGAAGCCACTTTGGATTGTCTCGCTCGTCATAACCTTAATCCATTGGCTACTCTATTACTCAGAACTCAAGGGAGGAAAATGAGGCTGCGTTGTGATGACTTGTCTGAGGAACGGTGCGACCTCCCTATTACATCGGGCTCTGTCTCCGGATTGCGTTCGATAGGAATGGGAAAAAGGGCGGCAAGGAGGACCAACCGTTGGTCTCTTTGTACATTTTTGACAAGCCATAGAAAGAAGAACTTATCAAAAAAACTGCAGTAGCGGGAAAATGATGGAGGAAAAAACGAAGAGGGCAAGGGTCAATTTCCGGAGGGTGCCCGAGTAATCCGACGCATTATTCCCATCACAGGAGCTATATAGTACTTAACTTGTACACTCGTGAAAATCAATCTCAACAAGTTTAGAGATGCGTGGAGCGTCTACGGGTCTGAGGCTAATAGTTCTTCGCTACTACAGTTTTAAGACCCCCACCTTTGCTGAATCAGCATGGTCAGATTTTGATTCGTTTCCCTTTCACTTCTTATCGCATCACTCCTTCCTCTTCTATTCATTCCGTCTACACTAGTTAAACCCCAAATTCCCGTTGCACCTAGGCTATTTCATATCTCAAGTGAGATGCGAACGGCGGTGGTTTCAATACGAAAAGCAGAGGAATATCTACCCATATCAGCGTGTTTTCTTTGAAACGACGTTACCAAATGTGAGGAATGAACGTGCTCCAGTTGACTGTTTGATATGCACTTGCTGGTAGTTTTCGAAGGTTGATGAAATCTTCGAGCAGCACGTAACCCCTGGCGACGGAGTAAAGTAGACCCAATATTGCACCAGTGAATACCACGATACGTACCGGTAGTATAACTTCTGGATCATGGTCTGGGGAATTGTATCTGAAACGGGAGAGTGAACGGTCAAATTTCTTGGCGGAGTGTTCCGTCGATAATAACCGCTGCCGGGAAAGCGCTATCCCATTTAGGATTCTTCTTCGGAAGCCTAAATCAAGGAGGCAAACTACGGTGATATACACGATCATGGTTACACTCGCTATACGCCACAAAATGCGTTCGACAGTGGTCGGAAAATCAAAATTCGAACCGACGACCGGGATGGCGACACTGATCAGTGACAATGGAGCGAAGACGGCCACTCCGAAGAGTTGCAGTCCGGGAAAATGTGCGTCCGGAATTTTGTCGATGGGCCGTCGTCCCGTATGGAGTTTAATGCCAGCTTTCCAAAGGAATGTCATGCCATATGCCCAATATAATTGGCTGACGGACGACAAGGATTCAGCGCCGACAAAATCCAGAGGAGTTGATTTGTACGGGTTCCTTGCTATATCACCAGCCCTGACAAGTATATCAGAAATCCGTGCATTGGGTTCCAACGTAATTGCTATTCCAACATCCTTAGGTTTTGGAGACCAGAAGAACCAGGTTCCTAATGAACAGCAGATGAAGCTAAGCGTCGTAAGCTCCAAGGTCGTAATCGCGAGATGCTGGATTGCTCTACCCAAAATATTCAGGGTGAACCAGAGTATCTGAAACACCGCTATGAGCCGGGCTATAGCGTCTCCCTTGTTCTTATCTTCTATCATCCGATCATCGATTCCGACCGTGGAGAATGGCAAATAACCTTCAGCCACTAAATAGTGCACTTGTTTTGCATTTAAAGGAAATGGGACCCAAGATGGATCATGCAAAACAAATCCTCCCATGTCTGCAAAAAATGCATGCTTCATCGACCATTTCGGATAACCCAACTCCCTGAATTCTTTAACTGAGCGACGTGCTGAGACCCATTGGGCAAGAGCCAACATCAATAAGAATTCTGGAGCAAGGATACCCACGCAAAATAACAACGGTTTGCGACGCACTCGCTTAGATAGTGTGGCGGGACATTGACGCACAGGGCTGTCCAACAACAGAGAAATATGGTGAAGCAACTGTCCCAAATGATATTGATCGTACCCCGCCCGCTAGGTTGAGCCGTCCATCCGAGATAACTTTCGCTACCGTTTCCAGGAGCCGAATGACCGGACAAGGCGTTCGAAACCAAGGTAACGTCGGTTGGTAGGGTGGCAGTGACCGAAGAGAGTAGAACGAGAGTAGCGATCAGTAGAGTATGATGCATTGATGCTGAAGATGAGGAATTACCAGCCGTATTTTAATGGGGTGAAGTGAAACGGGGAAATCGTTAACTGTCGATGCTGAGACGGTTTGTTCCCTATCCGATGTGAGTTGTAAGGATTTGGTCGGACAAGCGAAAAGGTTTTGCACATAAGACTCTGAAAAAGTGTTTCAGACCCTGCCCACCATTCCGTCCCGACTTTATTTAAGTGTAAAGTCGAGGGATTTGTGTGCGGGACCGCTGTCCGCCAGCACCACGGAATTTGGCTTGCACCGCCCCGAAAATTCAGACATAAAGTAGCTAATCGGGAGCGAGCTACGATAATCGACTTTCCTTATCTAGTCGGCAACGGCAACTGCTTTCCAGTCATTTCATTGATGATTGTCAATTTTGTTGCCCGACTCAAAACCGATATATGTAATGCAGCCAACACCTACGGTTTCCAAATTAAGCCGAACAACACACACAATGTCACACTCCTTAGAAAGTGCCGTCATCCACAAAATCCAGGTCGAATCTGTTAAGTTATAAATGCGCTAAGTTATAGAGACACTTGAATACAAGGCTGACTGTCGAGCGAACTCACCAGTAGCGTGGATAATCTGAAATGGCCAAGCATGACGAAGTCAAACTTGAAACGGCGAACACGGCATGTTTATTACCATAAGGTTTAGAGGTTAACGAGTTTAGAATCCCGATATGCAAGAAGAAGCAACTAAACTCGGTAAGCCGCCTTTCTGTGGTGAGCAATTCTCCTCTCTCAAAACTTGCATTAATTCAACGAGCGAAAGCGAGTCTTTTTGACAATAAGAGTTTTCAGGTATTTCGTTATAACATATCTCAACAATAGAAACGGTTAAATTAATTGCGATATTTCCTTCACTCGTTAGTTGTGCGCCAATCACTCACTGATCCTTGCAGCAAAAAATTTGTCCCTGATTGACAGGGGCGTGGACTCCCCAATCATTCCCCTGCGATGACGAATTTGTGCTTTGACCCTTTCTTGATCTCACCATCCCACCCTCAGAGCATTTATGTAATTCCGACTTCGCTCTTATCCATTGAGAGCAGGACCGAACTCTGGAGGCTATGAGATTTTAAGGTTTAATTTGAAACGAACCGGGGCAAGGCTTCGGGAATTTCCTTGTGAGTGGGAAATGATTGGAGCACGGGACGGGGTGTCTCTGCCGCCTACACCGCCTACACCGCCTACAAAAAGGCGAAACCTCGCTCTTCTTTCTTCGCTTCTCACCCGTTTCCACCACACCACAGAACAAAACCCTCACTGCTCTTCGTCATAAAGATTCTCTTCACTTCGAGAACCGCAGATACTAAGGACCACAGAGGCCAAACGCAAGGCGATCAGTGATTCGGCAACCGCAACAAACAATGTCTTCTGAATCGCAACACGGCGCAACAGCCAGCACGTCAGCTGCTTCGGAGCAAATCCAGCCAGTGGAATTGCAAGCCCTTTCACCCGTTGAAGATCAAGATAAGCATCCAGAGCGAGTTGAAGAAAAGCCCGCATCGGACCAGGACGCCATCACAAAGTTGGAGGAAGGATCGGAAACTGCTAACGCCGCTGCCAATGGCGAAGAAGCAAATGGTACTGAGAACAAGAAAAAGGGGCTTAGCGCAGATTGGCTCACCAAACGTTTGAAAAGAGAGAGAAGGGGGGTGAGTCTGGGTCGTCGATTTAGAAATTGTGTTGGTAGTATTGGCGATTGTATACCTGATGGCGATGACTGTGGTGATTGTTGCGGTATCATGTTCAAAGGAATAGGATATGGCATTCTTGGGTTATTGGTTGTTGGTTTGGTATTGTCGCCACTTCTCCTTTATGGGACCTACATGTATTTCCTCAATTACGCAGACATATTTCCTGGCAGCAAAGTCGCGTACGATGTCTGGAAAACTCAAACTACTGGAACGGTTTTCGGCTTCTTTTACTGGTTTACGGCTACCTTGGCTGCAAGTTATCTTGTTCTGCTGCTTGGTCTCGGTATTGCTGGGTTGGCTGAGGAAGATGGTTGTGCGCCGTGCATCTGCTTCGCCGTAGTCTTGATGGTGTTTGTTCTGACAATCCCATATTGGCTCAGATTCCCCGTTCTCAATCGGATGTATAATGATGCCTGGCAGAACTCGTGCAATAACTGGGAAATCCGCGCTATTCTCAACAATGTCGATTATACAGAATACTTGTATTCCGTTCCAGAGCAAATTGGCAATATCAGCGTAACAATCAATAACACCGAAGACGTCATCTTCAGCATCAATCGACGACCACTCACTCCTCTCATCTACGACATGATCCTTGAATCCAACTCCCCCTCCTTCTACGCAAACGTCACCTACGACCTCGAGAATTTACAAATCACCACATCCAACGGCTTGAATACTACCTACACAGTCGAACCCAACCTCGCTTTCCCCAGTCTCAATCTCTCCCTGGCGAATCCCGGAATTCCATGGGTGCGTCCCGATTATTACACATGTTGGCCTACCTCTGTTAATATTGTGCATAATGGTGTGGGTGTGTTGCAAACTGTCACGGTGAATCAGAATGATTGTACACAGATGTTGGTTTGTGGAACGGCTGGGGACGAGTCGGAGAATTTTCAGATTGTATTGGGTTTGACTGCTGTTTCGCAGTTTCAGTATGCAATTTGTTGTACTGCTGCTGCTAACCAGGTTTCATTTTCGGGACAGGCGCCGGAAGATCGGTTCGGCGATAATGGTGGCGACGGGGAGAAGAATGGTAAGAAGGGAGGATAGGCCTGCAGCGAAATGTTCTGAGTTTATTCGATTTACCCGACTGGGAGTCAGTTAGTCATATTACCCTTTTCAAGTATCCTGCAGTATAGCCTTATTTTCGAGTCTTTGGTATATCTCTTTCTAGTCAAATATGTATTCTAACATGGCGACGGTTAACTGAGCAAGGTTGCACAGCCACAATAATGCCGGTCGGACTCGCAAGCCAAAAACTATATTATAGCGCATTAAGGTTTCTCCCCGGAAAAGTCAATTTATTTTACCTTTCCGTAGAAAACAGGCAATCCCGGTCCACCAGGATACTACTTCATTTTGCACTTTGTGTCGCTTGAGTTCTGCGACAGACAGATAACGACCGAGAGATAAGGATGCAGCTCTTCGAATATCCAGTCACCCGCCCTGTCGTTCTGGGCCGATGGGCGACCGTCGCCATCATTTTCGGCTGGGTCGTTTGGATGGTTCTCATCACACTTGTCAATGTTGTTGCGGTCGGTTATGAATATGATACTGTGTCTTCAACCAATTTCAATAGCACTGAGCGAAATTGGTATGAGAAAATCGTTCACTCAAATACTTTAGTCAGTTGGAACTGTTCGTCTTCTGTCGTAAAATTGAATGAGGGTACGTCCCTGTGGACGTTAGATTGAGCTTATCATTAGTTGTCTTTTCGAGTCCTGGAATTATTGCTTACACACTTCTGGGATACAATGACATACAAGATGGTCTTGTAGTGGATGGTTTGGCCTACAGTAATACTGCGATAGACAATTGCGCCGTTGTAGTTATCGGCTTAGTTCAGTTTGGATCTGAGGCTGTTCAACAATCGGTACAAATGTGTATATTTGCTACTTGAACTGACCCTTAGGCATTCATCACCTGTAATACTACGTCGGGACAGAATATTCTACTGCAGGCCGAACGCGTAGGCGCAGGCCAAGACACTACCAATTTTGATGCCTTCCCACTGAATTTGCAGTCAATAGGACCCAATACCAACTGGGCAATACTTAATCAATATTGGCTTGGAATTGCGGATAACTTACTGAATATTATCGCGGAACCAGGGTTAACTTTCCCCTTGCTTCCAAGTCTTGTGAGTAACAATCTTACCTCACTCCGACTTGAGTTCTTTGGTAACTGGGATCCCACGTATTCCCTCAAGACAACTGACGGTTAGGCAACTCTGACACTATGCCAATGCCAAATACACCGGCAGCTGATTTCTGGATAATGTATGTCGCCTATACTCAAGACAACAGCTTTCTTGAAACCCGAATCCCAATTGCGTTCCTTCCATCTGGCGAGATCGACATGACCCATACTGATCCCAGCGACTTGACAATGGCCAATACTCTATTGGCGCCCTCTACGCAACTGACACAAGAGCTTCTGCACGACGATACCTTCGACTTGTTGACGGCTTTCGGCTGGATACTGGTTACTTACTATTGGGGATTGCTTGCTGACCTCGGACAACTTGCTCCTGTCGCATACAATGTCACAACATACCCTGCCACTCCAGTTCCGTTTCCTTCCACCAACAACATTTTCCTCAACGACACGCTCTTTCAATCCTATTTCGCATATTTCAATAGCACCCTGAATCCAATCCTACAGCAATCCTACGGCCCAATGGCCATCCCTCCCCCCTTGCTGTTGAATAATGAAACCCGCTTAACACCAACCCAAACGACCTTGTTGAGAAGTTATACTTGTCTTTTGAGGAGAATCAAAGACCCTTTGAATTTGATTATTTCGGTCGCTGTGGCAGAGTATGCGTTGCTTGTGGGGTTTTATACTTTTGTGCACCTTGTAACGGGTTGGTTACAAAAGAGGAAAGACGACGCGAGAGAAAAAATGACGGGACGTTCGACAGGCGAGACATCTCTGGGCACGGAAATTCAGTTGGGTGGATTGATTGTATCGGAAGTGAAGTGAATGGAGAAAGGTTATTGCAAGGACTGCCAATATTCATAACACGCTATTTTCTGTATAATAAATGGCTGTAAAGAATTGCGCCTGGATCCAGCTAAATGCGCCGGGTATCAAGTTTCGCATCACTCTCCGTCACAGCCGGAAAGTATTGCGATAGGAGTGGGGGTTGTCGTCTCGCAATTCAGTCATGGTTGAAATGCGAAATGTGAGATACAGAATCATGAAGGCTTAACTGTCGCATCTAGATACAAGTCAGTGTCGAACAGGGTAGGCGCATGGTGACCGTATTTCCGCCCTTCAGACCCACGTTATCATCATCAGAATTTGGTTTACACTTCGAACACAAATCTGGCCCTACCAACAGGGTAACAGTTTTCCGGTGTGGGATGGATTGCATAATTCCTAAATAAACTCCCGTGCCACGCATCCCTTGCAGAACCTTCTCGTGGCGAAATGCTGATAAGACAATGGCGGGACATTACCCTGGCCATATGCTTTGTCCGCTTTTGTCAGGCCTACAAAACTGTATACTTTCGCATTGTTCCACTACGCCCCACTCACCAACAAAGGTCACCCCAACACAAAGAACAAGTTGAAAAGATGGTATCAAGAAAACAGAGTTCATTTTGAGTTAATTTCAGGGTTCCAAAGGTCCTACAAGAGCGGAACGTGCTGGACAGGTAGTCGCGCGTATCTTACACTTCGTCGCAAATCATTGGAAATACGTCCTCCTTTATCAAGTCACCATGTTCACCATCATGTTCTGCTATCTCTACCTTGAACGCCGCAACACCGGGGCAACTTTACCGACTCGTAGCCTCCCCAACGATTGTCTAATCGTTAGGACGGCTTTTGAAAAGAGAGTGGGCTGATTTTTCTTGTGCTCCGCTAACGCAACAATGTTATCAACAGGAACGTACCGCAATGGCACATTCGATGACTACAGGGATGTTTGGTGGGGATCACTGGTATGCGAGGAATTGGATTTTGGCGGTGTTTAAACTTTTGACTTTGGGAGGAATGTCTATTTGGGCTATTGTGGATGTGTTCTTGTGGATTGATGGTTGCTTTTACTCAACTTCGGGCTGTGACGGTAGTAGTAATAGCACCAGTTACTAGGGGTTCAAGCGGAAGTAGAATGAGGAATATGGATGTATCTAGTAGTCTCTGATGGCTGATGGTAGTAGTTTGTATGATTTTGACGATTCTATTTCTATTTAGTTAGATGTAGCTCGCCTGAAGAAGTTCGCAAAGTTTCCCTAAATGGTTACCTGGATTTAACCGCTATAAGTACACCCCGGGGAACGGCGTGGGATCAATCGCCAGCTGATGCGCCATCATCTGAACCACCGTCAGCTGAGCCACAACCAGAACCATCATCCCCTGAAGCACCAAAAGTGCTAGCACCACAATCCCCATCCAACTCAGCACCTTCAAGGTCGTCCCATTGCGAAGACTGCTCAGCACATGAACGCCGCAGTCCTCTGACCCTCCAACCGCATGCGGGAAATTCGAGAGTTTGGTAGCTGGCATTGTGTTCTGAACCTTTTTCTTGTTCTTACCCTGCCATTCTTTAATTACGGTCGTAATCTGTCTGCGAGAATCCCGATACACCGAGTCCTTAATTGCAGTTCCCAGTTGATCGTGCCAGGAGAACTTGGCTCCGGCGTCCAGCAACGCCAGGGTGATTTCTCGAAACGAATGGGGAGGAACGGCTGCATAGTAAAGGGGAGTTTTGCCGTGATTATCAACCGCATTGACATCAGCGTGGGCATTCAATAGCAATCGAACTGCAGCGTAACTGCCGTAATTGGAAGCGACGTGTAATGCTGTGAACCCTTGCCGATTTCGAGCTTCCACGTCGGCTTTTGCATCGAGTAGAATTGACGCTATTTGGCTCCATCCGCGCCGCATTACGCAATGGAACGGAGTCTCGCCTAAGATATTGAGATCATCGACACTAGCACCAGCTGCTAACAGAAGACGGACAGCTTCTTGTCGTCCAGCTATCAACTCTTCATTGCTGGGCAAGAAAGGACCATCGTCTCCCATTTTCATCACCCCTTGGACTGCAAGATGAAGTGGAGTTTGCTTCCAACGATCCCGGACACAAACATCTACTGCATTCGCCGCCAATAAGAGTGAGACTATTTCCCCATGACCATATTCTGAGGCGATGTGTAAAGCTGTTTTTTGCTCGCCATTGCTCCTTGTTCTGTCCGACTTGGCATCCAAAAGGAGATTTACAACCGCGACACTGCCGCTTCTCGCCGCAAGGTGAAGGGCAGTACAGTTTGCTCCGTCTTCAGCAGTTACGCTACTATGCGCCCAATAACAGTTTAACAGTTTTCTCGTCGCCGTTGAGGACTGCAATGTGCAGGAGTGTTGAATTCTCGGCGTCCAGGGAGAGTATACGGTCAATATCTACAGTTTTCTGTAGAAGGATCTTGACTACGTGGCTGTGCTGTTGGCGGACAGCAACTCGCAAAGCTTCCTCTAGTTCTTGAGGGACGATTTTAATTGATGGCGTAGCCAGTAACGTCGCGACTATTTCGGCCTGGCCATGATACGCAGCATCAAAGATCAACGAATCTAGAGCAAATTCGATTCGCGATTTCGGTTTGTTGCCGAACAGGCCTTTCTAATAAGATCAGCGGCTGTCGAAGCAGGATTGTATGTATGATACCCAACTTCTGTTGCGAGTGTACTTGTGTGAAATCAGCAGGTCCAGCATCTCTTTATGACCATTTTGTGCGACGTGGTGTAACAACGCCTTTCGTTCGCCGGCGTTTAAGGATACTTTGCGAATCAAAGATTTGGCTCCGATAACGTCATTGTTCTGTACAGCCTGAAAACACTGCTTCTTTCGTTGCTTCGAGGGGATGGGGAACATGGAGCGAAAAGTGGAATTCAGCGATTTGGATGGCAAGGGAAAAGAAAGACAAAAGAAATCGTGTATGGCTGCAGGATGAAAAATAAACTTTTGTGATGACAAATGGCGAAAAGCGACAGAACTCTAAATCCCAATCGAGCTATTAATAGGATTGACCACGTTCACGTTGCCATCACAAGCGAACTGACAACTCGTTAATGACAACTTGGAGAAACCTTCCCCTGGAAATCCGTCGTCTCATCCTGAAACAGTTCTGCGTCGAAGTACTCGATGACTTCAATGCCATTGCTGCCGATCCTTTTGAGTGGATGGATTTCAGTTGGCCTGAAGATAAGTTAGTGTGGCCTGATTCGCCCCAGCCCCTGAAATGGTTCAGTTCGGCGATAAAGACATCTCGCGATTTTCACACAATCATTCAAGAAGAACGTTTCGATGGAAGGTCTCCAGGCGACACGCTTAAATCCATCCAGGTAGGAATGATCGACAAGATCATCGAAGAACAGTTTGACAACGAAGCCTCACAAATCCTCGATATCATCTGGCTTTATCAAATTGCGGGATGTTTTTGGAAAAATGAGGAGTTCATGAATGCGGAGAAACTTTCAAGGGTGCTGGCGTGGATCAATCCAAAGTCCCGACTCATGTTGATACCACATCTTGAGAATTGGTTATTGAAGAATGCACAACCAAAGAATCCCTCGCTTCCAGACTACAGCCGTATCGGGATTGACGGAGACTGCGACAGTTGCTCCGAAATCAAGTTAATGGGGGGTTCGTTTGTCATTTCAACTGGGATGTTGATCATTGTTTCATTGAATGGTACGGTTGCTGGTATCCATGACGAGAAGTTGGCGTCCGATTCCAAGCCACCTCTCGTCCAAGATATTGAGTCAGCAGACCCCGACTCCTGGTGGCTATTTCCTGCTGATGATATGGAGGGGGCGGTGGATGAAAATACATGGACATTGGTGAATTATAGGCAGAAAAGGATTTATGCTGGTCCCGAAAGTTCTGGTGGGTATCGTTGGGAAAACATTTGGACTCCATCCACATGGGTTCGGGATGAAATACTGGAAGGTGACGAGTGATCAATGAGCACAGAACGTTAACTGTACAACTACGATGTTAAATTGAATTTAGGCTCGCGTTTTATTAGTGGTTAATCCAATTCTCATGCTCAAGGATACTTATGTATGTATGTAGTCACGGTTGTGTGTTTTAAGATATTCACCATATAATACGAACTTGACTGTGCCTGCCTATTTCCACTTCGACATCTAATCCAATTTCGTCTTACATCTTCAAATGTGTTGATCACAATTCCCTGCTCCAAATGATACTATGTACTCGGAGTCGGATTCCGTCTCATGACGCGACGCTGTGCTCGCAATAAACTTTAAATTTCGAACCACAGTCTCCTCGCCCTCGACTAATACCACCAGAAGCTAAAGAAACGACTCTGTATTTACGTTAAGAGCGATTTTCAGAACTGAACGGGCCTGAAAAGAAACTGTCAATTTGAGACCTTATTTAAACGAGAGTAGGGAGTTCCAGCCAAGCCGCTATAGGTAGATATTTTAGGACCACCATCCTTTATAAATGAATACACGGCTGTCTCTACATAAGCCTGAAAACTCCGTAACTACTATCAGAAGCTGAGAACTCGGCCGTAAGGTACATTTTATTGGGAGTTTGCGAAAGTGTATTTTCTTCCCGGTCCTTTCCTGCTAGCAGAATCTCTTTGGGGGCACATAAGGGGAATAATAGAAATTCGAGTCTACGGTGCGAAGACTCAGATCGGAGCTGGAACTCGCAGGGTATGGGCAGAAAGTTGAGGGTGGTATGTTACCATCCAGCGGAAGCATAAAGTGGCCGAGTTCGTAGTTCCGTTTTAAGGCCGATTCAACTCAAAATCAGTTCTCATACTATAGAGGAGTTGTACAGTCTCGACATTCGGGCGCCTTAGCCCAGACATCACGCTCAAATTGGAGGTAGTCGAAGCATCCGTCCCATTCTAGGCAGAATGATGATTCAACGTCGCCATCCACCCAACATTCCGCCAGCCACAGATTAGGAAGCAGCGGAAGCAGTGTCACTGTCCACTGTCGCATACGAGTCATTGGGATACTGTAGCCATCCCCGCACCATGAGTTACTCGGAGATTGAGTAGTAGCTTCTGGGAAACTCCCTTCGGACCTCGTCGTCCGCCCGTCAGAAACCCTTAAAGTCAGTAAGGGTACCGTAAGTTAAGAAGTCAGATACCCTTGCTTCACCCACTGCTTCCAGTGAGGAATCCAGTATTGGAAGCCGCAGCCCCTATTTTTCCTCAAATGTTGCTCCCAGAAGACGTACTCCGCATCATTAGTCTCAGGACCATACACTTGCATCGAGTTAGAAGGGCCGTTGCGTATCTCGAAGTTGTCCGGCCTTGATCCTTGGTGATCGGCGTTGAAAACGCAATAATGTAGTGCATCGTCGCGACGATAGTCGATGGCTACTTTCTTTGCGACTCTGATGTGTGTAACCAAGCAAATTTCAGTGTCTCGCCGATTGGCAGCGAAATGCCGGTGGGCAATGTGCCGGAACTCTTCTAGGTTAATATTGAGGCTTGCTTGTTTAACAGAACTGGGAGGAATCACAAGTGCTCTGTGCCAATAGGACCTTTGGTATACCTCCAGATGCATGTTGGGCAGAAGCGGTCTAAATTTATCGTGAGTAATAATGAAGCAGACGAGGTCCATACGGAAATGGATCTATTATACCGTAGGCCCAAAGCGGCTCGCTTACGGGTAATTGATTGCACCACTGAAAACCGCTCAGCATAGGATTGGCGGACACCGTGTCGTCAAGATGACGAGGTAACCCAAGGTCCCTAGGGGATGTCTATAACTCAGCCAAATCTTTGAAAGATCGCAATACCACTATCCTTATGCAGCCATCTGTTTCGTAGTTGAACAACAATCCAATGTCAAAATCGGCGTCTGACCGTAGCGGTGGTGGGAACGGCGCACTTTCAAGGGTGCGTGGAACAACAAGACTGCTGATGAGATTGTCCCTGTCAAATTTAGTAGTAGAATGCTGCGCGTTATTGCATCGTTCCATAGAGTGATAGCGTCAACGGATTGTCTGAAAGGAGACGCTGAAATAGTCAGAGTTGCGATGGAATTAGGAGGGCCAGCCGAACGACCGCATATGTATATCCCTTCGCAGGCCAAAGAAAGTCAGGAGCGCAAGAGACAATAACATGACCCAGCCGCCGAACCTTATCAGAACCCTCTGAAAAGTTGGGGATTGCAGCGAGTTAGTGTAAACATCCACCGCTAAGAGCTCGCAATACACCTTTGCTGGAATACCGAAGTCTTCTGGAAGGACCAGTTATTAGCACACGTGCAGAATAGTAATGCGTAGTTGGACGCCAATTCCGACTAGCTTCGGAGGTCGTTGAACTTTAATCGTTACTCTTCCATTGTAGGTTAAGCTGGAAACCGTTGTGAGCCTGTTGCTGATCCTTTATCAGAGTAGGAATTAAATATAATAGGGTTTGGGTGGGACTGAATTGGACTGAATTTTCGTGGGGGTGCAAACCCAATTTTCTCTTTCCTTTCATGTGGTTGTGAAACACGAAAGGTCGCATGACTGGGGGCTTGCAAAGGACCTGCAACGCCATCCATCTCGCTACGCACCTCGCCATCGTATTGCGAGGTATTGGACTTAAATATCGTAATCCCTCAGTGGTCAGTCAACACCACTAAACGATGCCACAAGGGTTTTTCGCATTACTGCCAGCCAAGCTGATATGTCTAGAGAACCCCGAATAGTTACATCGCAACTCCCATGTCTCTCCGTTTCTCCGTCTACAAACTCGAGGCTGGGTGAGATAGGCTACATTGACACCAAAGAGAGCTGGCAAAGGGTCGTAAACATATGTGACGAGAAAGAGTGCAAGGAAGTGGGAATAGAACCTATTGCTCTCCGGAAGCCTTTCAGAGACCTCATAGTCCGGCTACCAACCGACGTTCGGAGTCCTCACTATGAGGATCCGGTCGTTTTCCTTGAGCCTGCTGGAACTTATGATTTGATTCGTTCGGCCGATAAAAACAAGTAGAGCATCTTCCATCTTTCTTCGCTAATCAGTCGCAGCACTTCTAGAGAATCGCAGAACACTGAACCAATCACTCAGAGTCCTAAGTCAGGCAGTAATTCAACCAACTTGGAATTACGTATTGTACCAGTGGCTAACAGCATGACGACCGGATTTATTGCGGGACCAGGAATAGCGCGACAATCAATTGCGATTGAAAAATCAGAGCTGCGCAATTATTTGAAGCGGTACTTTGGAAAAATTACAAAATCCGCTGCAAGAGCAATGGAAGTTTGTCCACCTAAGCAAAACATTCGTGTGGTATGTCTTTGTCATACTGAGTTCCTTGCCCCGGCATGGACCTCGCTTCGAATACAAGCTGGCCAGGATCCTGGTTCACTCTCCTTGAGCTGGAAGCCTGTGTCGGAAGGAGGTTCCGGAAGGTGGATAACCTCTGAAACTCCAGGATCTGGGCTTGTGATTCGCAGTGGCTTTGGCAATTACGATGTAAGTTTTCCCATTTGAACTTTCCAACCTGTAGACTAAGAATGATTGGATTTTTGCCGGTACGGGCATCATACTTCGTGTAGGCTACTCGTCAACCGTGATGCGTTTGTTATGCTGTTCGTCAAGGTATGACGTCGCTGAGGAAGAAGACACATAGGTGAGTAAGTCAGACAGCCGTGGAAGAAGGGAAGAAGGGAATCACATACATATGGCAGGGAGACAGGCTAGGATAGGCTATTAGGATTGGGAACTTAAAAGTTGATTTTGGTGAGGGGATTTGTTCAGTGAATTCACTCGTTCGTTCATTTATGCATTCATAGTTACTTCGTCTTCAGCAGTGCAATGAAATTCCGAGATTACAAGTTCGTAAAAGGTTGAACGAGAATCACCATCTGACAGCCTAACCGTGAGAAGGATCTCGGGTCAGAACCATTTGATATGAGGAAATGGTCAAAAGTGGGAAGGCAAAGATCAATACTATTCCGTTAATCCCTAACGAAAATGGAGCAAAAGTAAATTAGAGAAAGACTAGAAATAACTTTTTTCACAGCCACAACCAGAACTTAATTTCCAACGACCAAACCATACGAAGAGAAGAAATCACATTGCGGAGCTGCATCAGGATCAGGTGCAAGCGGACCGATCGTCGTATACGTAATATCAAGTACCGTAAAACCAATATCTTCTCCAGGTGCAGTACCTCCTCCGGCCTCGTACGATGGCCAGAATACCGCGTCGGGAAGGCGCAAGGGATTGGGATCCAGCGTGATTGCAAAACTGATGTAGTAACTTTGGAGGATCTCGGCAATGGTCAGATTGTTGGGAAGACCGAATAAGGCGACTTCAAAGTCGGGTGTAGGACCGAAGAGGAAGGGACTGGAGGCACCGTGTAATTCACTTCCCGCGTAAAAGAGCATTTTGAAGACTGCTGAACTGTTGCTATTGTGATCCACTGCTCCGGAAGCCATGAAGTAAGTGGGACCTACTTGTTAGCCTTAAAGAGCCAGAGTGTACAATCGATAATCATGTCACCGAACCAACTTTGTCTCTGGAAAAAGGTGGAGT
>Ga0335073_10005335_pt1 | contig 18042 bp, 16 predicted proteins | sample Lox_Sample_22_FD_207093 | JGI IMG/M metagenome (GOLD analysis project Ga0335073, IMG submission 207093) | Soil microbial communities from Loxahatchee National Wildlife Refuge, Florida, United States - Lox_Sample_2.2 | ecosystem: Environmental > Terrestrial > Soil > Wetlands | place: USA...
TGGCGAGTTGTGACTTGGCGAAGTCGAGATCGACCTTCTTGTCGGTGGCGGCCTCGCGAAGGGCATAGCCGAAGACGAAGTCATCGATGGTCGCCAGTAACGTGAGCTTCTCCTGATTGGTTAGCGCCGTCTGGGCGAGAGCCTCCAGGCATTGCTCGAAGTGGCGCATCGCATGCACGCCGGGAGGAACGGACAGCATGGAGTAGAGCGCCCAAGGGTGCCGCATGAGGGCATCGCGCGTCCGGGTCGCAATCTCCATGAGCGCGGCGCGCCAATTTCCGGGAAGCGAGGGTACGAGCACCTCCGCCATGATGGCATCGTCCATGGCGCCGGTGAGATCGGCCTTGGTCTTCACGTAGTAATAGAGGCTCATCGTGCCGACGCCGAGCTCCTGCGCGATTCGGCGCATGGAAACCGACGCGAAGCCCTCCGCATCGGCGATCGCAATGGCCACTGCGGCGATCCTCTCGCGGCTCAATGATGGGGCGCTTGACATTCGTACACTGTACTACTATTCTCGTCGTACAATGTACGAGACGCGATCCCGCACGCATCTACCGAGGTGACCCATGCTCGGATCAATCAGCCACGTAGCCCTCGTCGTAAAGGACCCCGCCAAGACAGCCGCGCTGTTTCAGGACCTGTTCGGCGCCCGAATGGTTGCGCGCGCGGACGATGAGGGCCATCTGGAGACGTTCGTCAGACTGGGAGGCGCCTGGATTGTGCTGGTTGGCGCGCCGGTTCAGCGCACCCGGACCGGGGACCATATTGCCTTCCGCGCCACACCGGAGACCATCGAGGCTACCGCCGCCAAACTTCAAACGATGGGGCGCGAGTTCGTTAGGGCGCGGTCCAACAGGGCCTTGTACTTCTTCGATTACGATGACCACGTATTCGAATTGAATACGGAGGACATGGACATGGAGCTTCGAGAATAGAAGCCGGCGATTTTTCGAGCGGAGCGCGCGGCACCGGGTCCGCATCGGGACTGCAGACGGCGCCCCCGCTTACGGACCGGCGTTGGCCGCTACGTACCTGTGCTCACTCCGGGCACTCAGTCGGTACAGATTCTCGTCGCCGCAATGCGGGCATTTGATCACGATGAGTTGGTCGTCCGACTCCGCCGCGGCCGCCTTGCCTCCTGCCTGCGCGACCGCAATTCCGATGACGAGTCCGCACGACTTGTTCTTACAGAGCCAGCCGGAGTAGAGATCCCCTGGAACCATCTGCCGCGGTGTCGCTACCTCGACGTGGCGCACGCCGGGCGACGTCACCGGCTTGCGTACGGTGGTTCCACTGCTCTTGGAAGAACGTTTAATCGACATCGGCGCCTCTCCCGAGAACTCAATGGCGAGAGCCTACCGCGGCCACTGGAACAACGCCAGCGCAGGGGTCCTTCCAGGATCTGCGCCGACGGGGACCGATGGCACGCGGCGCCGCTGACCGCAGGCCTCGAGTGTCCACTCCGGCAGGTCAGCCGCCGACAGCCAACCGAGCGAACAGGCGCTTCATCGAATCCACACGCCTGACGTACACACGCGCCTCGTGGTCGCCGCACCTCTGACCTGCGGTCAGCCTGAGACCTCGGCGCACGTATAGGTCGCCCGCGCCCGCGCCGCACAGATGGATGATCGCTGCGAGGTCCTGCTTCTGTTGCAGGGTGGCGGAGTACACGTGCCGAGCCAGGAGAGTCTCGGTGACTGCCCTGTCGAGGTAGGCCGAGGTCATCTCGATCGCGTTACCGGGGATGACGCGCATGTATAGGCTGTTGAACCAGCACGAGTGCCAATCGTTCCAGGGGCCATCCTCAACAACGTGATGGTCGTGGATACAGAGGTGCTTCGCCTGCGCAAACGTCCCGTCAGTAAGCTGATACATGCCGACGGCGCTCGAGGCAGGGCGGTACACCTCGAAGGGATGAGGCACCCAGGACCAGCGCCAGTAGGTGCGGACGATCGGATTGCCGGAGCCTTCGACCTGCGCCAAGGCCGCCAGCAGCTCCGGCGTCATCATGTCCGTGGAGTACTTCTCGAAGAGCGAGCCATACTCGTGCCAGGTCTCCGGAGGCGATTTGTAGAGCGTGCCACTGACCGGAAAGAGCAGCTCGGTCGGTTTGTGTACGACCTGATAGACCCAATTGACCGCCAGAAACAGGACAGCCACGATGCCCAGCGCGGCGCAGATCTGCAGACCACCCGGCGCGCTCCTGAAGGTCCGCCACGATCGCCGTCGCAATCGTGCGCTCGGCCACGCTCGCTTCAGCCACGACCATCGGCGGCGACCTCCTCGCGAGCTCTTGCGCCGAGCATTGCGAGTGGCCGACCTAGGCGGCATCGACCCGAGGGGCATCGAGGCTCAATAAGGTCAGCGCGACCACCCTCGCACGCCGAACGCGCCGCTTGAGGTGGTCTCGAATGCTTTCTGGCATGGCCCGGGCCCCGGCTCCGATGGGTTTCGTGGCGAGAATATCATCCGGGCCGGATGTCTTCAGGCAGCGGCCCGTCTCTTCGACGGCGATTCGTGGCCGGCAGGAGCGAGCAGGCCGGCGCCGCCCCGAGTGCCGGCAATGCCCGGGCACCTGTTATATTGTGGACCCCCCTGGCGCGCGAATTGCTTGCCGTAGCAGCGCCAGGTTGCCGCTGGAGTTTTGCAAGATGATGAGCAGTCGCGCCAGCCTTCAGGTTGCCGATGTACTTGTGCGATTTTTGGAGGACCGGGCGCTGCCGGAGACCGGCGTCTCGCCCGATGCGTTCTGGTCGGGATTTGCGGCGCTGCTCACGCGCTTCGCGCCGGAGAACCGCGCGCTGCTGGCAGCCCGCGACCGGATTCAGGGGAAGATCGATGCCTGGCACGAGGCGCGCAAGGGACGACCTCACGATGCAGCCGCCTATGCTGGCGTCCTGCGCGAGATCGGGTATCTGCAGGAGGAGCCGACGTCCTTTCACGTTGCAACCGCGAACGTGGACGACGAGGTGGCCCGGCTCGCCGGCCCCCAGCTCGTCGTGCCGGTTCTCAACGCGCGCTTCGCGCTCAATGCAGCCAATGCGCGCTGGGGCAGCCTGTACGATGCGCTTTACGGCACCGACGCGCTGCCGCGCGAGCCGGGCGAAGCGTCGAGGGGCTACGACCCGAAGCGCGGTGCACGCGTGATCGCATGGAGCAAGAGCTTTCTCGACCGCACGGCGCCTTTGGCGGCTGGCCGATACGAGGAGGTGACGGCGTGGCGGATAGAGAACGGCGCGCTTGCAGTTGAGCGCGGCGAGCAGGGTTGGACGGCACTCAGCCCGGAGGGCAGCGCGAGGCTCGCGGGATACCGCGGCCACCCGCAGGCGCCGAGCGCGGTCTTGCTCAGGCACAACGGCTTGCACATCGAGCTCGTCATCGACCGCTCGCACCCGATAGGCAAGACCGACCCGGCGGGCATGGCCGATGTGATCCTCGAGGCGGCGCTCACCACCATCATCGACCTGGAAGACTCGATCGCCGCCGTCGATGCGCAGGACAAGGTCGCCGCTTACGCCAATTGGCTGGGGCTGTTGCGTGGTGATCTGGAGGCGAGCTTCGAGAAGGGCGGCAAGACCCTTACCCGCACGCTCGAGGCGGACCGGGAATGGCGCTCGCCCGATGGCAACGCGTTTGCGCTGCCCGGGCGCAGCCTTCTGTTCGTCCGCAATGTCGGGCATCTCATGACGACGCCGGCAATCAGGCTGCCGGACGGCTCCGATGCACCCGAGGGCCTCGTGGATGCGGTGGTCACGAGCCTGATCGCGATGCACGATCTGCAGGGCCGAGGCCGGTATCGCAATAGCCGGGCGGGCTCCGTCTACATCGTGAAGCCCAAAATGCATGGCCCCGGGGAAGCCGGCTTCGCAGACCGCCTCTTCGAGGCGGTCGAAGATCTCCTCGAGCTGCCGCGTTACACCATCAAGATCGGCCTGATGGACGAAGAGCGGCGCACCTCGGCCAATCTCGCCGCATGCATGAGTCAGCTGCGCAATCGCATCGTCTTCATCAATACCGGCTTTCTCGATCGAACCGGCGATGAGATTCACACCTCGATGCGGGCCGGCCCCATGATCCCCAAAATGGCGATGAAGGATAGCGTCTGGATAAGGGCTTACGAGGCCCGCAACGTCGCGATCGGGCTCCGATGCGGCCTGGCCGGGCGGGCACAGATCGGCAAGGGCATGTGGGCCGCGCCGGACAAGATGGCGGATATGCTCGCGCAGAAGATCGCGCATCCGCAGTCGGGCGCGACGACGGCCTGGGTCCCGAGCCCGACAGCGGCCACGCTGCACGCAACGCACTATCATGCCGTCGATGTATTCGCCCGCCAAAAGGCCGTCGCAACCGCGGTCGTCCCTGGGCTGGATGAGCTCCTCAGCATTCCATTGGCAGCCGGCACCTTCACCGCCGAGCAGATCCGCGCCGAGCTCGACAACAACGCACAAGGGATCCTGGGCTATGTCGTGCGCTGGGTCGATCAGGGAATCGGCTGCTCCAAGGTTCCCGACATCCATGACGTCGGGCTGATGGAAGACCGTGCGACCTTGCGCATTTCCTCGCAGCACATCGCCAATTGGCTGCTGCACGGTGTGTGCCGGGCCGAGGACGTCGATGCCGCGCTCTTACGCATGGCAGCGAAAGTGGATGCGCAGAACGCAGGTGACCCGCTCTACCACCGGATGGCGCCCGCGCCCCACGAGAGCCTCGCCTTCCAAGCGGCGCGCGCGCTCATCTTCGAGGGTACAGCTCAGCCCAACGGTTACACCGAGCCCCTCCTTCACGCCTTTCGAGCCAGGGTAAAAGCGGAACGCAACCAGCCGTGACCCCCGAAGGCCTTTCCTACCCTCTCGGACGTACCCCCAGCCCCGGCGAGGCCGTTCAAGCGGCGCCAGGTGTGCTCTGGCTCAGAATGCCCCTTCCGATGACGCTCAATCACATCAATGTTTGGGCGCTCGCCGACGGAGAGTCCTGGACCTTGGTCGATACCGGGATGCAGACGACGGAAACCGCGGCGGCGTGGCAGAGCGCTTTCTCGGGTGTCCTCTGTGGCCGCCCGGTCGGGCGCGTGATCTGCACGCACATGCATCCGGATCACATCGGCATGGCGGGCTGGCTGACCCGCCGCTTCGACTGTCAGCTCTGGATTACGCGCCTCGAGTACATCACCTGCAGAATGCTCGCCGCGGACACGGGCCGGGAGCCTCCCGCCGACGCGCTACGGTTCTACCGAGCGGCTGGCTGGAACGAGGCAGCGATCGAGGACTACAAAGCGCGTTTCGGCGGATTCGGCAAGCACATCTATGCGCTGCCGGACAGCTTCCGGCGCCTGACCGACGGGGATGAGATCGAGATCGGCGGTCGCACCTGGCGAGCCGTCATCGGACGCGGCCACTCCCCGGAGCATTTGTGCCTGCATTGCCCGGAGCTCGCCCTGATGATCTCGGGCGATCAGGTGCTTCCCCGGATCACCTCCAACGTGTCGGTGTTCCCCACCGAGCCGGAGGCCGATCCCCTCGCCGACTGGCTTGCCTCGATCGGCGACGTTGCCCGACGAGTACCTGACGATGTCCTGGTGCTGCCGTCGCACAACGAGCCGTTCAAGGGCCTGCACGCGCGCCTCAGCCAGCTCAACGCCTGGCACGAAGAAGGGCTGGGCCGGCTGCGAGAGGCGCTCCGCTCACCCAGGCGCGCGATCGACGTATTCGAGGTGATGTTCCGTCGACCCGTGGGCCCCAGTCTCCTCACCTTCGCCACGGGCGAGGCGCTGGCGCACCTCAACTGCCTGATCCACCGCCGGCAGGCGGTGCGAGAGGTCGACGCAGATGGAATCGCGTGGTACCGGGAAGCTCAAGCCCCGCGGTAGCGCCATCCTCCGCCCTCGCATTGATGTTTGCGCCGCGATCCACCAGTGCGGCGCGACGCCGTTGCGCCGGCGTCACGCCTGCGGCTCAGCCGCTAGCAGGCCACGACGGAGCCCGGCACGCAGAAGCCCTGATTCTTTTGCAGCGCCTCTTCGGATCGGCGCTGCTCATCCTGCTCACGTCCCAGTCGTGCCGGCAGCAGCCCCGCATCGAGGCACTCCTCGGTCGCAATCCCGGAGCCGGTGACCTCTGCAGATCTGCAAAAGAATACCTTGCCGTGGCGCTTCTGCGGCCAGTATCCCCGGTTCTCGGCCGTCAAGAGCAGGTACGGCGAGACGCCCCAGCGCGCCGCCTCTGCAGCAACTCGCGGAGAATCCTTCGGCGGCTGTTGGGCGCAGGCCCCCACGGCCAATACGATGCCGAGGACCAAACAAAGCTGCAGTACGGTCATGTCAGGTCTGGTCCGCAATGCGGCCACCCGACACACAGCGAGCGAAACCCACGACTGAGTCACCTGGCGGCCTGATGAGCGGCAAGCCAGTCGGAAGCCTCGCGATGCGCGAGCGCCATCTGATCGGCGTTGATGCGCGAAACTGACACCCTCATTTTATACAGGGCGCGACCGTAGGCGTCTTCATCGGAGCCGGAGTCCGCCTTGGCCACCAGCCACCACTTGTACGCCGTCACTTCGTCACGCGGTACGCCGAAGCCGCGGTTGTACATGCTGCCGAGGAAGAACTGCGCCTCGGGATTGCCTTGCTCTGCGGCCTTGCGAAACCACTGCGCGGCCTGGGCATAGTCCCGCGGCACGCCTCGACCCTGGGCGTATGCCAAACCGAGGCTGCTCTGCGCATTGGCATCTCCCTGTGCGGCGGCCTTGCGGAACCACTGGGCGGAATTGGCGTAGTCTCGGGGCACGCCTTGGCCCAGGAGATACATCACCCCGACGTTGTATTGCGCGGCGGTATTGCCCTCTTCGGCGGCTGTCTCGTACCAGTGGACTGCCCGCGCGTAGTCTTGCGGCACCCCCTGGCCGTCGGCGTACATGGCGCCCAGGTTGTTCTGCGCAGCGATATCACCCTGCGCGGCAGCCAGTCGGTACCACTGCGCCGCCTGGGCGTAGTCTTGCGGCACGCCTTCACCACTGGCGTACGCCGACCCGAGACGGCTCTGCGCATCGAGATTTCCCTGTTGGGCGGCCTTGCGGAACCATTGCGCGGCCTGCGCGTAGTCCTGCGGCACGCCCTCGCCCAGCGCGTACATGACTCCCAGGTCGTATTGCGCCTTGACGTGGCCCTGTTCGGCGGCCTTGCGGAACCATTGCGCGGCCCGGACGTAGTCTTGCGGCACACCCTGCCCCAGCAGCTCCACGAGCCCCTGATCGTACTGCGCAGCCGCATTCCCCTGTTCAGCGCCCACGCGGTACCAGTACCCGGCTTTGGCGGCGCGCTGCGGCACGAGCTCGTCGGCCCACTCTGGAATCGCTGCTATCGCTGAAGTCTCTCCCGCACCGGGCCGGCGAGCGATCCGATCGATCACGGCCGTTTCCATGTCCGATGTCTGTACGACGCTCGACTGGCTGGTGTTGTAAAGGGAATAGAGCAGATCCTGGTCCCATTCGCTCATGCCCGGCGGCGGGCGCTTGGAATCCTGGAAGAGCCGCAGGATGGTCGGCACCGTGCCGGGATCGGCGTCCAGACGGACATCTGCGAGGCCGATCATGGCGACGTAATCGGCAAGCTGAATCGTGGTGATGTCCGTCATGCGATTCAAGTCGACGACGACGTAGACCGAGGATATGGAGTTGACGGCCGAGTAGCTCAGCCGCGTACCCCCGCCGGAGCAGAAAGACGAGGACGTCGTGTCTACGGGACTGGCAGGCTGGCCGATGCCATTTCCTGCCGTTGCTCCCTTCATCTGTATCTCGGCACCTGCAGAATGGGAGCTGCGGCACTGGAGCTCGGCGTTGTACCAAACGCGGACGGGACGTCGGGAGTGCAGAAACCTCTCCGCGCCACCCAGTCCGTTTCGAGCGTCAAACATCTGTGAGTTGACCGCCCACATCTTCTTCAGGAACGAATCGGGATCGGGCGTCACGAATACATGGAGGTTTGGCACGCAGTGCTTCCCGGCCACGGGAGCGCGGGCGGCATCCGCGACCTGCGCGATGCGATCCTGAAGAAACTCGCTGAACGTGACCGGCAGTCCTTGCACGAGCGGGCAGATCGGAGTGTTCCATCGCATGAGGGACTCGTCCGGGGGTTTGAATACCTCCGAGGTGACGAAGCGATGCACCTGCCGCTCGAGCTCCCGCGCGCTCCTCGCTCCCTTGATGGTGACCGTCTGCAGCTGGGTGTCGGCGGGGCTCGAGGAAGCCTGGCTCCTCGACTGCAGCGCCGCTCCGTCGGCCGACCACGCATTGCCGGCCTGGCACGACAAAGCGATCACGGCGACCGCAGCCGCAAAGGGCTCTACGAACGCTCCCCGAATCATCGCGGCTCCTGAGGCTGACCCTCTAGGTCACGAGGCTTCCCCGGCAACTGTACACTGCGGTGCCAAATTCATTCAAGACGCGGTCCTGGACGCATCCTACGGTGAAGGAGCCCGCACGAGCAGCCTGATGGAGTCGTCGATATGGCACGAGGAGCATACATGCGCCTGATTCCCTGGATCCTGCTTGCATGCAGCTTCCCGGCCCTCGCACAGGCGGCGGACCAGCGCGTAAAGGCGGTACTGCACGCCAATCAGGCCGCTGTGGGCTCCATGCCCGAAGCCGGCGCGGCGGTGTATCGCTATGGATACTCCGGCGACGGGCTGACGGGCGAGAGCACGAAGACCGTGGATCTCGGCACCGGCGCCTACGTCGAGCGTCTCGACACCGGATTTCTGCATACCGCCGAAGGGTTCGACACGCGAACGCCCTGGACGAGGGACATCTCCGGCGCCAACACTCCCGAGCAGGGCGGCGATCCGGCACGCGTGGCCGTGAGCGCCGCCTACCGCAACGCGAATCTCTGGTGGCGGCAGGATCTGGCCGGTGCGCGGATCGAATATGTCGGTCGCGACACTCTGGCCGGGGCGGTCCGGATGCACGACCAGGTTGCCTTCGCTACCGGGATCTACACCCCGGATATCGAAGGCATTCCGGTCGATGGCATGGTGGGATTCGAGCTCTTCCGCCGACTCATCGTCCGCATCGACTACGGACGCAGGATCCTCACGTTCACGCTGCCCGGGCACGCATCATTCAGGAATGCCGGTGTCGCGGTGCCGTTCGTCTTCTATACTCATCTACCGTTCGTTCGCGGGCGCATCGATGAGATGCCGGCCACGTTCGACGTCGATACCGGCTCGCGTTCAGAGCTCGACGTAACATCCCCCGCCGTCGCTCGCTATCGCCTGCGCGACCGCTATCCGCGGGGCGCGCGGGCAGTTACCGGCTGGGGCGTCGGGGGACCCTCCGAGTCCTATGTCGTTCGCCTGCGTTCGGTCACGCTGGGGACTGTGACGGTGAGCGCGCCGGTCGCCGACCTTTCCGGCGCCGCCCGCGGGTCATTCAGCGACCCCAACTTCGACGGTAACATCGGCTCGGGATTCCTCAAGCGGTTTGTAGTTACCTTCGACTACGGTCACCAGGTGATGTACCTGCGCCGGATCGAGCCTGCACCACCGGACGTCGGCGACTTCGATCGCTCCGGGCTGTGGATCAACGCGACCAAGGGCGGCTACAGCGTGACCTACGTCGCAGCTCACAGCCCCGCAGCACAGGCGGGGCTGCACACCGGCGATGTCATCGTCGAGCTCGATGGCCGGCCGGCAAGAGCCGAGGACCTGTCCGACGCTCGCGAGCTGCTGCGAGCACGCCCCGCGGGCACGCACGTCCCCATGCTCGTGAAGGGGAAAACCGGCAGCCGCCGGCTTGTCCTTACGCTGCGCGATCAGATCTGACTCCTGATCTCGGTACGTCGGCTCGGAAGCCGTAAACGGCGAGCGGCAGGGCTCGGCGGCGGCCCGCTGTCGATTGGCGTGCAAGCCGTTCGTATTGGGGGTGAAATGCCCGCAATGCCGCGGGCGACAGTACCGAGGAGCACCCGATGAAGCAGTATCTTCTCAGCATGTATCAGCCGGCGGGCCCGATCCCCGGCCCCGAGGTCCTCGGTCCCATCATGCACGAGCTGAGCGCGCTGCGTGAGGAGATGAAGACAGCCGGCGCCTGGGTATTCAGCGGCGGCCTGCACGACCCTGCCACGGCAACCGTGGTTCGCCTGAAAGACCGCGAAATCCTGATGACCGACGGCCCTTACGTCGAAGGGAAGGAGCACCTCGGAGGATTCACCATCATCCGCGCCCCCGACCTGGACTCTGCCCTGGAGTGGGCGCGGAAGCTCGCCCGGATAACCACGCTCCCCGTCGAGGTCCGCCCCTTCCGGGAGGGTGCTGGCTCGGCATGACCGACCTGCACGTTGCCGAGATCGAGCGGATCTTTCGCGAGGAGCACGGTCGCGCGGTATCGGTCCTGATTCGCGCCTTCCGCGATATCGACCTGGCGGAGGAAGCGGTCCAGGAAGCGTTCGTCGAAGCGGTGCAACGATGGCCAACCGCCGGGCTGCCCCCGAGTCCGGCGGGATGGATCATCACGACCGCCCGCAATCGGGCGATCGACCGTCTCCGCCGCGAAAGATCCCGCGATGACCGGCACCGGCAGGCCATAGACATGCTCACGCCCGACGACCCTGAGGAGGACACCGTCGTGCCCGATGACCGACTGCGCCTGATCTTTACGTGTTGCCACCCCGCCCTGGCGACGGCCGCACAGGTAGCTCTCACCCTGCGCCTTCTTGGAGGCCTCAGTACCCCGGAAGTGGCACGCGCGTTCCTGGTCCCGGAAGCAACCATGGCTCAGCGGCTGGTGCGCGCGAAGGCAAAGATCCGCGACGCCGAGATTCCCTATCGCGTGCCCGAGGCGACGGATCTGTCGGAGCGCCTGAGGTCCGTGCTGGCGGTCATCTATCTCATCTTCAACGAAGGCTATGTCGCAACCTCCGGCAACCGTCTCATCCGCGAAGATCTCTGCTCGGAGGCCATCCGGTTGGGCCGACTGTTGCGAGCGCTCATGCCGGAGGAGTCCGAGGTGATGGGCTTGCTCGCCCTCATGCTCCTCATCGACTCGCGCCGCGCCGCGCGTCTCACGGCGGAGGGTCAGATGGTCCTGTTGCGAGATCAGGATCGCAGCCGGTGGGATCGCAATCTCATCGGCGAGGGACAGGACCTGCTTGGTCGCTGCCTGGCGCGCAACCGCCCGGGCCCCTATCAGATTCAGGCCGCGATCAATGCGGTCCACAGTGATGCAGCCAACGTCGCGGCAACGGATTGGCGACAGATCCTGGCGTTGTACGACCGGCTCATGGCGCTCGCGCCGAGCGCCGTGACCGCGCTCAATCGTGCCGTGGTCATCGCCGAGGTCCAAGGAATCCATGAAGCCCTCGCAGAAATCGATCGGCTGAAGCTCGACGACTACTACCTCTTCCATGCCATCCGGGCCGATCTGTTGCGCCAGCTCGGCCGCAACGTCGAGGCAAAGCGGGCATACGATGCGGCCATCGCGCGCTGCGACAACGTTGCGGAGCAGAGCTTCCTGCGCCGCCGGCGCCAGGCGCTCGAAGAGGCGTGATCCGATTGGGTGGGTCGACAGGCCCGGAGCTTATCCCAGCCACTCATCGAAGAGCTTGCGGCCATAGTAGAGACCGACGCCGCTGCCGATCGCGCTGAGCACGATCGCCGTCATCAGCCCGACGAGCTGCCCGGCGGCCCAACCGGCTGAGCCGAGGAGGAAGGTACCGAGGGTGGCGAAGATTCCGCGCATCGTACGTGCTGATTACGCCTTCCGGGCCGCGAGCGCCGTGAACCAATGCCGGAATTATGTCGCGAGCCGTAAGCAATTTCGTTCCGTCGCGGATTGTGCACGGGTGGTGCCCGAAGAACTCGCCGAACGTGAAGCCGATCGCACTCGCTCGCCGCTTCGTGACTCAAGTCCGCCCCTCGATTCGTCGATAAACGATCATTGCGACTGCCGTCCTGGGGTTACAGGAAGGGCGGTGCTGGATTACGCATAGACATATGTCGTCGAGCAACGGGTTGCAGACAATCGATTCCGTACTGATCGTCGACGATAGCGGCGTTCAGCGCGGCATTGGCGTGGCGGTGTGCCGCGAGCTGCGGATTCCGCAGGTGCACGAGGCCGGCAACGGCATCGAGGCGCTGGCGCTGCTCGACAAGCTGGCGGCGCAGCCCGCGCTCCTCATCATCGACCTCGAGATGCCCGCCATGGACGGCCCCGAGCTCCTCTCGGCGCTCGGCGCCCGCGGCATGCGCGCACCGATCGTCCTCGCCTCCTCACGCGAGCGCGCCCTCATCAACTCCGTGCAGGACATGGGCACCGCGCTCGGATTGCGCATCCTCGGCGCCCTGCAGAAGCCGCTCACGCTGGCGAGCCTGGCTCCGCTGCTGCAGAACAAGCTGCACACCGCCGTCGAGAGGCAGGGACCGAAAGAGCGCCAGGCCGTCGATCCCGAATTGGTGCGTGCCGCCCTCGCCCGCGGAGACATCACCGTCCACTATCATCCGCAGGTCGAGATCGACACCGGGCGGATTCGCGGCGTCGAGGCCCTGGCCCGCTGGCAGGATGCCAAGGAGGGCTGGATCCCGCCCGACGTCTTCATCCCGGTGGCGGAGCAACACGGACTCATCCGCGAGCTCACGCTGCACGTCATGGACGCGGCCATGCGCCAGACGGCCATCTGGAGCCGCCACGGACTCGATCTTTCCATCGCCATCAATCTCTCACCCATCCTCCTCGAGCGCGGCGAGCTGGTGCAGGAGATCTCCGAGCTGCAGCAGCAGCACGGACTGCGGGCGGAGCAGATCGTGCTCGAGGTGACCGAGAGCTCGCTGTTGCGCGATCTCGCGATTGCCCTCGGCGTGCTGACACGGCTGCGCCTGCGGGGCTTTCGCCTGTCGCTCGACGATTACGGCACCGGCTTCTCCTCCATGCAGCAGCTCGCGCGCATTCCCTTCACCGAGCTGAAGATCGACCGCACCTTCGTTCACGGCGCTCACGAGCGCGACAGCCTGCAGGTCATCCTGCGCTCCGCCCTGGAGATGGCGAGTCAGCTCGGCATCGAGACCGTGGCCGAAGGCGTCGAGTCCCTGCAGGACTGGCGGCTGCTGCGCCAGTACGGCTGCAAGCTCGCGCAGGGCTGGCTCCTCGCCAAGGCGATGCCCGGCGGCGAGCTCGAGGGCTGGCTGCCGACTCTGCAACGCCGCAGGCCCGAGCTGCAGGCCGCCTGATCGTCCACCAAGGGGGCGGCAGGCGTTCCGCCCGGCGCGCGCTACCCGCGTGCTACCCTGGGCACGTGCATCCCCCCTTGCCCCCCAACGTCAGGCGACTGCTGGCCGCCCGCGCCGCGCGCAGCGTCGGGCAGGGAGCGATGGTCGCCAGCTTTACCCTGTACCTGCAGGCGCTCGGCTTCAGCGGCACGGCCATCGGCGCTGTGTTGATGGCAGGTCTGCTCTTGGGCGCGCTGCTGACTCTCATCGTCGGCCCCTTGAGCGACAGGATGAGCCGGCGGGCGCTCCTGCTCGGCTATGAGGTCGCTGCCGCGCTCGCGGCGCTCGCCGCCATGCTCGCACCCAACCTCGCGGTGTTGATCACGGCCGCGACCATAGGAGGCTTCGGACGCGGTGCCAACGGCACCGCGGGCCCCTTCTCGCCGGTCGAGCAGGCGTGGCTCGCGCGGGAGGTTGCGGGTGACGAGCGCCGACGCGCGTTCGCGATCAACGCCACGCTCGCCTTCCTCGGCATGGCCGCCGGCGCGGTGCTCATCGTCCTGCCGGCGGCGCTCGGCTTCGGATTTCGGACCCCGGCAACCTATCGCACGCTCTTCGCGGTGCCGCTCGCAGGCTCGATTGTGTCGTTGCTGCTGATCGCAGGGACGCGCGTACCTGCCCCCGCGCCGAATGCCGCGCCCGCTGCGGCCCGCGCCGACGAAGAGCGCCTCACCCGCACCGAGAATCGTCTGCTTCGCCGGCTTGCCGCCGTCAGTGTCCTCAACGGATTCGCGGTCGGCATCGTCGGCCCGCTCATCGCCTACTGGTTCCTGCGCAGGTTCGGCCAGAGTCCTGCCGAGATCGGTCCCGCGCTTGCGCTCAGCTTCGTGCTCGGCTCCGCCGGCTCGGTGCTCGGCGGCCGGCTCAGCGGGCACCTCGGGGCGGTCCGTTCCGTGGTGTGGATGCGCCTCGTTGGTATGGGACTCCTCGTTGCGATCCCGTTCTCACCGACGTTTGTCGTTGCCGCCGTTCTCTACGCGCTGCGCTCCGCGTGCAACCGTGGGACCATGGCAGCGCGCCAGGTGGTTGCGGCGGGCTTGACCCGGGCCGAGCGCCGCGGGCTCGCGGCCAGTGTGCAGAGCCTGTCGAGCCAGCTTCCGCGCGCCGCAGGCCCCGTGTTGGGGGGCTGGCTCATCCACCGCGGCGAGTTCGTGGCTCCGTTTCTGCTCACCGCGGTGATACAGGCGGCTCACCTGCTCCTCTACAAACACTACTTCGGCGGCATCGGCGAGGTGGGCTGAGGTCCCGGTCGATGTCGCCGAGCTTCGCGCACGAAGTCATCTGGCTGATCGCCGCCCTGGCGATCTTCGCCGTCATCACGCGTCCTTGGGGACTGCCGGAAGCGGTCTGGGCCGTCGCCGGTGCCGCCGTTTTGGTGCTCGGCTCGCTGGTATCGTGGGCTCAAGCTCGGGCAGCGGTGCTCGAGGGGACGGATGTCTATCTCTTCCTTGCCGGCATGATGCTGCTCGCGGAGCTCGCGCGGACGGAGGGTCTCTTCGACTGGGTAGCGGCCCTGGCAGTGCGCTGGGCGCGCGGCGCGCCGTCTCGCCTCTTCGGGCTCGTCTATCTGGTCGGCATCGTGGTGACGGCCGTGCTTTCCAACGATGCCACCGCGGTCGTGCTGACGCCGGCGGTCTACGCGGCCGCAACCAAAGCACGTGCCAATCCGTTGCCGTACCTGCTCGTCTGCGCCTTCATCGCCAATGCGGCGAGCTTTCTGCTGCCGATCTCCAATCCGGCGAACCTGGTGGTATTCGCCAGTCATTTGCCACCGCTGCCGGTGTGGCTCGTCAACTTCCTGGGCCCCTCGCTCGTCGCCGTCGTGGTGACATTCCTCGTGCTGCGGGCCACGCAGCGGCGGGCGTTGAGCGCGGCTTGCGCGAGCACTGTGCCACTGCCGCCGCTTGGCCGAGGCGCGCGGCTCGCTGCGCTGGGCATCCTCCTCACCGCGGTGGTGTTGCTCTGGGCGTCCACCGCAGGTCTCGAGCTCGGCCTGCCGACGTTCGTGGCCGGCGGTGTCACCACCGCCCTGGTACTCATCCTCGACCGTCACTCGCCGTGGCCCATCGTCAAGGGTGTTTCCTGGGGCGTGATCCCGCTCGTCGCGGGCCTCTTCGTGCTGGTCGCCGCTCTCGGGCGCACGGGACTGCTCGCCGCCCTGGGTGCAGCCCTGCAACAACTCACTCTGCACTCCGGAAATGCGGCGGTGCTGGCCGCCGGAGCCGCCACCGCCGCCGCTTCCAACGTGATGAACAACCTGCCGGTGGCGCTGATCGCCGGCTCGATCGGCATGGGGGCGCGAGTGTCCTCGCAGCTCCAGGACGCCATGTTGGTCGGGGTCGACCTGGGTCCCAATCTCTCGGTGACCGGCTCGCTCGCGACGATCCTATGGCTGATAGCGCTACGGCGGGAGAAGGTACGGCTCAATGGCCTGACATTCCTCAGGCTGGGGGTGCTCGTGATGCCGCCGGCGCTGCTGCTTTCGTTGGCGGTGATCGTGTTGCAGCGCTCGCTTTGAGCCCGGCTCTGCGCCGCAAAGTCCGCAATCCGGAGCGGAGGAATTCCCGTAGAATCGGCCGCATGCAGACTAGAGCCACCCCGTTCTGCGCCCTGATCCTGGGCGCCGCCCTGCCCCTCGTCCTCGTCGCACCTGCCGCCCATGCGCAAGCGTCGAGCCCCCCTGCCGCTTCGGACTCGGCGCAGCAGCAGTCGGTGCAGCAGGAGGAGCCTGGCTCGCCGATCCACTATTCGCAGTCGGGCCAGACCCTCGCCGAGCGCACGCTCGGGGACGCGAAGGCGTACTTCACCGCGCCGCTCCACTGGGATGCCCGCAACTGGGAATTCTTCGGTGGCGCGCTGGCGGCCATCGCGGTCGCCCACCACTACGATACCCAGGCCCGCAATCACTATGACGATGGTTACAAGTCGCCTCTCGGCCCCAAGGAATCCGGCGAGCTCACCGACGTTCTGCCGAGCGCCGCGCTGCTGGTCGGCACTTGGGGCTATGCGAGCCTGATCGGCAGTCAGCCCGGCAAGAGCGAGGCCTGGAACATGTTCGAGTCGACCGGACTCAGCCTGGTGAGCGCCTACGCCCTCAAGTACACCCTCGGCCGCACCGGCCCGGATTCCACCACCGACCCCAACCACTGGTTCAGCGGCGGCAGCTCCTTCCCTTCCGAGCACACCACCATGGCCTTTGCGATCGGCACCGTACTGGCGGAGTCCGGCAACCCGGATTACCGCTGGATCCGCCGCGTGATCGGCTATGGCGTCGGGTTCGGCACCGCCTACCTGCGCCTGAAACACAACGCGCACTGGCTCTCGGACACGGTCGCCGGCGGTGCCCTCGGCATGGCGAGCGCGCATTTCGTCATGAACCGCAGCGCGGCGCGTGAGGAGGCGGAAGGCTCGGAGATCTCCCTGGTGCCGGTACAGGGCGGCCTGATGCTCGCCTACAGCACGAACCTCCCCAACTAAGGACATCGGCGCGCATCGCCGCACACCCAACGTACCTCGCCCTCGCAGGGCTCGAGAACCTGGCGCAGCGCCTCGTCCCGACCCAGGGTGCGCAGAACCGCGAATGCGCGGATCTCCGCGCCTGGGAAGGCTTCGCGCAGCCTGGCGGCGGCGGCCAGTAGCGTACGGCCTCGCGTGATCACATCGTCCACCAGTGTCAACTGCACCCCAGCCATTCCAGGCTCGCTTACCGCCCGGGTTCGAGCGGCAGGCGCCCGACCGCAAAATGCGCGCTCGACCGCAAAGGAAGCGTAATGCTCGAGCACCGTCGGACGCTCGCCCGCTGCCGCGAAGGCGGATTTTCTCACCGCGTGTCGGCGCCGCAGGACGGGCCAAACCTCGGCCGCCAGCCCAACCTCCTTCAGGCACCACGCCAGGCGCTCTCCCACCCACTCCGCACGCTGCAACGGCGCGCTGCCCGGGACCGGAACCAGGACCACCCGGGCGCCGAAGGCCATGGCAAACCACCCATGGCCTGCCGTCTCCGACCAGACCCGTGCAGCGAGATGGGGCAACCAGACCAGATCCGCGGCCTTCAATCGTGCGCACAGCAACCGGCCCTGCTCGCAAACCGACCCGCTTCCACCCGGCAAGTATGCAAAGCACGAAGCGAACGGCAGAGCTCGAAAAGGCGTCTCGTCGCCGCCCGCCCTGATACTCTCAACCGGAGAGATCGTCTCCGAGTGCGGGCGTATCGCGTGCCTGCTCGGCCTCTCCCCGATCGCGCCCGGCGTCGCGCTCTCGCTGGCTTTCCGCGGAGGGCTGACTTTCCGCCCCCCTTGCCTGCAGGCTCCGCCATGCGGCGACGGCCCGCTGGCGAATCTCTTCCATGGAGAGCGGCTGAGGCCTCTCGTTCCCTTGGCCACCCCGTGCCTGCTCCAGGCTGGCGCGATACTTCAGCCAGTCTCTAACCGCCTGCTGTCGCCGCGCATCCATATCCTGCGGGATGGCTGTCTGCCGCCGCGGCTCCAGCTCCTCGCGCGCTGTACCGGCACGAACGACGTCGTTGCGCGGCGTATCGGCCGCTCTCTCGGTGCGTTCCGTATGCGCGCTCCGCTGCGTCTTCTGCCTCTGCTCGGCGAATCGCTGCCGGTGCCGCTCCCGGATGCGCTCGGCAACTTCACTGCGCTCACCTCTTCTCTCCGCGATGACCGCAGCCCACGGCAGGTGCGGCCGCGGCTCCCGATCCAGGCCCTGCGCCTCGAGGCTCCGATGATCGATACGTGCCTCGATGTTGGCTTCCCGCAGGGCTTCATTGGCCAATTCCGCCCAT
>Ga0335073_10005336_pt1 | contig 18041 bp, 9 predicted proteins | sample Lox_Sample_22_FD_207093 | JGI IMG/M metagenome (GOLD analysis project Ga0335073, IMG submission 207093) | Soil microbial communities from Loxahatchee National Wildlife Refuge, Florida, United States - Lox_Sample_2.2 | ecosystem: Environmental > Terrestrial > Soil > Wetlands | place: USA: Florida...
GGCGCAGGTCGCGCTTTCTCTGCCCGACGCGCCGCAGCCGACGTCGCTCGCAAGCAACAGCAACGAAGCGAACGGCGGCTGGCAAAATCAGACCCCGCCCGCGCATGCCGATCCAAACGCGGCCAGCCCGATCGAGCATGCTTCGAGGGAGAAGCGAAAGTGGGCTCAGTTTGTCGACCCAGGCGAGCGAATCGTGCCGCTGTACGCCCACGATAAGTGGAACTTCTGGCTGCACGAAGAGACGGCGTGGTACTCGCTGGGACCGGCGTTCATCTCAGCAGGCTACGGGCAGCTGAGCGATACGCCGGACTACGGCAGTGACAGCGGCGCTTTTGGAGAACGGCTGGGCGCAGCCGTGATACGCCAGGCCACGATGCGATTTCTGTGCAGCAGCATGTTTCCCGTGATCACACACGAGGACCCACGGTATTACCGCAAAGCGACCGGCGGTTACGGGGGCCGCGCGGCGTGGGCGGCAGAGCGGGCCTTTGTGACGCAAAACGACGATGGCAGCCACGGCTTCAACTACTCGAACATCTTCGGACACCTGGCAGCCTCGGCTCTCACGCCGGCGTATTACCCTGACAAGAGCGCGAATGCGCACGTTGCAATGGAGACCTGGGCGACGTCGATTGCCGGATCGGCCGGCAACAATCTGTTTCTTGAATTCGTGCCGGATGCATTCAATGCGTGGCGGAGGCACAGGCAGCACCAGAAATCGCCGGGGACGCCATGAACAGCGTCTAACTCGAAAGCACACAGGCAGGGACCCCGCGAGCAATCGTCGATCAGCTGCCGCATGCGGGAGGTAGATCCAGCGGGAATGCTCTCACGCACGCCGCGAGAGACGCGAAGGCGACAACAGGCCCGGAGTCCATCCGGGGGCTGGCGGCACAGCTTTTTCCGTTTCGGGCGTTGTCTTGTGATGCTGGCCTCCGGGCCGATTGCGGCTCATGCCCAGACCGAGCTGCCCGATGCGCCGCGGCCACATGTCGATCTGGTGGCCGAACATGCCAGCGCCCGCGCTGATGCGGCCGAGAGCGCGGTTGGGGAGCCTCGAGCGGAGATCACAGCACTGAGTGAAGGCGCCGCGCAGGAGACGTTTCCGCCGGAAGGCCGTCCGGTCCCCGGGCTGAGCATGCCGGGGCTGCAGCCAACGTATTTGCCGGTGCCGAAGGGGTGCGTTACGCACTCATGCAGCACCACAGCGCCTTTGCGCAGCTGCTGCCAGCCGGGCAGCGATGTGTTCAGCAACTATCTGCTTCAGAATGCAGTCCACGTCTACACGCCAAAAGAGCTGGGCCGGATTGCGATTCATGCCGTGGTGGATCCCTTCAACCTGATGACCATCGGCGCGACCTCGCTGGTTTCGGTGGGGACGGATTCGCATTCGCCCTATGGGCCGGGCGCGGCGGGCTGGGCCAAGCTGAGCGGGGTCACGCTCACCGAGGACATGACGAGCGAGTTCGTGGGGACATTCCTGATCCCATCGATCGACCATCAGGATCCTCACTATCACCGCATGCCCAACGCGTCTCTGACGCGCAGGATCCTGCACTGTGCGTATCAGCCGTTCTGGACGACGAGCGATACGGGCAAAGGCATGATCAACTACTCCACGTTCGTCGGGTCCATTGTGGATGAAGCGGTCGACGTGAGCTACGTGCCCTACGAGGAACAGGGATGGGGACCGGGCGCGGAGCGAATCGCAGTGGGGTGGGCGAGCGCTCCGGTGGGCAATTATGTGACCGAGTTTTTCCCGGATGTAGCGCGGCACATCAATCTCAAGGTGGTTTTCCTGCAGCGGATCGTGAACCGAGTTGCGATCGAGAACGGCGGGCCGTAGGCGGCGTTCAGCATTCAGCATTCAGCGTTCAGCATTCGGCGTTGCGCTATTGCCGCGGACGTATCTCGGCTCCTGGCCGGGATGCCACGGGTCGTAATCGGCCGCGAACTCCGCTCGCTCTTCGGTAGAGGGATGGTTATAAGTCCAGAACTCGACGAAGGGGTTCGGATCCGGATCATCGAGCCAGACCAGCGCATCGGTGCAGAAGGAACTGACGACCGTGGACTGTGGATCGGGCACAAGGCCGTAAATGACTTCCTGCCCGTAAACGTCGGCCTGGTGCTCGATGTGCCGGCTGATGGTGTTCGCGATGGGCTGAGCAAGGAAGTTCAGCGTGTACGCCACCAGCAGGGAGAGCCCGAGCGAGGACCAGTTTTCGACCGCTGCAATGCGCAGCGTGGCGCCATACCGGTGGACCAGCCAGCGCATCAGGCGATACGCAAACCAGTAGAAGACCAAGATCACGAGCGCAGACCAGGCAATCCCCTGTGCGACGTGATGCAGGACGTAGTGTCCCTGTTCGTGACCGTAGGTAAAGAGGATTTCGTTGGGACTTTCGATCTTCAGCGTCGTGTCCCACACGACGATGCGTTTTGAAGCGCCGAGGCCGGTGACGTAGGCGTTGGCGCCGGTGACGCGCGTGCTCGCGTCCATGAGAAGAATACGGTCACGCGGTATGTGAAGGCCGCCCCGGGCGGCGACGCGCTCCAACTGGTCGACGAGCGCGGGGTTGGTGTCGGCGAGCGGCGTGAAGTGGTTGAAGAGCGGATCGAGCACCAGGGGCGCGGCCCAGGTCGCGAGCACTTCAAGCGGGACGGTGACGGCCCAGAACCAGATCCACCAGCGGCGCGGCGTGCTCCGCAGGATGGCGTAGAGGATGCCGATGACGACGACACCGATGATGAGAGTGATACCGGTTGACTTCAGCCAGTCAATCCACCAGGGAAACCAGCGCTCGATGGAGAGGCCGAAGCGCAGGCTTATGTGGTGGCTGAGGATCGACGTGGGGATTGTGATGAGGCTGTAGAGCAGAATCCAGAGCGGGATGACGACGAATCCCTGGAGCCAGGCGCGTGGTGAAAACCGTTCGGCAAAATGGGCAATCGCGGCGCCGGTGCGCAGGCGGACGACAATCAGGAGGGCCAGAACGATCCACGCGGTGCCGCCGAAGTAGAGCGCGGTCCGCCAGTGGCCGAGGGCGATGGCCTGAGCGAGTCTGGCGGGAGGCAGCGGGCAGAGTGGGGGAGACGCGGCAAAGGCAAGCGCAGCAGCGGCCGTGTCCACGACGCTAGAGGCTGAACAGCTCGCGCAGGCGGCGGGTTTGGGCGCGGCTCACCGGGATCTCGGTTTGCTTCCTGTCGTCCATGCGCAGCTGGTAGCTGGACTTGAACCAGGGGACGACTTCGCGGATGTGATTGATGTTGACCAGGAACGAACGGTGCGCACGCCAGAACGTGGCTGGGTCGAGCAGATCGAAAAGCTCCTCGAGGGTGCGGCACTTCGACTGACCCTCGATGGTGGGTGTAACAACAGAGATGACGCCTTCGTCGATGGCCGCATAGCAGATGTCCTTCTGATCGACGAGGAGGAGGCGGCTGCCTGACTGAAGAACAATTTTTCCGCTGTGCGGTTTGGGGGCCTGGTGCTGCTCGATGAGCTTGAGCAGCGTGTCGACGCGAAGGTCGGCGGGGGCGGGTTTCCCTTCCCCGCTCTGGCCGGCTTCCTGGAGGCGCAGGCGGGCGCGCTCGACAGCCTGAAGGACGCGGTCGCGGTCAAACGGCTTGAGCAGGTAGTCGATGGCGTTCACGTCGAAGGCGCGTACAGCGTACTGGTCGAAGGCGGTGGCAAAGATGATCTGCGGCAGTTGCTCGCGTTCGCCGAGGTCAAGAAGCTTTCTAAGGACCGCGAAACCGTCGAGGCCCGGCATCTGCACGTCGAGGAAGACGACGTCAGGGTGATGCGTGCGGATGAGGTCGACCGCTTCGACACCATTTTTGCCCTCGGCAAGCACGTCGACGTCGCCGGTGGTGTCGAGCAGGTACTTGAGCTCCTCGCGCGCGAGCTGTTCGTCGTCGACGATGAGGGCGGTGATGGACATGCAGTTCGAGTATACGCAGACGAAAGTCAGTGCATTACCAGGCGGCTGAGGGCTGTATCTGCGTCGACCTTCTCTCCCTGAAACTGAGGAAAGTCGGTTATTTGCCCGTGGAGGCGCGACAAGGCGGCGGCTACGAGAAAAAATACAGTGAACTTAAGCAGCGGCATGGAGACCATCGTTACCGCGGTAAATTCTCGTATGTATCGGCGTACTTAGGCGGAGCGGCCAGGAGGGAGAGTCAACCCAAGGTTCTTCCGCCTCGCGCCGCTCAACGTCAGAATGAGACCCAGAAAAAGCGCCAGAGCGATTGGCTCCAGCGATTGTTCTCTGCCGTGAAGTTCGAGACCCGGGCCGCCATTCGAATCGCCGGCTCAGCAGATTCCCTCAGGCACCGCGAACGAAGAAACAGCGGAGACTCTGGCCTGAGAGTGCGGTGGGGATGACGAGGAATCCGGGTTCGACGAGGGCGGGGAGGTTGCCCTCGCCGGCGCCTGTGTTCTTAGCGGTGAGGATTGAACCGGGGTAAGCGTTCAGCGCCAAATTCCACGGTGCGAATGACGCCGTGGATCGGTTGTGCGCCGAAGTGGGACGTCGCAGGAGCCCCGAGCACCAGGCTGATGTTCGCATACGGGACTGAGTAGGGCACCATGTCGCCGCCAGTGATACAAACCTGGAGGGTGGAGGATGGCGGAGTGGTCTCGAAGGGGGCGTTGCTGCCGTTGCCGGTCATGAGGGTGACGACGCCGTTGATCTGAAAGCCCTGGAGGGCGGCGGGGCTATAGGCTGGGCAGCCGGTCATGTTCCAGGTGATGGTGGCGTTGGTGAGTTTGATGTTGTGGGTGTGCGCGCCCTGCCCTGCCTGGGTTGGGTCGACCGCGCCGGCGGCGGTCTTGCCATAGCCGGACATCGTCATCACGGCGGAGAAGTCCGCGGTGCCCCATCCTCCGTGCAGATCGAGCGTCCAGGTGCCGTGCATTTCCCAGGGACCGCCTTTGACGCTGGCGGGTGAATAGTCGTTGAGGACGCCGCCGAAGTGCACGGCGAGAGGTTTTTCGGCAAAAGCGGTGGCAGGGGGAACGAGCAGAAGGGTAGACAGGACGCTGAGGGTGAAACCAGGGATTTTGCGGGTCATAGCGGTCTCCGGATTCTGAGGATGGGCGACGGTACCGCCGGAAGGCCGCCGAGGGTGGCGCAGCCGAGGCTCGGCTGGGCAGACGATCGGTGCCGGATCGTGGGCGAAACTGCGCCGGAACTGCCGACACCATGCGGCATGAAACCGGAAGGGTCAAACAGCAACAGAAGGAATGTCCGGCTGCCTGCTAATGCCGCCTTTTGCCGTGGTGGCGGGGCGGGGTACAATCGGCTCATTTCTCGTGCCAACGACGGGACTGGCCCGGAGATCTCCCATGGGTGAGCCGACGTTCGAACCACTGGATGGCGGGAAGATATCGGACAAGCGGCTGGATTCGTGGAAGGAGATCGCGGTTTACGTTAACCGCGATGTCACCACAGTGCAGCGGTGGGAGAAGAGGGAGGGAATGCCGGTCCACCGGCATGTGCATGCGAAGCGCGGGTCGGTGTACGCGCTGACGGCGGAGCTGGATGCCTGGGTGCAAAGCCGCCGATTCCCGGTGGGAGCCGCTGAGACGGCGCCCGGCGCTGCCGCGATGCCTCAGGCTCAGGCAGACGATGAACCGAAAAAGTTACCGAGAATCCGTCCCTGGCTGGTGGTTGCTGCGATCGCATGTCTGGGCCTGGCCGCCGTGGGCTGGATGGTGTGGCGAGGGCGCACCAAAAGCACAACGCATTCCGGGATTCGATCGCTGGCAGTGCTGCCTTTGAGGAATTTGTCGGGCGACCCGGCGCAGGACTATCTCGCCGATGGGATGACGGAGGCACTGATTGGGCGTCTCTCAACCATCCACAATCTGAGACTGATCTCCCACACGTCGGTGATGCGATTCAGGAACCCGCAGACTTCGGTTCCGGAGATTGCCAGGGAGCTGGGTGTGGATGCAGTGGTGGAGGGCTCGGTGATGCGGGAGGGCAGCCGGATTCGGGTGACGGCACAGCTGATCCGCGGGGCGACCGACGAGCATTTCTGGTCGGAGACGTATGACCGTGAACTGCGGGACGCGCTGACGCTGGAGAGCGAACTGGCGCAATCCATCGCGGAGAAGGTGGAAGTCAGCGTGACCGGGGAGGAGCGCGAGCGGTTGACCGCGAGCCGCGCCGTGGCGCCGGAGGTGTATGAAAGCTATCTGAAGGGGCGCTATGTTCTGGAGATGGGAAACACCCGTGCGGAACTGGAGCAAAGCCTCAGCGATTTTCAGGAAGCGATCGATCGGGACGCGACCTTCGCGCCGGCTTACCTCGGCCTGGCACGGGCTTACACGGAGCTGGGGACGGTTTACGGCGGGGTATCTCCGTCGGAAACGCGGCCGAAGGTGGTTTTCTTCGCCCGGAAGGCCCTGGCACTGGACCCGAACCTGATACGAGCCCACGTGGTGCTGGCCAGTGTTCTTCAACAGGAATGGCAGTGGACGGAAGCGGAGGCGGAATATCGACGGGCGCTCGCGTTGAACCCGAATGCGGCGGATGCTCATGCCGGATACGCTCTGTGGCTGATCTGCCAGGGGCGCTCGGAGGAAGCCGTTTCGTGGATCGAGCGGGCACGGGAACTGGATCCGGTGGTCGTATCGGGCGGCAGCGTGTCCGGGATTCTTTTTCATGCGCGCCACTACGAGGAAGCGATCCGCGAGTCGCGCAGTGCGCTGGCTTTACGGCCAAATGACGCCAGCGCACTCTTCTACCTTGGATTCGCGCTGATCGCCAACAACCAGGCTGCTGATGCGGTGCCCGTCCTGAAAAAGGCGGCGACTCTATCCAAAGGCAGCCCTGCCATCATCGGATTGCTGATCCGGGCGGAGGCCCATGCAGGCCAGCGGGGCGATGCCCTGCGGCTGCTTGAGGAATTGAAGACCCGCAGCCGATCGGGCTACATTCCGACGGCCGCGTTTGTGAACGCCTACCTCGGGCTTGGCGATAACGAACAAGCTTTCCACTGGCTGGAGCAGGCTTACAAGGAACAATCCAACATTCTGCAGTTTCTGAAAACGCATCCTTACTTCGACCCGATCCGCAACGATCCACGGTTCGCGGATCTGGTTCGGAGGGTTGGCCTGGGATAACGGATCGTGATTGCTTTGCGTTGGGAAACAAACGAGAAAACGCCGGAGCTTTGGCTCCGACGTTGGCTTTCTGCTGTGGACGATGTCGATCGGCATTGCGGCTTCCCACATCTGCCAAAGGCGGGCAGATGTGGGGCACCCGGTGAGTCGTTTCTGGTCTAGACCGCTACGGGGACGTTGACCTTGTCGTACCAGCTGTGCGCGGCTTTGAGGGCCTTGTTGACGTTCTCGATGTTCTCGACGCCTTTGGTGTTGAGCCACTGTTCGAAGGCCTTCGCGCCCTCTTTGGCGTAGATAGCGATGCCGTCTTTCCAGGTGGCGCGGCCGCAGAGGACGCCGTTGAAGGTGGTACCGGATTCGGCGGCGAGCTCGAGGGTCTCGATGAAGACGGGGTTGGAGACGCCGGCGGAGAGATAGATGAAGGGCTTGTGCGACGAGGAGGCAGCGGTGCGGAAGTGTTCGAGAGCTTCGGCGCGCGTATAGGCCTGTTCGCCCTTGAAAGCTTTGGTGCCGGCGACGAATTCCATCTGGACGGGCACTTCGACTTTCAGCACGTCGACGCCGTAGCGCTCTTTGCCGAACTCCTCCATGGAGCCGGTGACAACGTCGGGCTTGCGCTTCGCGTAGGCCACGGACTTTTCGTCTTCACCGTGGACGGCGTAGCCGACCAGTTCAAGGAAGAAGGGGATGTCGTGGGCACGGCACTCGTCACCGATGCGCTCGACCCAGGCCTGCTTGAGGTCGTTGACAGGCGATTTTTCGTAGGGAGTGTAGTAGAGGAGGATCTTGATGCAGTCGGCACCGGCTTCCTTGAGGCGTCGAACGCTCCAGAGGTCGAGCAGATCGGGAAGGCGGCCGGGGAGGGCGGCGTCATAGCCGGTCTTCTCATAGGCCAGCAGGAGGCCGGCCTTGTGGCGGCGCCTGGCGGCAGGGAGGCCGAACTCGGGATCGAGGAGGATGGCCGAGGCGTGCTGGGTGAGGACGTCGGTGACCAGCGACTTGAACTCTTCGAGGGCCGCGTCGGGAACATCGGCGACGCCCTTCTCTTTGGCGAGGGATTTCTTCAGCGAACCGCGCTGATCCATGGCGGCAGCGGCGATCACGCCGCGCGCGTCGGATACGGCTTTGAGTCCGGCGAGTTTGCCGGGGGTCAGATTGATCGACATCGTTTGCTCTCCTGCGCTGCGAAATATTCGAATAAGACGTTTCCCCCGTAATTTTACGCGTGAGGAGGGAGGGAGGGGCAGGTAGCGAAAGTAACGTATGTGAAATTTGGGGCAGTCGCTGGGTGGAAATCCTCACACCACGGAGGACACGGAGTTGGGGACGGAGGGACGGTCTGCGCTAATTTGCCGGGATGTAGGTTAACCGGATCACGTCGTCGGCGATCCGATCGCTGGTCATGAGGCGGAGCGGCGGCCTGGGACCGGCGAAGAATGGCTTGCCACCACCCAGCACGATGGGGTGGAGGTAAAGTCGATACTCATCGATCAGGCCAGAGTGGGCGAGGCTTGCCGCCAGGAGCGACCCTGCAACGTCAATCTCGCCAGGCTGTGCGGTCTTTAGTTCACGGATCACGGCTTCGATGTCGTTTGAGACCAGCGTGGCGTTGGGGCCGACGGACTGCAGCGAGCGCGACACGACCCACTTCGGCTTGCTCCGCCATGCCGCGGCGAAGTCGCGTTCGTCCGCGCCCCAGTCCGGAAGGTCGTCGTCCCAATAACGCATGACTTCGTACATGCGGCGGCCGTAGACCATGCCGGTGAGGCCGCGGACCTGCTCGACGAAGTGGCGGAAGAGCGCGGGCCGGGGCGGGCCCATCTTCTGGTGATCGATGTAGCCGTCGAGGGACTGGTTCAATCCATATACGAGCCTGGCCAAGGTAGAACGCCTCCGCCGCAGATTCTTCACGATAGCTTAGCTGATGGTCTGCGCGCTTCACGGACGGAAAAAGCGCTCACCACAGAGGACACGGAGAGCACAGAGCTTGGGGGGCCGCAGCGCTCAGGGGGCGAGATAAGGGCGGAGGCCTTCCCAGGGGTAGAGGCCGGTGGGGCCGCCGGTGTCGTATTCGACCTGGGGGCGGCTGGTGAAGCGGATGAAGAAGCCGACGATCTGGCTGTTGTAGTTGCGGGTGTTGTTGAGGGAGAGGAAGCCGCCGGCGAACCAGTGATCGCTGAGATGGTAGGCGAGTTCGCCTTTGAAGTCGTAGTTGCCGCTGACGACGGACTCGGAGGAGTAGTACGGATTCTTGTTGGCGACCTGGAGCGCAGTGTCGAGCGGGAAGTACGGGACGCTGTCCTGCTGGAAGGCTTCGACGCCGAAAGCGGCAACGGCGCTGTAATGGATGTTGGGACCGTAGCGGCCCTCAAAGGAGAAGGGCACGTTGGCGAGGTAGTAGGCCTGAGGGCTGAAGTATCCGCCGTGACCGTAGGTGAAGAAATTTTCGTTGTTGCTGTAGTGCATGCCGAAGAAGTTGACGCCGACGGTGAGATTGCCTTCGTCCGGAACTTCTTTGACGCGGAAGTACGCACCGGCATCGCCGTTGATGCGGTTGTTGCTCTGAACGTGGACGCCGTCGAGGTGCTGGCCTCCGGCGCTGACGTAGTAGCCGGAGCTGGGATCGCTCCTGCCATACTGCACTTCGCCGCCGGTGGAGACGACACCGCCCCAGACGTTGCCTTCGAATGCGGGGCCGGCGGAGCCGGGATCGTGGAGGCCGGAGTACGAGAGCTGCGAATCTTTGACCGAGTCGCGCGTTGCTGTGATGACGAGGGGGCCGTTGCCAGGCTTCCAGTAAGCGCGGCCGATGACATTCGAGACGAGGAATCCCCAGGGCGAATAGCCGACAGCTGCGGCGAATTTTTCTGTGGCGAACTGGACTTCGCCACCGACGCCGACGGCATTCTGCTGATTGAGGACGGCGTTGGCGGGCGCGGTGCCGAGTTGCTCGGCGATGCCTCCGGGCAGCAGCGGGGATTTGGTGACGGCGCCGGAGTCGAGGAAGACGGGATTGGAGACGATGGTGAGGCGGCCGCCGATGCTGAGGGGTGCAGAGGCTTCAAACGGGGCCTGGAGCGCGGTGAGGGAGTCGAAGCCGGAGGTGCCGCTGCGGTGGTTGACGACGCCGGTGCCGCCGGCCCATGCGCTGTAGCCGGCTTCGATGGTGGAGAGGTTCATCTGCGCCTGCTCGCGGAGATCGCGCTGGCGCACGATGGAGGGACGTTCGGAGTGGCCGCGGAGCGGGGGCAAGTTCTCCTTCATCAATTCTTCGTCGCTGATGCCCTCGGGGCGCTCGAAGTAATCCTGCGGCGGCGCGGACGCAATGACTTGTGTCGATGGGGAATATTGAGTGGAAACGATGGAGGGATCCGCCGGTTTCTTCGCAGTGTTGAGAGTGGCCTGGGCGCGCTGCCAGGCGGGATCGATGGTGGTGGAGAGGGGCACGATGGCGGCGCTGGTGTCGAGGCCGATTTCGACGGGCTGGTCCTGCGTGTCAGGCAGCGCGGGACGGGCGGCGATGCTGGCTCCGGTGTGGATTTCCGTTGGTGGCTGCGAGGCTTCCGATGAGTCAGGCCCGGGCTGCGGTTGTGCGGGGTTGGAATTCTCGGAAATTGGCGGAGGGGCGGGAGGTTCGGAGCCGGATTTGGGAGATGGAGATAGCGGGATGATTTTGCCGGTGCCGGGGCCGCTGATGTCGGGGGTGGAAGTTGGGTTGCTGCTGTTGCCGAGCTGCACGGGCGCGGTGCCCGTGTAATAAGGATCGGGGCCGAGGGTTTGATTGCTGGCGCGGTTGGGATTGGGATGGCTGAAGCTGGGCAGTGGAATGCCGGGGTCGGCGGTGTCGGATTCCGGGTTGAGCAGGTCGACAAGGCCGGAGGGACCTTTGGGGCGCGACTGCTGCACGAGGTCGGCCTGGTTGAGCTTGTGGGCGAGTTCAGTGGCTGGGCTCACCGGCGGCATGGCTTTGAGTGAGGCGCGCCAGTAGTCAGCGGCTTTGGCACGATCACCGCGGGCGGTTTCAAACTGCGCGGCCGCGGCGAGGATCTTCGGATCGTTGGGATATTTCGCCAGAGCATCGCGGAGCCAGGCTTCGGCCTGCTTCATGTTCTGGACGGCGAGCGCGGCACCGACCATGCTCTGGTAGTCGTTGGCTGAGGCGTTGGTCATGTCGAGCGAGAGATAGATGGCCATCGCATCTTTGGGCTGGCCGGCCTCGACGAAGCCCGCGGCGAGAGCTTTGCTGACGGCAGGATTGCCGGGGAAAGCCTGAGCGGCGGCGGTGAGGATATCGATAGCGCGGCGGGTATTGCCTGTTGCTGTGGCCCGGGCGGCGCGGCGCTGTGCCCATGTGGCCCAAATGGTTTGCACCTGGCGGCGCTGGTCGTCGGTCATGTCGTGACGATCGCCGAGGGTCATGAGCTGGCGATAGAGGTCGCGGTCGTCGCCGATGTTCATCAGCGTCCATGCATTGGCGATGTCAAGCGAGGCGGGGGCTTGCCTGCCGGCGGCGTGGTAGTAGTCCTCGACCTGCGTGAGGAGGCCGAGGGCGCTGCGCTCATCGCCGTTGGCGGCATAGACGGCGGCGAGCGTCTGCTGGTAGTCGGGATCGTTGGCGAGTTGCTTGCGGACGGACTGCGGAATCTCCTGAATCTGCGCGAGCGCGTCGGCGTCGTGATCGGTGGCGTGGAGTGCGGCCATAAGGCCCTTCCAGGCGTCGAGGTTGTCGGGATGCTGCGTGAGGACGCCGCGGTAGATGTTGTAAGCGCCATCGGGGCGGTTGCGGTCGAGATCGAGCGCGGCGACCTGGAGCTGCAGCGCGATGGGCAGCGTCTGGCCGTTGTCCTGATAGATTTTGACGGCGCGTTGGAGGAAATCCTGCGCGATGTCGGGGTGGTTCTGGCTTTGGTAAATGGCGGCGAGTTCGGCGAGGAAGCCGGGGCTGCGCAGAGCGAACGAGTAGGCATCGGGCGGCATGCGCTCGACGACGGCAATGGCGTCATCATCGCGGCCGGCGAGGTGCTGCATGGAGACCAGGCCCTGCCATGCGTCGATGTTGTTGGGGTCGGCGCGGATAACGGTGTGGTAGATGTCGGAGGACTGCGCGTAGTTCTTGTCCTGAGCGAGGAGCGCGGCGTACTGGAGGGTGATCTCGGTGCGAATTTTTTCGGAGCCGGCGGGGTACTTGAGGTTGATCGCCTGGACGAGGATCTTCTGCGCCTGGGCGTCCTGACCGGCGGCAACGTAGGCGCGGGCGAGGTGTCGCAAATAGTCGGGATCGCGGGCCGCAGATTTTTTCAGCAATGGTGGGAACTTGTTCGCTGTGAGAATGGCGTCTCTTCCCTGCCCTGCTTCGGCCTGAGCGTTGAAGAGGCCGCGCCACCAGGCAGAAGACTGCGGCTGCCGGTGCAGCAAAGCCTGGTAGGCGGGGACGGCCAGGTCGGGGGTTTGCATGCGCATGTAGGCGCCGGCTTCTCCGCTGAGTGCGTCGACACTGCCGGGTCGCAGAGCGAGCGCGGATTGATACTGGTGAACGGCTTCGTCGAGGCGATTGGCGTTGAGCGCCTGGGTGCCCTGCTGCATGGCGTTCCAGAAGCGGGCGGTGGAGAGGGACAGCGCGATGACCGGAATTTTGAGGCCGTGCTGCTGGGCCTGCTCAAAGTAGTCGGCGGCTTCGGCGAAGTTGCTCTGCTTCATGCGGACGAAGCCGAGACCGGCGAGCGCGCGGGGGTTCGCCGGCTGCTTGACGGTGATGTCGACGAACATCTGCTGCGCGCGACTGAGGTGATTGGCGGCGAGTTCGCTGAAGGCTTCGCGCTCAGCGGGTGTACGGGCGATGCCGGCGGTTGAGCTCGATTGCTGCGCTTCAGTCTCGGCCAGCTCTTTGGCGAGCTCGGGATCGGGATGAAGCCTGAGGTAGTCGCGCACGGCGGGCATGGTGGCGGGATTCTGCACGTCCCAGGTGAGCGCGGTGCGGAGCGCGGTTTGCGCGGTGGCGTCCTGCGGATACTGGCTGAGAATTTTTTCGCCCTCGGCGCGAGTGCGCGGATCATAGGTGAGGACGCGGCCGAGATCGATGGTGTATTGCGGATCGCTGGGATACTTCGCGGCGAGACCGCGCAGTCCGTTGATGGCGTCGGGCAGCTCGGCGGGGACGCCGGCTTCGGTGTCGTAGTAGGCGAGCGCCCAGTTGTCGGGCGGATGCGTGCCGAAGCTCTGGCGGTAGATTTTGAGGGCTTCTTCGTTGTGGCCGTTCTTTGCGAGCTCAGCGGCCTGGCCGAGGAGTTCATTCTGCGTCTTGTTGCTGACGAGGGCTTCGATGCGTGCGATCTCGGGGCTGTTGGGATTGACGGCGCGAAGACGTTCGACGTAGGTCTCGGCTTCTGCATCGTTACCGGAGAGCTTGGCCCAGCGGCCGAGGCCGGCGAGGGCTTGTTGATTGTTGGGATCGGAGAGAAGGATTTGCTGCCAGGTTTGCGCGGCAAGATCGATGTGGCCGGACTGCTCCTGGGACTGGGCTTTTTCGATGAGGGTTTGCTCGGCGGACTGGGCGTGGAGCAGGAACGTGCATGCGAGCATCGCAAAGGTGAGGAATGCAGCCGTTTTGCGGAGACGCGGTTTCATTGTCGCTACCTGCATACCACCGGACTTTCCGGGGACGCGATCACACGAAAGGAGATGGAACTGGGCGATGGAACGGAAGTTCCATGGAGGAGTTCTATGCGAGGCGGTGGGCCGTAGGCGGTAGGCGGTAGGCAGTAGGCCGTAGTCGGTCGCGCGGATTTGTTCGCCGGACTTTTTCGTGTTGCTATTGGTCGGCAAAGCGCAGGGGCTAAAGCCCGATTCTCCTGGGGCCGGTTCGGCATGACTAGTGTCGTGCGCTGTTATGAATGCGGCGCGCTCACGCGCGTCTCCCATGTCCCAACACCTGGGACATGGGGCACCCGGAGTGCTGCGGCGTTGGTTCACAGGCTCTCCACGACTTGCAGGCGGCGGCGAGCGCGGGAACGGAGCCAGCTGCGAATCCAGATGGCGAAGACGAAGCTGATGGCGAGGACGGCGAGGTCGACCATCCACGGCACCTGCATGAACCAGAGCTGCAGAGCGGTCCACCAGGGCAGAACGCCGACGCGGTAGACGTTGTTGCCGATGCGGTAGCTTTCGAAGCGCGGGCCTTCGAGCAACGCAACCGTGCCGGAGACGGCGCTCGACTGCGAGGCTTCAAGGAACGCTTTGAGCATAGGGGCGTAGTTGGTTGGGGTCTTGACATTAATGAGCACGACCGTACGGCCGCTGGACCAGGGCGACTCGATCTCTTCGACGAGCGCGTCGGGAACGCCGGTGGTGCCGATGAGGCCTGAGGAGAGCTGATCGGTGCCGGGGATGCGCCACCACATGTTATGCACGGCAGAGAAGAAGCCACGAGTGTCCTGGACCCTGAGGGCGTTGTCGCCGAAGGTGACGGGCATGCCGGAGGCGAGATGGCCGACCGTGCCGTTGCTCTGACCGGTGGCGATGATGAGGAAGTCCTGATCGGCGCCGGAGTGGAGAGACTCGGGGCCGGCGACGGTGACGCGGAGGGTGGGATAGCCGGTCTCTGCGCCGAAGTGGCCCATCATCGTGAGGTAGGTTTCAATCTCCTGCGAGGAGGGTTCGTCGGGAAGGACGACGGTGGTTTCGCTGAGGTCGGCGTAGCGGGTGAAGGGAAAGCCGGCGTTGGAGAAGAGCTCGAGATTCGGCATCGACGCCTGGTGCGGGATTCCCTGGAGATCAATATAGGAACTGCGCAGGATTGCGCCCATCTGATTGCCGGGGATGGTGAGGTTGCAGCTGCCGCCCTTGAGCATCTGGAAGGTGAAGCGGAAGCGCATGGAGTTCGAGAAGGGGCGAAGGTTAACGATGGGAATCGCGATGTTGACCGATGACTGGCGCGAGGCGTCTTTATCGGGGAAGAGCGGGATCGATCCGAGGTAAGCGTCGTTGGATTCGACCTGGAGACTGGAGATGGGGCCGATGGGGACGGAGTTATAGCGGTAGTCGAGGTGTAGCTTGACGTTTTGCTGCGCGTCGCGGAAGAAGAGGTCAGGCGGAATTTTGTAGTAGGCGATGAGGGGTTCGTTGCCGTCACCCTGAAGGGCCTGAGCGGGGCCGGTCCACAACGGGACGCGGCCGCGATTGTCGGCGACGCGCCAGCGCGGGGCATCGTCGGCGCTGCTTTTTGCAGGGAGATTGAGCTGATTGACGGAGGCGGTTGCGCCCTGCAAACCCGGCCAGCCGGTAGCGAGGGCCTGAGCGGCGATCAGGGTCTGGTCGGCGTTGTTGCCGGTAACGATGAGGACCTTGCCGTAGGGATCAACGGGATTGGTGCGGATGGCGAGGGTGGGGGAGAGGGGCGGGTCGAGCTTCAGGCCGGGCGGCAGGGCGTTGACGTTTTCCGCGATGAGGACGACGTTGCCGGGCGGCAGATCGCCAAGGGAGACGGGGAAGCGCACCGAGCGATAGTCGGCGAGCAGGCCGAACCAGGAGGTGACGACGCCGGCGGCTTCGAGGCCTTTCATCGAGGGGGCAGAGCCGAAGACGATGGGGATAACGGGCGGCTGTGCGAGCTGCGAATCGAAGAATGGAAGCGGCAGGAGCTTGAGGTCGTCGGCGAGGGGCAGCAGATCGCCGGACATGGCGATGGCGGTGTTGGGATCGACGTGCGCCCAAAGCGAGGAGTTGGTGGGATCTTCGCAGGAGGTTGCGTAGTGGGCAATGAGCTCGAAGGTGAGCTGGTTGTTGCGAACGAGGAGGTCGGGTGGAACGACGACGTCGGACTGGATGACGGCGCCATTGTTGGGCTGCGGAACGGGCAGCGTGGCGAAAGTAGTGCCGTTGAGGGTGATCTTGAGGTGACTTTGCGCGGGGATCAGGCTCGGCGAGAAGTGGTAGTAGAGGTGCATCGAGGCCTGCCTGACCACTTCGTTTTGGGGGATGGCGAAGTAGAGGGTGTCGTAGGCGTCGGTGCCGCGGAGATTGATGGTGTTGGTGCTGCCGAGGTCGAAGAGGTTGGTGCGCGTGCTGAAGGAGCCGGCGGTGGGCGGTGCGGCAGCCGTTGAAGTGGCTGCGTCTTGACCTGTTGCTGTGGGAGTCGCCGGCTGGGGTGCAGGTGCGGTGGACTGCGATGCCGGCGGCGCTTGTGTTGGGGCGGTTGCTGCGGGTTGTGGTGTTTGCGGTGCGGGGGTGCTGGTTTGCGCTCGCGCATGCGCGGACCAGCCCGCGAGTCCGAGGGTCAGCAACAGGACGAGGCTTTCGGCGGCAACCTGGCGGCGCTTGTTTCGGTTTCCGCTGCGGCGGGGGACCATGGCGGCGATGGACATGCCGAGACCGCGGATGGCGATGCGGATGATGCGGGCGAGACTCTTGAGGGGCTGATCGACTTCGCGGGACTCGCCCCAGCCGAGCCAGGAATCGGCGCGGGAGAAGAGGACCATGGTGAGCATCTCTTCTTCGGCAACGGTGAGCGGGTCGAACTGGAGGCGCAGGACGCCGTTGGCGAGGGCCACGACCCGGGCGGGCAGTTCGGCATCGCCGGTGCGCAGCGGGAAGATGACGCGGAGTGCGTCGCCGGAGTTGGCATGCATGCCTTCGAGCAGCTCCATGGCGAGGCCGCCGGAAGAGACATCGATGGTTTGACCTGGAACGATGCGGCCGTCTGCGAGTTCGACGCGGACGGGCGCGGCGAAGTTGATGCGCACGTGCTGGCGGGTCTGGCGAGCTTCGCGAGCGACGGCGACGCAGACGCTGAGGATGACGATGTTGAAGGTGGTCCAGAGGGCGTTGGTGATGATGGTGCCGGGATGGGTGCCGTCCCACAGCCAGCCGAGGCCAGGGATATGCAGGAAGCGCGGGATGACCATCAGCAGGCCGAGCATGTTGAAGGCGAGCAGGACGATGAAGGGCTGGGCGATACGCGCGTCGAAGAAGGTGCGGGTGACGAGTCCGCCCTTGGCTGTGACGTTGAACTTGCCTGCTTTCGGGTTGAAGAGAGCGAGGAGGGTGGGCAGCAGGATGTAGGGCGAGAGGACGGTTTCGTAGATTTCGTTCCAGAACGAGTGGCGATGGTAGCCCTGGATGCGGCTGTTGGTGACGCTGGATAACGTGAGGTGCGGCAGCGCGTAGGCGAGAATGGCGATCCAGTAGCCGGGAACGTTGGTGAAGCCGAAGATGAGGTAGATGAGGGGCGCGGTGAGAAAGATGAGACGCGGCAGCGCGTAGAGGAAGTGCGTCATCGCATTGAAGTAGCAGAGGCGCTGCGGCCAGGTGAGGTTCGGCGCGAAGAGCGGGTTGTCGATGCGAAGGATCTGGATCATGCCGCGGGCCCAGCGGATGCGCTGCTTGACGTGAGCGCTGAGGCGTTCGGTGGCGAGACCGGCGGCCTGGGGGATGTTGATGTAGGCGGTGTTCCAGCCGTGAATCTGCATGCGCAGGCAGGTGTGCGCATCTTCGGTGACGGTTTCAGCGGCGATGCCGCCAATTTCGTCGAGGGCTTCGCGGCGCAGGACGGCGCAGGAACCGCAGAAGAAGGCGGCGTTCCAGAAGTCGTTGCCGTCCTGGACGATGCCGTAGAAGAGCTCGCCTTCGTTGGGGATGATGCGGAACTGGCCGAGGTTCCGCTCGAAGGGATCGGGCGAGTAGAAGTGATGCGGCGTTTGCAGCATGCCGAGGTTGGGATCTTTGAGGAACCAGCCGATGGTCATCTGCAGAAAGCTGCGGGTGGGGACGTGATCGGAGTCGAAGATGGCGACGTAAGGGGCGCTGAGGGTTTTGAGCGCGTTGTTGATATTGCCGGCCTTGGCCTGGGCGTTGTCGGGGCGGGTGATGTAGCCGATGCCGGCTTCGATGGCGAATTCGCGGAATTCTTCGC
>Ga0335073_10005337_pt1 | contig 18041 bp, 3 predicted proteins | sample Lox_Sample_22_FD_207093 | JGI IMG/M metagenome (GOLD analysis project Ga0335073, IMG submission 207093) | Soil microbial communities from Loxahatchee National Wildlife Refuge, Florida, United States - Lox_Sample_2.2 | ecosystem: Environmental > Terrestrial > Soil > Wetlands | place: USA: Florida...
AGCGCCTCGACGCCCAGCAGCGAGCGGTCGACCAGCGACACCTTCGGCTGGTACTGCAGGGTCAGCGCGCCCTCGTCCAGAGCCTGCCGCAGCTCGCCGAGCAGGGTCAGCCGGTCCGCGGAGTTGCGGTCGCGATGCGCCGAGTAGGTCGCGATGCCGGTGCGGGTCTCCTTGGCGATGTACATCGCCACGTCGGACAGGCGCAGCAGGTCCTCGGCGAACAGCGCGTGATCGGGATGCATCGCCACCCCGATGGATGCCTCGATCTCGAGCATCATGCCTTCGAGCGCGACCGGACTGGCCAGCGAGGCCCGGATGCGCTCGGCGACGCCGAGCACCTCGCCCTCGTCGGCGTCCGGCACGATCACCGCGAACTCGTCGCCGCCGAGCCGTGCCAGGTGGTCGCCGGGACGCACCGAGTGGCTGAGCCGGGCGGCGAAGTTGATCAGCAGCTGGTCGCCGACGTGGTGCCCGAGGGTGTCGTTGACCTCCTTGAAGTGGTCGAGGTCGATCAGCAGCAGCCCGAACGGGCGTCCGTCCCGCTTGGACCGGGCGAGCTCGGTGGCCAGCGACTCCTGCAGCAGCATCCGGTTCGCCAGGCCGGTCAGCGGATCGTGGCCCGCCTGATGCTCGCGTTCCAGCGACATCTGGGCCATCTTGAAGACCAGCACCAGCGGGATCAGCAGCAGTGGCAGCAGCTCCCAGGCGGTGTTGGCCACCACCACCACCAGTGGCGACAGCGCCAGCACCGAGAACGTGGTCGCGGTGTAGTGCAGAAAGTCCTGGGTCACCAGCTCCCAGAACGACGCCCGCCAGGCCAGCACGGCCGAGACCAGGATCAGGTTGGTCAGGAAGTACACGGTGCAGGCACCGAGCATCCAGGTCAGGTCCCAGCCGGTGGTGGCCCCGAGCGGATGGTTCAGGCTCGGTGACCGGCCGGCCAGCGCCAGCACCCCCCAGGCCGCATAGATCGACACGTCGTACTGGCCGACGTTGAAGACCCACTTCCACGGCTCCTTGCGCGCCCGGACGTCGGCCATCAGCGAGGCGATGCTGACCACCAGGACGGCGGGCCACGGGCCCCACAGGAAGAGGATGGCCATCGAGAACGCGGTCGACATCACCACGCCCTGCGGGTCGTGGCCGGAGCCCTGGACGAGTGGTCGCAACTCCAGCAGCACCAGCAGCACCGCGGTCATGACCAGCGGCGCGCCGGCCATGCTCAGGTTGGCGTTGCCGACCTGCCAGACGGCGGTGCCGACCAGCACGGCACCGAAGACGACCGACAGGTACCAGGACAGCGTGAACAGCGACAGCCGCGTGAACGGCGGTTGGCCACCGACTGGCCGACTCAGGTCACTGGACACGCGGGTCCTATCGGTGCCATAACCGCGAAGGTGAGCGGAAATCCGTTGTTTGATCAACTGCCCTAGACGCTTCGTCCGGGGTGCGCGCCACGGCGCACCGGATGCCAGATTTGCCCGTCCACAACGGGACAAACGCCACTGCTGTATACCACACCCATCTCACGGTCGTAGGCTCGGCACGGGCACCCACCGGATCGGAGGTGCAACGCATGCGGGAGAACCACGACCCTGCCGGACCGGGCGGCACCGACCCCGCCGCACCGGGCGGCATCGCACCGGAGGGCACCGAGGCAGGCACCGACCTGGAATACGACCTGGCGCACGAGGCGGCGGAGATCGATGCCGACGCCTGCTCCGAGGACAGCCCCGAACCGGTCACCCAGGTCGCCAACCGGACCGAGGCCTACGACGGCGACTACGGCTACGACCTGGCGCACGAGCTGCCGGAGCCGGCCCGGCCACCCGGGCACCGGCCACGCCGGTAGCCGGAGCCGGCCCGGATGGCCGGCTTCCGGGCCGGCCCGCGGGGATCGAACCCGGCTGGCTCAGCCGGCCCGGCCGAGGCTGACGGGTTCGAGGCCCGGGTCGTCCTCGGCCAGCGGCCCGCCGAGCGAGGGGTGCGGGACCGCGCCATCCCCGCGGAGGTCCTCGAAGGCCGGCTCGTCGGGGTCGGGCAGCAACTCGTAGCCCTGGTCGGAGAGCCGGATCGGCAGGTTGTCCGCGTCCAGCTCGACCGAGCCGGACATGCCACGCCGCCGCTTGGTGAAGGCTGAGGTGCCGCGCGCCAGGTCGTGGCCGATCGACTCGGGATCGACCTCGTAGGCGACGTGGCTGGTCTCCTCCTTCAGGTACTGCCGCGAGTAGATCCGGCCGGTGACCAGCACCGGATCGCCCTTCTTCAGCGACAGCGCCACGTTCTCCGCGAGCTCGCGCCAGCAGGTGACGTTGACGAAGAACTTGTGCCCGTCCACCCACTGGCCGGTGTCGCGGTCCTTGCGCCGCTGGGTGCTCGCCACCCGGAAGGACGTCCGCGACAGCCCGTTCTGGGTCGGCCGATTGACGACGTCGTCCACCACGTTGCCGACGATGGTGATGCTCGTTCCGTACATGCTGCTCCCTCTGCCGTGTGTCAGCGCCCGCGCCGGGCGCTTCTCCACCTCACCGCGCCGGAGCCGGTCCCGGAGCCGGCCGGGGCAACTTGTGGACGGCCGCCGCAGCTGTGGACGACGCCGGCGGCAGGGCCCGAGCCGGGTCAGCGGGTGGGGCAGAACGCCCGCCGGTAGGCCGTCGGAGCCACGCCCGTGTGCCGCTGGAAGTGGTGGCGCAGCAGCGCCGCGGTGCCGAAGCCGGAGCGCCGCGCGATGACGTCCACCGGCTCGTGGCCCGACTCGAGCTGGCGCCGGGCGAAGAGCACCCGCTGCCGGAGCAGCCAGGCGTGCGGGGTGGTGCCGGTGGCCTCGGTGAACCGGCGGGCGAAGGTCCGCGAGCTCATGTTCAGCTGGCGCGCCATCGAGGTGACCGTGTGCGGCTCGTCCAGCCGGGCGAGCAGGTCGTCCATCAGCTCCGCCAGCCCGTCCGCACCGGTCGGCGCCACCGGCGTCTCGATGTACTGGGCCTGCCCGCCGGCCCGCTGCGGCGGCACCACCATCCGGCGGGCCACCGCGTTGGCCACCTCCGCGCCGTGCTCGGTGCGGATCAGGTGCAGGCAGAGGTCCAGCCCGGCGGCGGTGCCGGCCGAGGTGTAGACCCGGTCGTCGCAGACGTAGAGCACGTTCGGGTCGACCTCGGCCGCCGGGAACCGCTCGGCCAGCTCGGCCGCGTACCGCCAGTGGGTGGTGCACCGCCGGCCGTCGAGCAGGCCGGCCGCGCCGAGCGCGAACGCTCCCGAGCACAGCCCGACCACCGACGCGCCGTTGGCGTAGGCGGCGAGCAGGGTCTCGATCACCGCGGCCGGCACCCCGGTGCGCTCGCCGGCCGAGACGACGACCAGGTCGGCATCGAGGGCGGCGCCGAACCGGTGCTCGGTGGTGATGGTGAAGCCGTTGCTGGTGGGCACCGGCGCCGCCGTCTCGGAGGCGACGACGAAGTCGTAGACCGGCAGCCCCTCGGCCGACCGGTCCAGCCCGAAGGCCTCGCAGGCCACCCCGAACTCGAACGGGTTCAGCCCGGGATGGAGCAGGACGGCGACCTTGCGCAGCGGCATGCCCGCCATGCTGGCAGCGTCGTGGCAGGAAAACAACGAAGGTAGGCATTCTTGCCACTGTTGGCGCCATCTTGGTGAGCGCAAACTTCCAGCCATGATGTTGCTGCTGATCCTGGTGCTGGTACTGCTGGTCGCGGCCGTCGGAGGCTGGCTCCCCGACACCCGCGACCCGGACTACACGCTGCGTCCCCGCTCGACCGGGTCGCGAGGCGGATCAACCGGTGCGACCGGACCAAACCCGCGGCCTCGCTAGCATTGCGGCCAGGCCCTCGTAGCTCAGTGGATAGAGCGCCCGCCTTCTAAGCGGATGGTCGCAGGTTCGAACCCTGCCGGGGGCGCGCACCGAGGCCCGGCACGCACCGTGCCGGGCCTCGATCCGTCCTCGCCACTCGGCCTGCGGTCGGCCGAGGGGTCACCGATCAGTCGTCCGATGCCTCCGGGGAGCGCCACGGCCGGCCGTCCGGATCGGCGACGCCGGCCGTGAGGAGCTCGGTGAAGCGGTCGGCCCAGCCGGCCACGGTCGCCGGTTCGAAGAGTTCGGTGGCGTATTCGAGGGACAGGTTCAGGGCGCCCTCCGGGGTCACCATGATGGCCCAGGTCTGCTCGGCCCGGGCCACCGGGAGCTCGACGTCGACCGGCGGCGCCGGGGCGACGCCGGGCAGGGTGAGGCTCGGGATCGGGGTGTTGAAGAGCCCGAAGAGCACCCGGGCCGCGCTCCCCGCGAACAGCCCGCCGGCGGCGTCGTTGAGCAGCGAGGCGGGCACCGACTGCAACGCCAGTCGCTGCCAGATTGCGTCCCTTGCCGCCCTGACCAGGTCGGCGAAGGCGGCCGCGCCGGCGACCGGCAGCACGATCCACGACGAGTGGGTGAAGCAGGCGGCGACGTTCTCGAAGCGGGCCTCGGGACGGTTGGCCACCGCGCACATGGCCGCGCTGGCCGGCGCCCCGGTCACCTCGTGCGCCAGGGCGGCGAAGGCGGCGAGCAGGACCGCGAAGGCCGTGGCACCCTCCCGGGCCGCGACGGCGTCGATCGCGGCCACCAGCTCGGGGGGCAGCGCGGTGGTGTGGACCGCCCCGTGTCCGGTGAGCAGGTGGCCGCGCGGCCGGTCGGTCGGGAAGAGCAGCGGGCGCGCATCGACCGCCGCGACGTGGTCGGCCCAGTCCTGGACGGCAGCCCGGGTGGCCGGGTCGGCGAGGTGCACCGTCTCCCACTCGGCGTAGTCGACGTAGGTCGCGGTCAGGGCCGGCAGGTCGGGCGCCTCGCCGGTCAGCTCCGCCCGGTACAGCTCACCCAGCTCGCGGATCAGGATCTCCACCGACCAGCCGTCGCTGAAGGCGTGGTGGACGGTGAGCAGCAGCTCGGCCCGGTCCTCGGCGACGGTGAACAGGGTGGCCCGGAACGTGCCCCCGGCGGTGATGTCCGGGGCGTCGTCGGCGGCCGCCATGATCAGCGCGTCGAGCTCGTCCCCGGTGGTATCGACGACCTTCAGCGGGACCGCGCCGGCCACCATCACCTGCTGGTACACCTCCTCGTCGACCTCGGTGAGCCGGCTGCGCAGGGCCGGGTGCCGGGCCACCAGCGCGGTCAGCGCCCGCTGCAGGGCACGCACGTCCAGCTCGCCGTGCAGGGCGAACCGGGTCGCGATCGTCAGCACGCTCGGGTTGTCGCTGAGCATGGTGGCGATGTAGCCGTACTGCTGGCCCCGGCTCGCCGGCGCGCTGACCTCGATGTCGGACGGCGTCAGCTGCGCGCCCAGCAGGCTCGCCAGGCCCCGCACGGTCGGCGTGCGCAGGAAGTCCACCACGTCCAGCCGCACCCCCAGCTCGGCGCGGATCCGGTTCACCAGCCGGATCGCGGTCAGCGAGTGGCCGCCCAGCTCGAAGAACGTGGCGTCGGGCTGCACCTCGGCCACCTCGAGCTCGTCGGCCCACACCGCGGCGATCCGCTGCTCGACCCCGCCGCGCCGGCCCACCGCCGGCGTCCGGGCCGTGCCGAGGGCCGGTTCGGGCAGCGCGGCCCGGTCGATCTTGCCGTTCGTGGTCAGCGGCAGCGCGTCCACCACGTCCCAGGTCGCCGGGATCATGTACTCCGGCAGCCGGGTGGCCAGCCGGGTGCGCAGGTCGGCGACGGCCACGCCCGGCGCGACGACGACGTAGGCGGCCAGCCGGACCGTGCCGTCCGAGCCGGTCCAGGCGCGGATCGCACCCTCCCGGACGCCGGCCAGCGTGGCGAGCTGGTGCTCGACCTCGCGGGGCTCGACCCGGAAGCCGCGGATCTGCACCTGCTGGTCGCTGCGGTGCAGGAACTCCAGCGCGCCGCCGGCCGTCCACCGGACCACGTCGCCGGTGCGGTAGTGGCGATCCGCCCCGGTCCCCACGAACCGGGCGGCCTGGTCGGGGGTCGGCTCGGCGTACCCGCGGGCCAGCTGGGCACCGCCGACCAGCAGCTCACCGGGCTCGCCCACCCGCACCGGGTGGCCGGCCTCGTTCACCACCCGCGCCCAGGTGCCGGGCACCGGGCGGCCGAGCAGCGGCGGGCCGTCCCCGTCCGCGGCGATCTCGGCGAAGGTGGAGGCGACCGCGGCCTCGGTGGGCCCGTAGACGTTCCACACCCGGAACGGCGCCCCGGCCGGCGGCCGGCGGTGCGGGGCGTCCCCGCCGACGCCCAGGTGCCGCAGTGCCACCGAGCCGTCGGTGGGCCAGGGCAGGTCGAGCAGCAGCTCGCCCATCGGGGTCGGCACGAACGTCACCGTGATGCCGGTCTCGATCAGCCAGTCGCGCAGCCCGGCCGGGTCGTAGCGCAGGCTGGGCGGGGTGATGTGCAGTGTGGCCCCGGTCTGCAGGGCGGGCCAGACCTCGATCGCGGACGCGTCGAAGCCGGGGCTGCTGAACCAGGAGAACCGGTCGGCGGCGGTCAGGCCCAGGGTGCGGACGTACCAGCCGATCGTGTTCGCGATGGAGCGGTGCTCGACCAGCGCGCCCTTGGGCTCCCCGGTGGAGCCGGAGGTGAACAGCACGTAGGCCAGGTCGTCCGGGGTGAGCGGGTGGCCGCCGGACGCCGGCCGGTTGGCGAGCTGGTCGATCCGGATGACCGGCAGCTCGCCCGGGGTGTCGGTGCCGTTCGTGGTGACGATCGCGGCGGCCTCCGCCTTGCGGACCATGTGCCCTAGCCGGGCGACCGGCTGCTCCGGATCGAGCGGCACGAACGGCACCCCGGCGGCGAACGCGCCCAGCATCGCGGCGACCGCGTCCACGCCGCGGGTCAGCAGGATGCCGACCGGCGTGCCTGCGGGCACCCCCAGCTCGGCGATGGCACCGGCCACCACCCGGGCCCGGTCGAAGAGCTGGCCGCTGGTGGTCACCGCGCCGTCCTCGACGACCGCCGGGCTGTCGGCCGGGCGGTCGAACACGCCGTGGTGCAGCAGCCTCGGCTCGTGCGGTGCCGGGCCGCCGTCGTTCCACTCGTCGGGGACCGCGGTGAGCGGGCGGAGCTGCGCCAGCTCGCCGAGCGGGCGGTGCGGGTCGGCGACGACGGCGGCCAGGACCCGGTCGAAGGTCTCGAGCAGCCGGCGGCCGGTCTCGGGCTCGAACAGGTCGAGGGTGTGGATGAGCCGGCACCGGACCGTGTCACCGAGGTTGATCAGGAACAGCACCGCGTCCACCGGGGCGCGGTCGGGCAGCACGTCGAGCAGGCTGGCCCGGACGCCGGGCAGGTCGAGCTCAAAGGTGACCTCGTTGTCGTAGACGACCACGGTGTCGAAGAGCGGGTTGCGCAGCGGGTCCGGGTTGCCGCCCAGCGCCCGGACGATCTCCGGCAGCGGGGCGTCCCGGTGCTCCTGTGCGCCGAGCAGCTGCTCGCGCACGAGCTTGAGCAGGTCCGCGAACGAGGCCGACTCGTCGACCCCGATCCGCAGCGGCAGCGTGTGCACGAAGAACCCGACAGCCCGCTCGGCGCCCGGCAGCCGGTGCGCGAACGGGCTGCCGACCACCAGGTCGGACTCACCGCTCAGCGCCCGCAGCGTCAGCGCCCACCCGGCCAGCAGCGCGGTGAACGGCGTGACCCGGTGCTCCCGGGCCACCGACCGCAGCGAGGCCATCAGCCCGGCATCCAGCTCGGCCCCGACCGACGCGCCCCGGCCGGACGGCGCCGGCGGTCGCGGGTGGTCGTAGGGCAGGTCCAGCTCCCGGGGCGCGCCGGCCAGCAGCGCGGTCCAGTACGCCAGCGACTCGGCCGAGGCCGGCTGTGGCGCCGGCAGCGGATCGGCGGCCGGCAGGGTGACGTCGGCGCCGGTGGCCGCGGCCCGGTAGCTGGCCGAGATCTCCTCGGTCAGCACCATCGCCGAGACGGTGTCGATCACCAGGTGGTGCATCCGCAGCACCAGCAGGTAGCGCTGCTCGGCCAGCCGCACCAGGTACGGCTCGAAGAGCGGGCCGGCGGCCAGGTCGAACGGGGTTGCGGTCTCGCGCGCCATCACCCGGCGGGCCGCGGCGAGGACGTCGTCCCCGGGCTCGTCGTGCACCGGCAGCGCCAGCTCGGCCGGGGCGTGCACGATCCGCTTCAGCACGCCGTCCAGGTCGTGGAAGGTCGAGCGCAGCCCGTCGTGCCGGGTGGCGACCGCGGTCAGCGCCGTCCGCAGCGCCGGCACGTCGAGGTCGCCCTCCAGCGAGACGATCAGGGACTCGGTGTAGTTGGGACGGCCGGGAAAGGCCTGGTCGGCGTACCAGATCTGCTGCTCGCTCGGGCTGGCGTCCCGGACGTCGAGCTGCTCCGGCGCGCCGGTGCCGTCCGCACCGTCGGCGAAACGGGACCGCAGGCCGTCGATGTGCGGCAGCCCGGCGGTGATCCGGGCCGGCGAGACGCCGAAGTCGACGAAGCACGCCACCTCGTCCACCCCGAGCTCGGCGAGCCGGCGGACGATCGGCTCGGCGTCGTCCTTGGTGCCGATCAGCGCCCGGTCGGCGCAGTAGCGCCGGTAGGCCTGGCCGAGCAGGAACTCCAGGTCATCGGGGTTGGTGTTCTCCAGGTCGATGGTGAAGCCGAGGCTGTTGGTCATCTGCCCGAACAGCGACAGCGAGGAGCGCAGGTAGCTGCAGAACGGCCCGAACGCCGCCGCCCGGGTGCGCTCGGTGTCCTCGCCCAGGTAGGTGTGCAGCAGCACCACGACCCGCCCGCCGGCCGGATCGAGACCGGCCTCGGCCCGGGTCCGCCGGTAGAGGGCGATGTTCTCCCCCAACTGGTCCACGCTCTGCACCATCAGGTTGGTGATGACGCCGAACCCGCTGCGGGCGGCCTGCCGGTAGCTGTCGGGGTTGCCGACGATCGCGGTGTAGAAGTCCGGCTCGGACTGGACCGGCGTCGGGTAGAGCTTGACCTCGACCTGGTCGCCGTTGCCGGCCGTCCTGGTCACCGGCTCGCCGCGCCACAGCGCGCGGATCGTCTCGACGCCTTCGTACATCGCCTCGCGGTGCCGGCCGTAGACCTCCGGCGCCAGCACGAAGTCGCGGGCGTGCCAGCCGCTGGCCACCCCGATCGAGACCCGGCCGCCGGACAGGTTGTCGACCACCGACCACTCCTCGGCGACCCGGATCGGGTCGTGCAGCGGCAGCACCACGCTGCCCGAGTGCAGCCGGACCCGGCTGGTCTGGGCCGCGATCGCGGCGGCCAGCACCGACGGGTTGGGGAACACGCCTCCGAAGGAGTCGAAGTGCCGCTCCGGCAGCCATACCGCATGCAGCCCGCTGCGGTCGGCGAACCGGGCCGCGGCCAGGATCGCCGCGTACTTGTCGCCGGTGCCGTCGTGCGGGTAGTCGCCGAAGAAGTACAGGCTGAAGTCCGGGGTGGTCGGGCCGACCTCGGTCGAGGTCGCCTCCACCACGGCGGTCCGCGCCGTGGCGGCGGGAATCCGGGGCAGCGTCCGCCGGGGCGCCGGGGCGGCGCTGGGCTCGCCGGCCAGGAAGCCGCCGCGGCGCAGGTCGTCCACGGACGTGCGGACCGCGTCGATCACGAAGTCGACGTCGGCGTCGGTGTGCGCGGTGGAGAGGAAGAAGTTGCGCCACTCCCAGACGTGCACGCCCTGCATGATCAGGTGGTTGAACAGCAGCTCCAGGTTGCCCCGGTGGGCGAACCGGAACAGCGAGCCGAACCGCTCGATCGACAGCGGCAGCTCGCCGGCGGCGAAGAAGTCGTTCAGCGTCGTCGCCAGCCGCTCGGTGCGGGCGTTGACCGCCTGCTGGAGCCCGGGTCCCTCGTCGCGCAGGTGGGTCAGCACGGCCTTGGCCGCCACCATCGCCAGCGGGTGCTGGATGTAGGTGCCGCCGAAGAAGGTCGTCTCGCCCTGCGGCACGCTGTCGTCGCCGTACTGCCAGAAGCCGCCGTCGACCCAGTCCATGATCTCGGCCCGGCCGGCGATGGCGCCGATCGGGTAGCCGCCGCCGATCAGCTTGCCGTAGGTGGCGAGGTCGGCCCGGACGCCGAAGATGCCCTGGGCGCCCTGCGGGTGCGGGCGGAACCCGGTGAGCATCTCGTCGAACATCAGCACGATGCCGGTCTCGTCGCACAGCCGGCGCAGCTCGCGGACGAACTCGACCGGCTGCCGGTTCGGGTAGCGGCTGGGCACCGCCTCCAGCACGACCGCCGCGATCTCGCCGGCGTGCCGGCGGATCACGTCCAGGCTGGCCTCGTCGCCGTAGCCGAGCACCATCATCTCGGCCACCGCCGACTGCGGCACGCCCGCCGACACCGGCACGGTCCGCGGCCCGTCCCCGCCGGGCACCGGCCGGCCGAGCACCGGGTCGAAATGCCCGTGGTAGGAGCCGTCGAAGGTGACGATCTTGGTGCGGCCGGTGTGCGCGCGGGCCAGCCGGAACGCCGCCGAGTTGGCCTCGGTGCCGGAGGTGGCGAAGGCGACCCGGTCGAGGCCGGTCAGCCCGGCCAGCAGCTCGGCGGCCTCGCCCGTCTCGGCGCCGCGCGGGCCGAGCCGCATGCCCTCGGCCTGGTAGGCCTGGATCGCCTCGGTGACGAAGTCGGGCTCGTGGCCGAACATCAGGGCGCCGAAGCCCATCGTGATGTCGACGTAGGTGTTGCCGTCGACGTCCTCCAGGTACGCGCCACGGGCCCGGCGGGCGGCCAGCGGGTAGAGCAGTTCCTTGGTGACGCTGCGGAAACCGACCACCGCCCGGCTGTCGGCCAGCGGCCGCCGGTAGCGCTGGGCGAGCTGCTTGGAGGTCCTGGTGCGCGCGGTGTAGCGCGCGATCAGGTCGTCGAGGTGGGCACGCTGGGTGTCATCCAGCCGGCCAGCGGTCATGCCGGAGTTCCTGGTGATCGTCGGCCGGGGACCGAGCTGGGTGCCCTCCGCCTGCGGGGCCGCCTGGGCCTGCTGGGCCGCCTGGGCCGGTGGGGTTGCCTGGACCTGCTGCGCTGGCTGGGCTTGCTGGGTTGGTTGGACCTGCTGGGTTGCTTGGACTTGCTGGGCCGGCGGGAGTGGCTGGGCCGCGGACGCCCGGCCGGAGAACGCGGAGAGCTGCTCGGACATCAGGTCGGAGAACCGGCCCAGCAGGTTCAGCTGCTCGCGGACCACCGCCTCGTACCCGGCGGCCGGCGCCCCGACGCTTGCGCCGGACGGCGCCGGCACGATCACCTGCGGCTGTGCCGGTACCTGCGGCTGTGCGGGGATCTGCGGCTGCGGCAACGGGGCCGGTGTGACAACCGGCTGCGCCGTGGTTACCGGCTGCGCCGTGGTTACCGGCTGCTGCGGGACGGCGACCGGTTCGGCGGCGGCTGGCGGAACGGCCGACGCCGGGGCCGGGAGCAGCTCGGCGCGCTTGGCGGGCGACATCCGCTCGGCGACCACGGCGCTGAGCCGGGCCGGGGTGTCCACCTCCTCGAACAGCTCGCGCATGGCGACCCGCACCCCGAACGCGACCTCCAGCTCGCGCACCATGTTGATCATCAGCAGCGAGTCCGCGCCGAGGTCGAAGAACGGCACGTCCGGGGTGACGCGGTCGAGCTTGTCGCCCAGGTGGTGCGCGGTCAGCTCGCGCACCCGCAGGAGCACCAGTTCGGTCAGGTCGTCGGTCTGCTCGGCTGGCATGGCGGGTGCACTCTCCTCGGGAGCGGGGGCGGTTGCCACCGCCGGGACGTGGTCGGCGGCCGGGACGGCGGTTGCGAGAACGGGGACCTCAACGGCAGGGACGGGGACCTCGACGGAAGGGACCGGAACGGCCGCGGCGGGCGCCGGGTCGATCCAGTGCCGGGTCGGCTGGAACGGGTAGGTCGGCAGCGGCACCCGCCGGCCGCCGGTGGCCAGCGCCGCCCAGTCGAGTTCGATGCCGTGGCAGAACAGCGCGGCCAGGCCGGGCGTGACGGTGTCGGCACCGCGGCGGCGCAGCGGCAACCAGGTCGTGCCGGACCACTGCCGGCCCAGCGCGGTCAGCACGCCGGCCGGGCCGAGCTCGACGAAGGTGCGGTGGCCGTCGGCGATCAGCTCGTCCACGCTGCGGTGGAAGTCGGCGGTGGCGCGGGTGTGCGCGCGGACGTGGTCGGCCCCCGGAACGGTGCCCTCGGCGAGCACCGCCCCGGTGCCGGAGTAGACGGGCAGCGCCAGCGGCTGCCAGTCCAGCCCGGCGGCCTGGCCGGCCAGGGCGTCGAGGATCGGGTCGACCAGCGCGGTGTGGAAGGCCCGGTCGGCGGCCAGCCGCCGGCACTCCACGCCCCGGCCGGCGAGCCGCCGCTCGGCCTCGGCCACCGCCTCGGGCGCCCCGCCGAACACGGTGTGCCCGGGGCCGTTGCGCACCGCCACCGTCAGGCCGGGCAGGTCGAGCAGCTCGCCACCGTCGGCGAAGACGGCGAGCAGGGCGCCCTCGGGCACCGTCTGCATCAGGGCGCCGCGGACGGCGGCCAGGTGCATCGCGTCCTCCTCGGAGAGCGCGCCGGCACACGCCAGGGCGGCGTACTCCCCCGCGCTGTGGCCGACCACGGCATCGGGCCGGACGCCCAGCTCGGCCAGCAGGGCAACCTGCGCCAGCTGCACGGCCAGCAGCGCCGGCTGCAGGGTCTCGGTGGTCCAGACGTGCGGTTCGCCGAGCAGCGGCGGCAGCAGGTCCACGCCCCAGTCCCGGCGGTGCGCCTCCAGCAGCCGGTGCAGCACCCCGGCCGAGGCCGGGTGGGCCAGCAGCGAGGTTCCGGCGCCGGTGCAGTCCACCCCCTGGCCGGCGAAGGCGAAGGCGAGCGGCCCGCCGCGGCCGGCGACCCCGCTGACCGAGCCGCCGGTGCGGAGTTCGCGGGCGGTGGCCCCGGCGTCGTCGCCCCAGGCCACCAGCCGGTGCGGCAGCCGCCGGCGGCCCGCGCCCAGCGTGGTGAGCACGTCCGCCGGGCCGGCCCCGGCAAGCGCGTCCGCGGTCGCCTCGGCCAGCTGCGCCAGCGCCTGCGGCCCGCGCGCGGACAGCGGGACGATCCACGGCGCCGAGACGGCCGAGGGGGCCTGCTCGGGCGCCTGTTCCAGCACCACGTGCGCGTTCGTGCCGCCCACGCCCAGCGCCGTCACCCCGGCCCGGCGCACCCCGGGCACCGGCCACGGCGTGGGCGCGGTCGGCACCGCGATGCAGTCCTCGCCCAGCCGCAGCGCCGGGTTGGGCGCGTCGAAATTGGCCTGCGGCGGCACGATCCCGCTGCGCAGGGCCAGCACCGCCTTGAGCAGGCCCGCCATCCCGGCGGCGCTGTCGAGGTGGCCGATGTTGGGCTTGACCGATCCGACCACCAGCGGGTCGGTGCGGTCGCCGAAGGTCTCGCGGAGCGCCGCGACCTCGATCGGGTCGCCGAGCGCGGTGCCGGTGCCGTGCGCCTCGATGTAGCCCACCGACGCCGGCTCGACCCCGCCGGCGGCCAGCGCATCGCGCACCACCGCGACCTGGCCGGCCAGGCCGGGCCAGGTGAAGCCCTGCTTGTCGGACCCGTCGTTGTTGATGGCCGACCCGAGGATGACCGCGTGCACCGTGTCGCCGTCGGCGAGGGCGGCCGCCAGCGGCTTGAGCAGCACGGCCGCGACGCCGTTGCCGCCGACCGTGCCGTCGGCGCCCGCGTCGAAGGCACGGCAGGCGCCGGTGCTGGACAGGATCGAGCCCTGCTCGTACCGGTAGCCGGCGATGCCGGGCACGTGCAGCGCGGACGCCCCGGCGAGCGCCAGGTCGGCGTCGCCGGCCAGCAGCCCGTTGATCGCGGTGTGCACGGCGACCAGCGAGGTCGAGCAGGCGGTGCGCACCGTGACCGCCGGGCCGGTCAGGCCCAGCCGGTAGGCCACCCGGGTGGCGAGGAAGTCCGGGTCGTTGCCGATCGCGACCTGCAGGGCGGTCAGCTGGTCGCCGGCGTCGACGCCGCCCAGGTTCTCCCGGAGGTAGGTGCGCAGCGAGTACAGCGCCATGCCGGAGCCCGCGTAGACGCCGATCCGGCCACCCGCCCCGGCGTACCCGGCGTGCTCCAGGGCCTGCTGGCAGATCTGCAGGAACAGCCGCTGCTGCGGGTCGGTGACGGCGGCCTCGACCGGGCTGATGCCGAACAGGTCGGCGTCGAAAGAGGCGATGTCGTCGAGCGCGCCGCTGACCGGGACGTACGCCGGGTCGTCCACCAGGGACGCCGGCAGGCCCGCGGCGAGCAGCTCGTCGCGGCGGAACCGCCTGGTGCTGACCACGCCGGCGAGCAGGTTGTCCCAGTACTGCTCCAGGGTGGGCGCGCCCGGCAGCCGGGCGGCCATGCCGATGATGGCGATCCGGCGGTCGCGGACCTCGCCCCGGCGGGTCTCGGTGGGACGCTCGCCGGCCAGCTCGCCGAGGTGGGCGGCGAGCTCGACCTCGGTCGGGTGGGAGAACAGCTCCGTCAGCGGGAACTCCCGGCCGAGCGCGGACTGCAGCGCGGTGTGCAGCCGCACCATGCCCAGTGACCCGAGGCCCGCCTGGTAGAACGGCGTGTGCGGGTCGATGCCGCCGGGCACGATCCGGCGCAGCTCGTCGCGGACCAGCCGGCGCAGCGAACCGCCGGTGCCCCTCGGCTCGGCCGGCGCGCTCGCCGCGGCCGGGTTCGCGGCGGCCGGTGCGACCGGGACCGCGACGCCGAACGCGTCCCGGCAGGCCGTGGCGGCGCCTTCGAGCGGCTCCGGCGGCAGCATCCGGCGGGCGACCGGGTTGGCCCGGTCGACGCCGAGCAGCACCGGCCCGGGCGGCAGCCGCAGCGCGGCGGCGAACAGCGCGGCACCGTCGGCGGCGGTGAAGCTGAGCAGCTTGCCGCGGACGGCCGTCTCGCGGTAGTCGTGGCCGGTGTTCATGCCGACGGAGCGCCACAGGCCCCAGATCAGGGTGTGCACCGGATGCTCGGCGGCCAGCTGCTCGGCCAGCGCTTCGAGATAGCGGTTGCCGGCCGAGTAGCCACCCGCGCCGACCCCGGCGAACCAGGTCAGCAGGGTGGAGAAGGCGACCAGCCGGCTGCCCGGCCGCCGGCGCAGCAGCCGCGCCACCGCCTCGGAGCCCGCCACCTTGGCCCGGGTCTGGGCCCGCCACTCCTCGGCCGTGGTCTCGGCCAGCTGGGTCGACTCGTACACCCCGGCCAGGTGCAGCACGCCGGCCAGCGGCTCGCCCCAGTCGGCCTCCGCCGCCGCGACCGCGGCCTCCAGCGCGTCCGCGTCGGCCACGTCGACCCGGGCGTAGCGGGCGTCCGGTCCCAGCTCGGCGAGGTCCCGGGCCGGCCCCCGGCCGACGACCAGCATCCGGATGCCCAGCCCGGGCAGCACCGCCCGGCCGACACCGCCCAGGCCGCCGGTGACCAGCCAGCAGCTGCCCGGCTCGACGGCCGGCCGCGCGCCGGGCTCCGGCTCGGCCGGGGTCAGGGTGCGGGCCACCCAGCGGCCCTGCCAGGCGAGCACCGGCTCGCGGTGGGCCAGGACCAGCGCCTCGGCGATCCGGGCCACCTCGCTGCCGGCTTCCTCGCTGCCGGCTTCCCCGCTGCCGGGCAGCCGCAGGTGCCAGCTGCGCACCCCGGGCAGCTCGACGGCCGCGGTGTCGGCGATGGCCGCGGTGAGCGCGCCGGCCGGCTCGCCGTGGCCGACGGTCACCAGCTCGCCGGCCCAGCCGGCCGCGGCCAGCCCGGCCACCAGGTCGAGCACCGGGATCGTCGCCCGCTCCTCGTCGGCCGCCGGCGCCAGCACGATCAGGTCGGCGTCGAGGTCGCCGGGCTCGAACTCCCGCGTCCCGGGCAGCACCCCGGCCAGGCCGGCAGCCAGGGCCGGGTCGCCGACGACCCGGACCCGGCCGGGATCGCGGGTCGCCGCGACGGACAGCGGCGCCCAGCCCGGCCGGTGCAGCGCATCGGGCAGGGTGGTGCGGGCGGACTCGGCCAACTCGACCGCGCGCAGGCCGCCGGTCAGCTCGCCGCGCAGCAGCCTGCCGCGCATCGCGGTGCGCTGGATCTTGCCGCTGGTGGTCTTGTCGAAGCCGTCCCGGTCGACGGCCACCAGCAGCACCGAGGCCAGCCCGAACCGTTCGGCCAGTTTGCGCCGGACCTCGCCGACGACCGCGCCGGGCAGGCCGTCGCCGGGCAGGCCGTGGCCGGGCAGGCCGTGGCCGGGCAGGCCGTCGGCGGGCACGAACACCACGGCCAGCCGCTCGTCGCCGTCCGGGGTGGGCACCCCGAACGCGGCCGCGAAGCTGGTCGCCACGCCGGGCAGCGCCCCCACCACGTCCTCGATCTCGTGGCAGAAGTGGTGGACGCCGTTGATGATGATGATCTCCTTGGCCCGGCCGGTGATCGTCACCCGCCCGCCGGCCACGAACGCCAGGTCACCGGTGTCGAACCAGTCGCCGTCCGGGAACGCCTCGGCGTTGGCATCCGGGTTGTTGAGGTAGCCCGGCGTCACCCGCTCGCCGCGCCCCTGCAGCCGGCCGATCCGCAGCTCCGGGAGCTCGGTCACCCCGTCGGGCGCGGCGATCCGGAACTCCGAACCGGGGCTGGGCGCACCCATGCTGAGGAAGGTCGAGCTGCCCTCGGCCGGCTCGGGCAGCAGCTCCACCCCGCCGTCGGCCGCCTGCCGGACGTGCTGCACCGCCTCGGACCCGTAGGCCTGGTAGGTGATCGCGGTGCACGTCTCGGCCATCCCCCAGGCCAGCAGCACGGTCTCCGGGCGGACGCCGAACCGGGCGGTCGCCTCGACGAACCGCCGCATCACCGGCTCGGTGCACTGCTCCCCCGCGTTGACCAGGGCGCGCAGCGACGACAGGTCCCAGCTGCGGGCCGGGTCGGCGGCAGCGAGCGCGTCGGCGACCAGGCCGAACCCGAAGTTGGGCGACCAGCTGTGCTGGGCCCGGTAGGAGTGCAGCAGGTCCAGCCAGCGCAGCGGGTCGGCGAGGACGTCGGCGGTGGGCACCTGGACGTTGTCACAGCCCAGCACGACCGGGCCGAGGTGGTACATCACCACGCCGGCGACGTGGTCGAGCGGCAGCCAGTTCACGAACAGGTCGCCGGGCGCCATCCGGCTGACCTGGCGGGCGGCCTGGGCGTAGCGGATCAGGCCGCGGTGGGTGATCTGGATGACCTTGGACCGGCCCGTGCTGCCTGAGGACAGCTGCAACATCGCCACCGCGCCGGGTTCTGGCCGGTAGCCATCGTCGGCCGGCTCGGCGGCGGCGCACTCGGCCAGGTCGAGCACCCGCATCGCCAGCCCGGACCGTTCGGCGTGCCCGCGCAGGCCCGCGACGGTCGCCCCGCCGGAGAGCACCGGCGGTTGGCCGAGGTCGCGCCAGGCGTGCTCCAGCTTGTCCAGCACCGGCGTGCGTTCGGCGTAGCTGGCCGACTGGGCCACCGCCACCGGCCGGATGCCGCCGAGCAGGCACGCCCACAGGCCGACGACGTGCTGGGCCAGCGACGGCGCGTGCAGCACCACCGCGTCGCCCACCCCCAGGCCGGCGGCGCGCAGGCCGGCGAGGGTGCGGCCGGCCTGCTCGACCAGTTCGGGGTAGGTCAGCACCCGGGTGGCGCCCTGCTCGACGACGTGCACGCCGCGGTCCGGGTGCCGTTCGGCGGTGGCCAGCAGCGCCTCGACCAGGGTCGCCGGGTCGTCCGGGGCGATCTCGGGGCCGGCCAGCCGGGTCAGCGAGGACGGCCCGCTCAGCTCGGCGTCCGGCGCGGCCAGGGCGGCGGGCGGCCCGGCCACCCACGGGGTGGGCAGCTCGACGAACTCGCCGAGATGCCGCCGGCCGGTCTCCGGGGCCGGCAGCGCGACCGGCGTGGTCACCGAGGCCGGAACCGGCAGCCGGCGGAGCGCGGCCCCGTCGGGCTCGCCGGCCGGGTCGCGCGGGATGGCCGAGACCACCGAGACCAGCAGCGGGCCGCCGTCCACCGCGCCGAGCGCGGCCACCACCCGGCGCACCCGGGCCGGGGTGGTGCCCGGGGCGGGCACCACGTGCGCGACCCGGACGGCGCGGCCGTCGGCGGT